>Ga0315533_1000581_pt1 | contig 31001 bp, 21 predicted proteins | sample SalMarSW160130MG_FD_203081 | JGI IMG/M metagenome (GOLD analysis project Ga0315533, IMG submission 203081) | Salt marsh sediment microbial communities from the Plum Island Ecosystem LTER, Massachusetts, United States - Salt Marsh Sediment SW1601-30 ...
AACCGGGAGGAAATTTTTAAATGTCGAAATTCGAAAGTATTTCACAAATCATTAGCCTGAATAGAAATTTTAATAGAACTTTGAGACATGAATTTCATGGTTTAATGCAGGATTCAGGTTTTACATTTCCCCAACTTTCTGTTATTTCTATATTGGCTAAAAACGGAAAACAAAAAGTAAGCGATATTAGTGAGAAAATGGGATTATCCGATAGTACTGTTTCAGGCATTTTAGATCGCCTCGAACAGAAGGGAATCATAGAGCGCAAACGCAACAAAGATGATAGAAGAGTAGTAAAAATTTACTTGAGCAAGGGGAGTCAAGAAATATACCAAGAATTTCATCGGAAAAGGGAAGAATACTTTGCTCATTTACTTAAAAAACTTTCCGAGCAGGAAATAAATGATATTATTAAGGGTTTAGAGATTTTAAATCGTGTCGTTTGTGATAAGAAAAATACCGAATGATATTAAATACTTAATATGAATAAAATAATGAAGAAATTACAATAGGAGAAAATTTATGAAAGAAATAAGTACCAGGCTGGGGAAAGAAAAAATCGGGAAACTTTTAGTCAGCCTATCTGTCCCCGCAACCATGGGAATGACTGTCAATGCATTATATAATCTAGTAGATACTATCTTTGTAGGAAGAGGAGTAGGTGCAGTAGCTATTGGTGCCTTAACTGTATCTTTCCCTATTCAAATGATCATTATGGCTTTTGCTATTATGATAGGGATGGGCTCGGCTTCCGCTATTTCAAGAAGCCTGGGAGCTAATAATGTTGAAAGAGCTGATAATATAACCGGCAACTCGTTCTTTTCTATCGTAGTTTTTAGTTCAATTATTGCGATATTGGGTTTAACTTTTACCGAACCTTTGCTTAGATTGGTTGGAGCAACCGATACAATATTGCCTTATGCCAGGGATTATATCACTATTATATTTTACGGGAGTGTTTTCCGTTCTTTTGCCATGTCAACTAATAATTTAATCAGAGCAGAGGGAAACGCCAAAGTAGCCATGATTTCCATGATCATTGGCGCCGGGTCAAATATTGTTTTAGATCCGATATTTATCTTTATATTTAAAATGGGAGTAAAAGGTGCGGCACTGGCAACCATCATTGCTCAGTTTTTTGCCTTTCTTTACATTATGAGATATTTATATAGCGGTAAAAGTTCATTAAAGGTAAGGTTTCATCATCTAAAACCGAGATTAGACATTATTAAGGAAATTATCACTGTAGGCATGGCTTCCTTTTTCAGGCATATCTCCGGTGGAATAACCGGTATTATTATTAATAGCTCTTTAAGTATTTTGGGAGGGGATGCTGCTTTAATTATTGTCGGTATTCTTATAAGAGTAACCATGTTTGTGTTTATGCCGCTGTTTGGAGTCGTTCAAGGAATGCAACCTATTATCGGATTTAATTATGGAGCCAAACAATATAAGCGGGTAAAAGAGACGATAAAATTATCCATTTTAGTCACTACAATATTGGCAACACTCGGATGGTGTTTTATTGAACTGTTCCCTTCGCATATTTTTAGTATCTTCACGTCAGAAAGTGAAATCATTGAAAAAGGTATTCCCGTGATAAGAATCGCTATTTCCATGATTCCGTTAATCGGTATTCAGATTGTTGGTGCTGCTCTTTTCCAATCGTTGGGGAAAGCAGTTCAAACCTTGATACTATCCCTGCTTAGACAGGTATTACTTTTTACACCACTTGTCATTATTTTGCCAAGAGTCTTTGGATTAGGTATTATGGGAATTTGGATTTCCTATCCGATTGCTGATGTTCTATCAGTTATCCTGACCGTCTTTTATTTAAGGAGTGAATTAAAAAAGATGAATTTATGGTTTGGTAGCAGTGTTACAAGAGAAGAACTAGCTGATTCAATTTAAAAAATAATTAACCGGATTACCTTTTGTTTTGCGGATATGCAGTGAAATATCCGGCATAGAGTAAAAATAAGTGGATTTTTAATGTTTTTGCCTAGGACCAAATTTTCTTCCCATCCATACCTTCTTAAATTTTTCACCTTAAAGCATTTTTTGCAAAAAAGAAGGATTTTTTAAAAGTCTTGTCGTATCAACATTAGGGTGTAGAAAAATTGCAAAAGACCAATTCTTTTCACCGCTGGTGACGATTTAATAAGGCAAATATATATTCTTGAAGTGTGTCAAAGAACCGTCCCCTGACACAAAAGGTGCATGTAAAATGAAGTTATTATCATGGAATGTGAATGGACTTCGGGCTATTTATAAGAAGAATTTTATGGATTGGTTTATAGAAAAAAACGCAGACATTTTTTGTATTCAGGAAACCAAGGCACATCGCGAACAATTGTCAGATGATCTTATAGAAAGAGAGGGATATTCGAGCTATTTTGCCCAGGCAGAGAAAAAGGGATATAGCGGAGTTGCTCTCTGGACTAGAAAAAAACCGGAGAGTATATTATATCAACTGAATATTCCTCGATTTGATCTTGAAGGTCGATTGATTCAAGCAGATTATTCTGAATTTACTTTATTTAATATTTATTTTCCTAATGGCAAAGCTTCCAAAGAAAGATTGCAATTCAAGTTGGATTTTTACGAAACCATTCTAAAAAAAATGGATGACTTGTTAAAACAGGGAAAGAAGATCGTTATCTGTGGTGACGTCAATACGGCTCATCGCGAAATTGACCTGGCCCGACCTAAGGAAAATGAGAAAATTTCCGGCTTTTTGCCTGAGGAACGTGCGTGGATCGATCGATTAATGGAACGGGGATTTATCGATGCATTCAGAAAAATCCACTCCGAAAGTGGCCATTACAGCTGGTGGGATTATAAAACAAGAGCTAGAGAACGGAATGTTGGATGGAGAATTGACTATTTCTTTATCAGTACTAACCTAAAAGAACATTTAAAGTCTGCTTTTATTGAATCAGAGGTTTTGGGTTCCGACCATTGTCCTATTGGCATTGAATTGGATTTTAATCTAGATTAAAATATTTGATTTATACCTATAATTTAAATATCCGCTTATAATAATAAAACTTGCCCCGGTTATACTGAATATGTCTGGAATCTCTTTAAAAAATAATAAAGCAAAGACACTGGCAAATATAATTTGAGAGTAATTATATAAAGAGATTAAGCTTGCTGGTGCCAGTTGATAAGCTTTGGTAAGGGTAACCTGCGCAATCAGACCAACCGCTCCGAGCAAAGCTAAAGTTAATAAATCAGATGGACTGGGAATCTTAAAACCTTTTTGCAATATTAGCATTATCAAACTCACCAAACTAATAATATAGGCACGATAATTTATGATGACTAAATAATGGTCAGTTAACCTTAAATGTCTTAAGGTCGCATGTGAGAAAGATATGGAGATGGCAGAAAGCAATGCAATCATAGCAGGGAATATATCTATCCGAAAACCGGGCTTAATGACTAATAATCCTCCCAGAAAAGCTAATGTAAAAAATGGAATTTGCCGAAAATGCAATTTTTCTTTAAGAAAGATCCCAGCAAGGAAAAATGTAAAAAGAGGATTTAATTGTTGAATAGTCAGCGCATCAGTTAAAGGCATAGTTGTAAAAGCATAAAAGCCGGCTATTGTACCGATTGTAATCACCAAACCGGAGAGGATTAGAATAGGTTTATTGTTTCCAAAAGGAGGGATATTTTCTTTTTTTATCATACCTGAAATAATAATCATCATGGGAATATTTCTAAAGATAACTATTTCCATCAGAGGAAGATGCTTTACTTGTTTTACCAATACCGCTATTAATGCAAAACAAATTGCAGCAGTTATCATGAAAAAAATCCCTGCTTTATTATTATCTTGAATATTGATTTTGTCTTTTATTGCCTCACTTTTACTAATAGACGTATTCTCCTATATATATCTAAATGTGAAAAAGATTTTTAAAATATATCAAATAATTTATACATTTATCAATTAGTATACTATACTTTTAAGAATTTCTCTTTATAATTAAGAATATAAAAAATATATAAAGAATATAATAGGGAATATAATAGGTATAGACACCCATTTTTTTAAAATAGGCGAATTTTTTAAGATGGATTATTCAGCGATTTCCCAGATTGCAAAAAGATTTGAACAAAAAAGTAAAGTGAATGATAAAATAAATGAAGCTTGCAAAGGGTGATAACGGCTTTAAAAAAATATGAATATCAAATGTTGAGACCACATTTTACTCTAAAGATTTGAGAAAAAAATTTGAAAAATTTTAGAAGCAATAACAGCAGTAGGGTAAAAATTACACCCTAATGTTGTTGTTAGTGTGGAAAAATTCCACTAGGGAGTAAGAGAATGTTCACCCCATCATATAGAGATTGATAAAGAATTGGAGGAAAATAATTTTATTTAAAAAAAGAAGGATTTTAAAATCTTTGTCGTATTAGTATTAAGATTTAGAAAAATTGAAAAAGACTAATTCTTTTCACCGCTGGTGGCGATTCAATAAGGTAAATATATATTTTTGAAGTGTGTCAAAGAACCGTCCCCTGACATATTTAGACTCTGTAAGTGCTCAGTCGAAGTGCTTGAAGTACAAGTAAGATTTTCTTTCTTTCAGTTGGTCTTTCAGACGCAAAAGATGCAAGTGTAGATGGTCTTTTCTTAAGATGAAAGAATTTCACAAATTCTTTCAATTCGACTGGTAATCCTATGTAAACTTCCAATTCCAAGTCGTATCTTGTATAGTTCCTTGCAAAGGCATCAACAGCCTTACGGTCTCCCTCTGTCAATTCGGCATAACTTGCTGCGAATATCCTCATCCTCTTCTTTGGCATCCTTCCCAAAAATTTCTTTACAAGATCTTTTCTTCCTTCTATGAACGGATGCATTTCGTTTATCATATCAGATACGAATCCCATCGTTTCGTATCTGTTGGACATAAAATTCGTGAATTCATTCATATCCGCTGTACAGAGTTCAATTGCCCGTTCCAATTTCCCTTTTCTGCTTAGATAAGGAAGTTTTTCTTTCCTATCAAAAATACTCATATATGTGGATAAGAGTAATAAGATTCTATCATTTAGTTTTATTCCCTTGAGTTTCTCAAGAGAATCAAAAAATGCATCCTCTATCTTAATTTTCATCCATTCATTGATAATGGGTGCAGGATCGTTTAATGAATTTAGCTTAAGTTTTAACCCCTTTATCAGCTTTCTTATCGTTTCTCCACGCATGGTTTTGGTTTTACCATTTAATATGGCAGATAGTTTCCCTCTGGATATATTTGAACTCACAGAAGCCGATGATATTGATTCCATAAATCTTCTCAGATAGTTTCTCAGTAAATCGGAATTTTTATATACAGAGCTTTTGAGATCAAAGATAAAATATTTACAGTCTTGAATAGTTTCTTTGTAATATTCCCTTGTAGCTCTCCCTTGACCTGAAGGAAGATGCTTCTGTAATGAAGTTATCAAACTAGCAGTCTCACCCAATCTTTGGTCACTAACTATCCTCTGGATCTCAAAAAAAGTATCGAATACGTAAAATTCACCTCTGGCATCTTCACAATACCATCCAACCCAATACATGGCCTGATTTGCAAGTCTAAGTGCCCAATGTGGATGACTATGCCGTATATACCAAGCCGAGTTGTTCAAAGTATCTATTATACCTGTAGGGTGAGGAATTGTCTTTGCAATTCTCAAGCCCTTGAAGTAAAGAGCTATACCTTCCGTAATGTTTCCCGTTTTTATCTTTTCCCTCGCCTTTCCTAAAAGAATAAACACCTGTGTTGACATATCATTCTGATAATATTGACTCCATAATCGTGTTTTTGGCAAGTCCGTTTCATTCGTATTCAAAGACGGATAACTCAACAAAGTTGTAGCGATTGTCTTTCTCGCCAATTTTGGCACCTTGTGAAATTCTCTTCTCAGCTGTATGTACACTTTATTTCCTTCTGGCTTTTTAAGGTTTTGAAGCACAGAGAGTTTCAAATCTATAAGCATGTATTTAACGGTTTTGTCATCTTTACATCTTTTAATTCCTCTCTCTATACACTTGAGTTCGAGGGTATTTTCCTTCTGCCAATCGTACCTTATAGCTTTGAAATATTCTTTCCAGGCAGAATTTAGCTTATCATTACTTAAGGCCAAATTAACCAAGGGCCTGGCAAATGAACCATACTTCATCAGTACATCGATTACCTGAGGTACTTTTATATTCATATACAACCTTCCCCAAATCTAATCATAACTCCTATTTTAACACATTACTGTTCCCTTACAACCCGAATTTTTATAAATACCAAAAACATATAAAAATTATGCCCTTTAAACCTTTATTTCATAGCCGTTTTAAAGCCTGCCTAATTTGAAAATCATATGGAAAGGTATATACTTATAAAAAAATAAATGTTAAAGGGGGTGATTTAAATGAAAAAATTTTTTGTTGCCTTAGTTCTTGTTCTCAGTCTTAGTTTATGGATAAATATCGTAGCCTTGGGAGACCCATCTTCTAATAGCAAGCAGGTACAGAGTGTTCCACCTGTTTCACCTGTAGTTTGTGTTATGGAGTGATAGGCAGGAAGTTTCATGGCCCGCTGTTCCCAATCGGTAAAGTTTTTGTGTAATTGTTTGGATACAATTTTAAACCTATCTCCTCTCTAGGATTTAGTTCTAAATTATACCTTGATTCGAAAAAAAATAATGAATGAATTAGAAACATTTTAACACAGATTTTCCTCCATTAATTATAAAATGGTTACTACCCAGATGACCTGGCACTCAAGACCTTGAGTGCCAGGTCATTCACTATTGTTTGATATCAGGTACCAGTATGCCTTACATATTACCAGCTTTAAAGAACAACCTATATTCAAAAACAGACTTATCAACTTTCGGGCAGCGGTATATAGATACAACCAAGAGTACAATGATACCATCTATCACGCAAGAGATAAATAAGAAAGCTAAAGCCAAAGGTCTAAAGATGATCCCTATCAATCTTGTCGGTGACGGAAATACCGGGAAAGAAAGTAAGAAACAGAATATAATGAGAGGGAAAAAATGAATCAAAAAGAGAATATCTTAATAGTAGACGATAATGAAGATATCCGAAAAAGCTTAAAGCTCATATTTAATAAAAAAGGTTACAAGACAGACACTGCTGAAACAGCACAGAAAGCATTAAAGAAAGCAGACAATAAATACTTCAATATTTCTCTTATTGAATTTAAGCTTCCTGATATGGAAGGGACAATTCTTTTGAGTAAACTAAAAGAACTCTATCCAAAAATGACCTGTTTTATCATTACTTCTTATGCCTTTCTTCAAAATGTCAGGATGGCTGCAAGGATTAATGCGGATGGATATTTCATTAAACCCTTGATTCCCGAGAATGTACTCTATCGGTTTGAGGAAATATTGAAAGAACAGCGCATAGAAAAAGAGCTAAAAGAATCAGAAGAAAAATACCGCGCCTTATTTGAAAACACCGGTACTGCAACTATGATTATCGAAGAAGATAGAACTATCTCTATGGTAAACACCCAAGGAGAAAAACTGAGCGGATATTCTAAAGATGAAATTGAAAATAAGATGAAATGGACTGATTTTGTTATTCCGGACGATATGGAAAAGATGAAAAAATATCATATTTTCAGGGGAAAAGCAGGAGAAAAATCACCAACTGAATGTGAATTTAGTTTTATAGATAGAAAAGGTAATGTGAAAGATATATTCTTAAAAATCGGAATGATTCCTAATACTAAAAAGAGCATAATTTCCTTAATGGATATCACCAAACACAAAATTTCAGAAGAAAAACTCAAAAAAACCATGGATGCAGCCATTGACACCATGTCTAAGATAGTAGAAGCCAAAGACCCCTATACCGCTGGGCATCAGAGGAATGTCTCCCAAATAGCCACTTTTATAGCCCGGGAGATGAAACTTCCACAAGATAAGATTGAAGGGATAAAGATAGCCTCTTTAATCCATGATATCGGAAAGATAAGCGTACCTACTGAATTACTAAACAAGTCCATCACATTATCTGATATAGAATTTAGTCTAATAAAAGACCATTCTCAAATAGGATACGATATCTTAAAATCCATAGATTTTTCCTATCCTGTAGCTCAAATTGTCCTACAACATCACGAAAGATTAGATGGTTCAGGTTATCCTAATAATCTGAAAGGTGATGAAATACTACTTGAAGCCAAAATTATAGGAGTAGCCGATGTAGTTGAGGCGATGTCTTCTCACCGACCCTACCGACCGGCTCTTGGAATAGATGCAGCTTTGGAAGAAATCTCTAAAAACAAAGCAATTCTTTATGATTCGAAGGTAGTAGATGCCTGTCTGAAAATCTTTAAAAAGAAAGTGAATTTAAAGTTGAATAGTATTATTGCGTAGCTGTCGTACCTCTTAGAGTGAATTAAGAGATGATATGAAAACAGAATATAAAATGCGAAAAAATTACCATAAAAAAGAATAATTTTAAAAAAATTTTAGTAAGTAGTAAATAATATAATGATAGCACTTCTATACACTTATTTATTTCAGGAGATGAAAGAGAGGCAAATAAGTTTAAAGATGAAAATAAAATATAATAGGGATACCTATTTTCTTTTAAAATAGGCGAACTTTTTAAGATGGATTATTCAGTGGTTTCCCAGACTGCCCAAAGATTGAACAAAAAAGCGATGTTAATAATGAAATAATAGAGAACATGCAAAAGGTGATAACGGCTTTAAAAGAAATGTAAATGTTAAATATTGAGACCTCATTTTATTATTCTATTTCCTTCAAACTATCAAAAATAAAGACCCCGGTAAACCTTTCTGATACGCCTTGCACTATTTTTTAAAAAAAGAAGGATTTTTATAAACCTTTATCGTATTAGTATTAAGATGTAGCAAATTAAAAAAGACTGATTTTTTCAACCGCCGGTGGCGATTCAATAAGGTAAATGTATATTTTTGAAGTGTGTCAAAGAACCGTCCCCTAACACACTCAGGAAATCCATACCTCATAGTTGACTCTATATAAAGACAAATATTAGGTAATAGTTGACTTTACACAAAGACAACTGTATAATGTAAATATGATAAATAAAGATACGATATTTAAGAAAGAAATTTTTAAATTAATAATTAAAGAATTTCAAGACAGTTCATTACCCAATATTTTTAACAGAGATTTAGAAATTCCTCTTTCTTCTAAAAAAATAGTTACTATTTATGGACCCAGGAGATGCGGCAAAAGTTTTTATTTTTTATCCTTAATTAGAAAACTTTTACAAAAAGGGATTCCTAAAAAAAGAATATTATATGTAAGTTTTGAAGATGATCGGATCTTACCTTTAAATTTTCAAGAACTAACTCTTCTTTTAGAGGCTTATTTTGAACTCTTTCCGGAAAATAAAGAAGAGGAAATATTCTTATTTTTTGATGAGATTCAAAATATTAAAGACTGGGAAATATTTGTAAGAAGAATTTACGAAAAAGAGAAAGTAAAAATATTTATCACTGGCTCTTCATCAAAATTACTCTCATACGAGATTGCTACTTCCTTAAGAGGGCGGACGATAAGCTATCCGTTATACCCTTTAAACTTTAGGGAATTTTTGTCTTTTAAAGGTGAAATCATTAAAAAAGATTTCGAATATACCGAAAAACGATTTAAGATTAAAAAATATTTAGAAGAATATTTAGAATGGGGAAGTTTTCCCGAAATTGTTTTAGAGAACGATTTAATTTTAAAAAGAAAGATACTTTCAGAATATTTTAATCTATTAGTTTATCGTGACTTAAAAGATAGATATTCCATAGAAAATACCTATTTAATAAAAGATTTGTTAAAATCACTCTTTACTAACATTTCCTCTTATTTTTCAGTTAATTCTTATTTTAAGGTTACCAGGCAAAGAATGCCTCTTTCCAGACAAACTCTTTCCTTTTATTTATCTTGCGTTCAGGAAACCCGGTATTTTTCGTTGTTACCTATATTTTCTTATTCCTTAAAAGTTCAAAGGGTAAATCCAAAAAAAATAATCTGTTTGGATAATGGATTACGAAGTACAGTCGCTTTTAAATTTTCTCAAGATAGAGGAAAATTAGCTGAAAACCTCGTGGGGCTCACTTTGCAGATGCGAGGAGAGCAGAAGGAAATATTTTATTGGAAGAACAGGGGGGAGGTAGATTTTATAGTGAAGGAAAATAATCATCTTTCAGCGATTAATGTTTGCTTTTCTAATACAATCCCCGATAGGGAAACAAAATCTCTTTTAGAATTTAATCAAGAATTTCAAAATGTAAAAAATTTAATTTTGTTAACCAAAGACTTGCAGAAAGAAGAAGATAGCATTAAATTTATCCCTCTTTGGAAATGGCTAATTTATTGAAAATTAATGCTGAATATTTAGTGGGGTGTTGTATGCAGACTCATAATAACCTATTATAATGATTGATTACTTTGAAGTTCTGGAAAGATAAAAATAGGGTTAGACATATATTTTTCTTGGACATCACTTCTGTGAAGCCTTATCATCCTCCTTTCTCTTTTTAATTTTTTAAAATTAACAGCAACAGCAGCAGGGTAAAAATTACACCCTAATGTTGTTGCTGTTATATTGTTATTGTTCTTAATTGTTGTTGTTAGTGTGGAAAAATTCCACTAGGGGGTGTGGAGAATTTCTACTAGGGTAGTGGAATTATTCCAGTAGGGGGTAGGGAATATTTACCTCAGCATACGGAGATTGATGAAGAATTGGAAGAAAATAATTTTATTTCAAAAAAAGAGGATTTTTTAAAACTTTTGTCGTATTAATATTAAGATGTAGAAAAATCGGAAAACATTAATTCCTTTAGCCCGCTAGTGGTGATTCAATGAGGTAAATATATAGTCTTGAAGCGTGACAAAGAATCGTCCCCTTGTCTTTTAAGTTAGCCGAAATGCTCACTTCGGGGTAATAAAAGGAGGGAAATCATGTCGCTTATACCAGCTTTTGAAATAGGTGTCTGGAACGCCTGGATTTTCATGCTTTATCTGTTATTACTTACTCCTTTGATGATGATGATTAATAAAGGTACTTCAAGGGACGAAATTAGGGAGCAACCTAGTGGAGTGCGAGAAAGCCAATTTACTGACTCGCATAACAAGGCTGAGAAGAGAACACTTCTATTTTGGCATATCATTTATTTTCTCGCCTGTATATACTCTGTTTTCCTGCCATTAAAACTGGGGACAACTTGGTTCTATATAGGTCTTCCTATTTGTCTATTAGGATTAATTCTATACACGATAATTATGGTGAATTGGGTTACTACCCCACCCGATGAACCCATCACCAAAGGGATATATCGTTATTCAAGACATCCTATGTATCTCACTCCGTTTTTGGTGTTCATAGGTGTGGGTATAGCTTCGGCTTCATGGATATTTTTATTGTGTTCGATTCCATTTATAATATTGCCGCCCTTTTTCGTAAAGCCCGAAGAACGCTTCTTGCTTGAGAAATACGGCGACTCCTATCGTGAATATATGAATAAAACCCCAAGATGGGTAGGAATACCGAAATCAGGAGGAAAGTGATTAATCATGCTCTTCGTTCGCACTATCGTCTAACAGAGGATTTGCGGTTTGCTACGCTCACCCAAATTGTGCTTTCAGCACAACTTCGCATATCCCCAGAAGGAGAAAATGGGGTCAAATCTTTATTCTTGACAATTAATTAAATTATATGTCAAGAATAAAGATTTGACCCCAAGAATTTCAACTATTTTTTAAAAAAAGAAGGATATTTTAAATCTTTTGTCGTATTAGTATTAGGATGTAGAAAAATTGAAAAGGATTAATTCTTTTAACCATTGGTGGCGATTTAATGAGCTAGTACAACCGTTCCCTGACACAAGACCAAGCTCCAGGAATTTATTGACCCGAGAATTTATTTAGAAATTCTGTTAAAAAGGAATAAACTTTGTTAAAAAAATTATTAGAACAATATCTTAAGAATCTTACCAATACTTTTCAACGCGGTGATGCCCGGGAAGAGAGCTATTACACTAACTTGGATGAATTAATCAAAAAAATGGCTGCTATTTTAAAAGTAAAGAATATTGATGTTACCATACTTCCCAAAAAAACGGAAGCCGGGAATCCTGATTTTCGCATTTGGGACGGGAAAAACCATATTACCGGTTATATTGAAGCCAAAGATCCTTCTGTTTCTAATTTGGATTATATTGAAGGAACAGAACAATTAAAACGTTATTGTTCTACCTTTCCCAATGTAATCCTTACCAATTTTTATGAATTTCGACTATATCGGGGAGGTCAGCGAATCGCTCAAGTGATGATTGGAAGGTCTTTCATTGCCAGGCAATTACATACCCCGCCGCCGGTCGAAAATTGTGACCAGTTTAAAGATTTATTCGAGACTTTCTTTTCCTTTTCTCTGCCCAAAATAAAATCAGCCCGTTCCCTGGCTATTGAATTAGCCAAACGTACCCGCTTTTTACGTGATGAAGTTATTGCTGTGGAAATGGAAGAAGATGGGACCAAAGGACAAAAACAAATCATTGGTTTTTATGAAGCCTTTAAAAAATATCTGATTGGAACATTAACTGAAAAACAATTTGCCGATCTTTACGCCCAAACGATTACTTATGGCCTTTTTGCTGCTCGTACCAGGGCAAATGGTGAATTTAATCGAAGACTAGCTTTTGATTATATTCCGAATACTATTGGCATCCTGCGCGATGTCTTCCGGTTTATTTCTCTGGAAGATCCGCCCAAGTCCCTGCAAATTATCGTTGAAGATATTGCCGAGCTATTGCATGTCACCGATGTTAAAAAAATACTGCATGAATATTACAGTACCGGCAAAGGTAAGGATCCGATAATTCACTTTTATGAAACATTTTTATCTACCTATGATCCTGAAATCAGAGAACGGCGCGGTGTATATTATACACCGGAAGCGGTAGTCGGTTATATCGTCCGTTCTATTCATTCTATTTTAAAAACCCATTTCGATTTATCCGATGGACTGGCAAGTCAAGAAGTTAAACTACTTGATCCGGCAGGTGGGACGCTGACTTTTCCTGCAGCAGCGATTAACCTGGCAGCAAAAGAATTTACTACAAAATATGGTGAAGGTGGTTTGCACCACTGGATTAAAAAACACATTCTGCAAGACTTCTATGCCTTTGAATTGATGATGGCCCCTTATGCGATTGGTCATTTAAAAATAGGCTTTATTCTGGATGAACTTAATTATAATCTTGCTGATGATGAGCGTTTTAAACTTTATTTAACTAATACACTTGAGATGGAAGAGATTGAACAAATTGCCATTCCCGGGTTGAGTTCATTAAGCGAAGAAAGCCACCTGGCAGGCAAAGTGAAAAAAGAACAGTCAATCCTGGTGATTCTCGGTAATCCACCCTACAGCGGGATTTCTTCCAATGTTAACGACTGGACGGAAAAATTATTAAAAGAAGATATAGATGGATGCCAGAGCTATTACAAGGTAGACGGCGAGCCGCTGGGGGAGAAAAATCCCAAATGGCTTCAAGATGATTATGTCAAATTTTTACGCTTTGCCCAGTGGAAAATTCAAAAATCTGGTTTCGGTATTGTGGGCATGATCACCAATCACGGCTATCTGGATAATCCCACCTTTCGCGGGATGCGCCAGAGTTTAATAAAAACTTTTAATGAGATTTATATTATTGATTTGCACGGCAATAGTTTAAAAAAAGAAAAAACTCCTGATGGAGGTAAAGACGAAAATGTTTTTGATATTAGGCAGGGTGTAGCCATTGCCTTATTTGTTAAAAATAAAGAGAAAAAAGAGTCATTTGTCTATCATGCTGATTTATATGGTCTGCGACAGGAAAAATATGATTGGCTGGATAAAAATGAATTTTTAAAAGATAACTATATCCAAATTAAACCCCAATCTCCATACCATTTCTTTGTAAAACGCAATACAGAAAAAATTAAGAAGTATCTTGATTGGCAAAAAATAAATGAAATATTTCCATTGAATGGTGTTGGCATGACCACTGCAAGAGATAATTTTGTCATTGATTTTGATAGATTTAGACTTGAAAACAGAATTCGATTATTTAAAAATTCTAAATTTGACGATGAGGAACTTCATAAATTTTTTCAAATAAATAGAAAGAAAGGATGGAATATTCGGAAAGCATGGGAAATGTTACAATCCATATCTGATATAGAATTGAAAAAATACATTTTGCCAATTGCTTACCGCCCGTTTTGCTATAGATATATCTTTTGGCATGATTCGGTAGTATGGCGAACTGCTAGACGAGTCATGCGTCACATGCTGGAAGAAAATATTGCTTTGATTACACCACGTCAATACAAGGAAGAACCTGGAGCGTTCATTACACAAAATATTATTGGCCATAAAACCGTCAGTGCCTATGATATTAATTATATCTTCCCTTTATTCATTTATCCTGATGAAAAAAATAAAAATCTTTTCAATCATACTCAAACCAATAAAGAACCGAATATTCCACCGTTGATTTTTGAAGAACTAAGCAAATGTTATAAAAGAAAACCCACTCCCGAAGAGATTCTCTATTACATCTATGGTATTTTTTACAGTAATATCTACCGTGAAACTTACGCAGAGTTTCTTAAAATTGATTTTCCGCGTGTACCGTTCACTTCGGATTATGACCTATTTATAGAAATGGGAAAACTAGGCAAAGAATTAGCTGCTCTGCATTTACTCAAAAGCTCGAAGCTTGATTCGCCCATTGCCAAGTATCAGGGTTCTGGAGATAACGACCGGATTGAAAAAGTAAGCTACAAAGAAGATGAACAGCGCATTTATATCAATAAAGAAAAATATTTTGAAGGTGTTTCACTAGAGGTTTGGAATTATCACATTGGTGGTTATCAGGTTTTACACAAATACCTGAAAGACAGAAAAGACAGAATGATGGACGATGCACCACGATATTGTCGTATTGTTACAGCATTGTATAAAACTATTGAAATTCAAAAACAAATAGATAAAATTTACCCTGAAATAGAAAAAAATCTTGTTAGCTTTTAAAATATGAAGAAATTCAGGAGCAAATCTTTGCCGCTGACAATTAAATAAATCTAATATGTCAATAATAAAGATTTAACCCCAAAAATTTTTTAGCGTACATTATACTACAGTGAGCAGAGTGATTAAAAAAATCGAGGGGGAAGATGAAAAGTGATATTGCAAGACCCTAAGAATTCAACTCAAGTGCAAAAATACATTGCGGAATCCATCGAGACGACCCCTTGGCAACAAATCAGCTTTTTGATTGTATTGAGAAAGAACCAAAAGGCTGGAAGGAGTTCATAGAAGCGCCTGATAATCCCAATGAAATGAAAGGGATCAGGGGAAAGACCAGAACAGGCCGGCCACTTGGAACGAATGATTTTATAGAAAGACTTGAAAGACAGCTTAAGAGACTTTTTAAGTTAAAGCCGAAAGGAAGGCCTAAGAAGAAAGTTGATAAATAGCTGTCCCTATTACCGTTCCTGTTACCCTACTATTACCTATTACTATTTATTACTATTACAATGCTTTTCTATAATTATTATTTGCGGAATTAATAAAATAAGTTTATGATAAGTATAAGAATCTATAAAGATATACCGCGCTCACGTTAACCAGCGGGATATCGGACGGATTAAAAACCCTTTGGATTTTGGAGGTAGATGAAAATAGCAATAAGTTACAATTTAAAGCTTCACCCAGAGTTCGTGCATAAACCCTGTTTGCTATCTAACAGGGTAAACGAAGTACTTCGCAAAATATGCCAATTTGGGAGCATAAACGAAGTAGTTCGGTTATTTTAAGTTTGAACTAAACCGCTCCGCGGTAGCTTTACCAGAGCCACTTTAGTCTTTTATTGTTCTTTGAAAATTAGACGGTCTAATCCCGTTTACTAAAGACGCCATTCTGTTCCCTTTCACCGGAGATCTATCTATCTCTTTTATTTTGATTTTAATTAGGCAATAATAGATTAAAATCAATGAAAGGAGATTTTGTCATGGGAAAATTAAGGGAACAGATGAAAATGGATCTTAAGCTAAAGGGGTATAGCCCCAAAACCCAAACTGCCTACCTCGGGTATATGAAAAAATTTGTCCGCTACTTCGGCAGATCACCGGCCAAGATGGGTGAGAAGGAAATACGGGAATATCTTTACCATCTGGTGACTGAGAAGCAGGTGAGTACTTCCAGTATCAATGGAGCTTACAGTGCTTTGAAGTTTTTCTACCAGACAGTGCTTCAAGGGAACTGGAATATCGCAAAAATCCCTCGAACTAAAGTAAGAAAGAAACTTCCTATTGTTCTGGATGGCTCAGAAATAAAGCAGTTGTTTGCCGTTACCACCAACTTAAAGCACCGGGCCATTTTGATGATCACTTATTCGGCAGGATTAAGGGTCAGCGAAACGGCGCATTTAAAAGTCTCTAGTATAGATAGTAAACGGATGCAACTGCGTATCGCTCAGGGGAAAGGCAACAAGGATCGGTACACCTTGTTATCACCGGTTGCCCTGGACCTTCTTCGGGATTACTGGAGACAGTACCGTCCGTTTAGCTGGTTATTCCCGGGCCGTTTACCAGATAGACCGATTTCCACTCGTGCTATCCAGAAAACATTTGAGAATGCGAAACGAAAGGCAGGTATCCAAAAACCGGCCACAGTCCATACCCTGCGTCATAGTTTTGCCACCCATCTTCTGGAAGCGGGAACCGATATTTATCGTGTTCAGAAACTGATGGGCCATACGACCCCGAAGACCACAACCATCTATATACATCTGAGACGCCAGGATCTGCTCAAAGTAGTCAGTCCACTCGATTCTTTGCTGGATTCATAGAAATGGATTCGAGCAAGAAGAATACTCCAGCCCAGGTTGAAGTAGCGGACATATTTCGCCAGTTTGGCCCGGCCTATAGAGAGTCCCACCCTCTGCCGATACGCATGCTTAAAACTATGAGCGCTATCGAACGTTGCCGCACTGCTGCCTTAGGTGGCCATGTGGACCAATGCGACAGCTGTGGATATTTGAGGATTTCTTACAACTCCTGTCGGAACCGACACTGTCCCAAATGCCAGAGTCTGGTTAAGGAGAAGTGGCTGGCTGCCCGGAAGAGGGATTTACTAGCGGTCGAATATTTTCATATCGTTTTCACCATCCCAGATCTACTTAATCCTTTGGCCTTGAGAAACCAGAAGGTGGTTTATGACCTCCTTTTCAAGGCAGCCTCCGAAGCCCTTCTTGCCTTAAGCAAAGACCCCAAGCATCTGGGTGCAGAGATTGGGTTTCTTTCGATTTTACATACCTGGGGACAGAATCTGATGGACCATCCTCACCTCCATTGCCTCGTCCCTGGTGGAGGGTTATCCCTTAATGGCAAGCGGTGGATTTCTTCCAGAAGAGGGTTTTTCATCCCGGTGAAAGTTTTGTCCCGGTTGTTCCGGGGAAAGTTCTTATTCCATCTAAAACAGGCCTATCGAGCTGGTAAGCTAAAATTTGTCGGAGAGATTCGATCTTTAGGTGATACGCCTAAATTTCAAATGATGATGGATGAGCTTTACCGGCAAGAGTGGGTTACCTATTGCAAGCCACCTTTTCGGAGTGCCCAATACGTAATTGAATATCTCGGTCGGTATACTCACCGGGTGGCAATATCCAATAACCGTATTATTAAAGTTGAACAAGGGAAAGTTACCTTCCGTTGGCGGGATTACGGAGATGACAACAAGAACAAGCAGATGACCCTGGAGGCCTTTGAGTTTATTCGGCGGTTTCTATTGCATATTTTACCGAACAATTTTGTCAAAATCCGACATTATGGGTTACTCAGCAATCGGAATCGAAAAACCAAGCTCAGGCGATGTCGGGAAATATTTGGTGTTGGTTCAAACCGAGAACAGCAGTCAACCGAGTTGGAAGGCTGGGAGAGATTACTCTTTGAGCTAACCGGTATTGACCCTCGCCTCTGTCCTTGTTGTAAAAAAGGCCGGATGGTCACCAGAGAGATCTTATCTCCCCAGGGCCCTGCGCCTCCCGGGAAGGTGAGATGGGTAGCTTGATTTTCAAATATCAGATATGAATAGAGGGTTAAAGGAGAAGAACGCCTTTTTTAAGAAAATCAACTCTATTATGAAAGAGCACTTAGAAAAATATTTCCCGGACCCTTGAATTTACCTTTAGTTCTTCCTAAGAAGGTTATTAGGGAGAGTTTTAATAGCAATTTGATGAGCGAAATCGCTGGATTGAATTCCCATAGCCACAGCGGAGCGGCTTCGTTCAACCGAATTGCTTCCGAAATTGAGCATAGGTAACATTAAAGTCAAAAACCTTAACTTCATCTGTGCTCCAACTTCGGAAGCAATCTTAATCGTTATACGCCATGCCTCATAAAATGGCATAGGAGGTTTGATGACTCAAAAAAAGGTCCTCTTTCTTAGATACCCAGGTGGTAAGGGTAGAATGCTTGATTTTCTAATTCCTCAGTTTGCCTCATCTATCCTCACAGCAAATCGCTTTGTCGAACCATTTGTAGGAGGTGGAGCTATTTTTTTTGCCTTGAGTCCCAAACAGGCACTTCTCTCTGATATTAACTCAGAACTTATTGACTTATACGGTGGCATTCGTCGTTATCCGATAGAGGTCTGGAATATCTTTCAAGGTTTTCCCTCCACAAAAAATACGTATTATAAGATTCGTGATTGGAAACATAACGAATTGGATTTACCGACTCGTACAGCGAGAACGCTCTATCTAAATAGGACCTGTTTTAAGGGTATGTGGAGGCATAATAGCAATGGAGAGTTTAACGTGGGATACGGCGGACAAGATAGACGGTGGGTAATAAGTAAAGAAACCTTGGTCTGGGTTTCAAAAAAGCTATGGCATGTTTCTCTGAAATGTTGTGACTTTGAGGAAGTCATTGATGCATGCGAAGAAAATGATTTCATTTTTGTTGATCCGCCATACCGGCCCGGTGAACGCGAGATGATTCATGATCATTATTGGTATGGCAAATTTAGTTTTGATGATCATAAGCGGTTGGCAGCGACGCTGAAAAAAGCCTCGGCAAGAGGTATTCGTTGGGCTATTACAACTTCTGCACATCCTGACATAGTTTATCTTTTCAGCAGGTATCATATTGTGTCTATTCCAAGAGGAACTGGGAAGAAAATTGGGGCATTAACAAAAGATTCAGGTGAAGTTTTTATTCGCAATTATGAGGAGGTATCCCAATGAAAGAGTTTTTCGAGAGGGCTGCGATGCAAAATCATCCTCTAAGGGTTTTACAAACATTCCTTGAACGCGAGAAAGCTAACGAACAAGCAAAAAAATATGATGATATGCGCTTCGTCGGTTATGTACTCGATATTGGATTTGATACCGTTACGATTATTACATCTGATCCCTTCAAGATTGCTGTTGGTGGAGTGCCCCGAAATTCACTACTCGTAATGGTGCCTGCGAATTATGATTCATTGCCTCCGCATTTTACGTTGTTACGAGTATTAGAAGCAACTCCTACTCCACTGTCTAAAGAAGTTCAGCAAACCTACTTCGAGTTGCAGAAAAAGTCAATGCCAGAACTGGATATTTTCACTCAGAGCGAGCTACAATGGGGGGCGCTCAAGACTGGCGTCCTTGGAATGTTTTATCCTCATCCTGAAAAAATGGATGAAGTAGAGTTTTCAGGCGATCTGAACAATTTCGTCAGCGCTCATAAGTATCGCGTCTATGCCTGTGATGACGCCCTATTGAAACTTATCACCAATTCAATGGTACCAAATGAAAACCGTTTTCCCATCGGGGATTTACGGTTGACTGAATGTAGACTTCCTTTGCCGAACAAACCTCGGCCTCAAGTTGAAGTCTTTGTTTCTACAAAGGATTTTATGGGTGCGCGAACAGCGATGTTCGGTAAAACACGGCTTGGTAAAAGCAACGTTGTCAAACTCATTGCACAGAGCCTAATTGAGACAACTGTCCAATCAAGAAATGTTGGCCAGCTTGTGTTCGACATCGACGGCGAATATGCCAATGATAATCCCCAGGATCAAAGCCGATCATTGAAAAGTGGTTATCCGGACCGCTGCTCCGTTTACGCCCTAAATCCCAAGCAGGCTACACCATCAAAACCTCTGAAATTGAACTTTTATGATCAACCAGAAAGTTCCCATCGGATAATCGGAAGTCTATTGCGACAAGATGCAAGGGTTTCTGGGTATATACAGAGCTTTACCAGTGTTGAATTGCCTTCAATAGATGAAATAAGGCAACTTCCTCCGGGAAGCGACCAGGGGAGAGCGCTTAGAAAGATTCAAATTTATTGGGCTATTCTTGCAAAGGCTGGATACCCCGTTGACGAATCAGGTCTTCGTTCAAGGGCTCCAACTGGTAGACCAGCAAATAAATTTGATCCTGGATTCGCAACAAATCTGAGAAGCGCCGCTTATGGTTCTGAGAATATAACCACACCACTACAAGGACCTAATACTCTAAATGAATTAGTTAGAGAGCTTGAAATACTGAATCGTTTTCGCAGAGGAAACCGCAGCCACCAATCGCTCACTACTGGGTCAGGCAATCCTGTATTTGAACCTGATGATATTGCATTCTTGGAGTTCTTGGAACCTCAACCTGGGCGAAGTGGAACTACGCTTATCCAACCATACAGAATGTACCACGATCTGAATGCAGGAGACTTTGTGAATGAAATCCTTGAACTCCTGGATTCCGGACAAACTATAATTTTGGATTTGGGTAACGCCAATCCAGAGGTAATGAAGTATTTCTCTGATGAACTTTCAAGAGCAGTTTTCAAGTACCAGGTTGATAAATTCACCAATAATCGTTTGGGAGATCACTTTGTACAATTGTACTTTGAAGAAGCGCATAACCTATTTCCGCGTACAGAGGACGTAACTACAATTTACAGCCGCTTTGCAAAAGAAGGCGCCAAATATCACATTGGAATGGTATACTCTACTCAATCGCCAACAACAGTGAACAGAGATTTGCTGGCACAAACCGAGAATTTTTTCATTGCCCATCTTTCATCTCAAGATGAAGTAAACGCGCTTGCTAAAGTGAATGTTGCATACGAAAGTCTGAAAGATGATATCCTTCAGGCGAAAACAGTCGGCTACATAAGAATGCTCACACGCTCACACCGTTTTGTTGTTTCGGTGCAGGCCAGGAAGTTTACTCCGCCTGACAAAACAAAGGGGGGAAGTTAAGATGCCTTACAAGGCTGGAGAACGTTTACCAGCAGAACGTGCAAGCCGCTTAGGACATCTTGACGTCCTAAAAAGTGAGTTGGTCAAAAAACTGTGTAAGAGTTTTGAGGATCCTGTCCAATGTCCTATTTCTACTAACTGTTCTTGGGAAGCCATGCTGTCGAATGGAGAACCTTTAGCTTTAGTGTTCGGCGTTGATGGTTCCATGCAGATCATTGAATCAGAGACTCCTCCCTATAAGGCACTCGCATTTATCAAGACCGCTCTTTTAAGGATTGATCGAGCTGCGCTTTCTTCGATTGATGAGGAGTCGCCACATCCATTTGCGTTGCGAGACATATTGGCTGATTCTGCTTTATATCATGCTACTGTCCTTCCACTAAGATACGTTGTTGTCCCTGGGATGTCTGTATATGATGCAGTTCGCGAGATAATTTTTGAATCAGTAAAAGATGCTTCATTAGATGGCGAACCGTTCGAGACACTTAAGTGGATAGTTTACGAAAAATGGGATGGGAAGAAGAAACATCTTCCCCCGTTCGAGTGCCCTCATTGTGAGAAAACTATTGCTACCTTACCTTATGATGCTGAGGAAGGAAACTGTCCAAATTGCAACGGGAAATTGTTTCTTACTGATATGCTTGGTTTCCATCAAGAAATGGCCCCAGACTCAACTCCCGAAACTGTTGCAACAGCCTATATGAGTATTCATGAGACATTATTGTTGTTTACAGGGGTTAGATACTTTTGGGAGAGAAAAAAAGAGGTGTTTTCCAATTGCCTATTTGTAAAAGATGGGCCTCTCTCAATTCGAGCACAATATTCAAAGCTTGTGGCTCCAATACGACGATTCTTAGCTTTTTCCAGGGACCAGGGTTATCCTGTTCACCTCATTGGGCAGGAAAAGACTGGGGCATTTGCTGACCACTTGCAACTGATTGGAAACAATGCCCCCATCCAATCGCTGTTTATCCCAGGCGATCAATATATTAAGGAACAGATTCAGCATAGGCCTGACCGCGGGGCACCCTATGGCAAGGACACGAACTACGGAGCAAAAGTTTTTGTTCGGCTCAGTAATTATCATCAAATGGTGTTAAATATTCCTACAGGAGAGTATGTTAAGAACCCCACGGTCTCTAATCTCATCGGTGCTGAAAGAGTCTTTGCCACATTGCCGACAATTTTGAGCAGCCGGTTCGAGGGAGCTCTTTTACCAATCGAACTGGCTCATGGCGTTGCATCTCTCTCAACTTATCCTTCCGCTAAAATTCTCAAGATTTTTGCAGAAGCAAAGGGACAGATGAATGAATAAGGCACGGCGAATTGTCATGGGGACGGTTCTTTTGACAATAAAATGTGACAGTTGACGTTACGCTGGCTCGATAATTCGGCAATTTTTTCAAGCTTTTTATAAAAGGCTTGATAGGTCCATGTTCCCAATGTATTTTTTAACGATTAAAATATGACAGGAAATAATCCTTTGTTACACTTTTATCATGTTTTAAGAAATTGCAATATGTAAAATGTAAAAACGTGACCTTTTATTCTCGTTTAAAAAAGAAATAAAAAAATTATGAGTTTAGATTTATTTAGTAAACCAATTGAAAATTTAAATATTTCTGTTTTTCACGATGAAAGTGGTAATTTTGGTTGTGGAAAGTGGGTTTTAATAGGATTATTTTGGATAAAGGAAGATTTTATCAATGAGATTAATAAAGATTTAAAAAGCATTAGAAAAGAGGAAAAATACGAAGGAGAAATTCATTTTTGTAAATTAGCAAAATCTTTTCAAGGTCAATTTGGGGCAAAAGCACAAGTTGCGAAAAAATGGTTTTCTTTCTGGGAAAATAAGTGGATTAGAAAATCATGGTTTAATGTTTTTGCAATAAATAGAATCTGTCCAGAATATGATCGTAGCCGTTTTGATAAAAAATTTCATGCTTATAATAGATTTACCGCAATGGCTTTAAAAGGAGGGCTAGCGTGGTATTTTAATAATGAAAATGCTATAAATTTAAAAATTTATTCTGATGAAAAAACTAGAAGACCTGAAGGATTGTTGGGAGACGGGTTTACTACAGATAATTTTGAAATATATTTAGAAATTAAGCTTAATACGTATAGTAAATATAAAGGTCCAAAAGTTTGTTTAAAAAATCAGATAGAGTGCTTGTCTTGTGCTAAAAAAGGACCTTTTAGTTCTCAGGAAGAGATCCTTCAGCTTACTGACTTGTTGTTAGGATCAGTACGAACTGCAATTGATCCAAAATCTAATAGAGAAACTAAACGTTGGTTTGGAAAACAAATGGCTAAAATAATGGAAGATACAAAACTTAAACCTTGGGAACAAAAATATAGATTACATAGACGTTTTTCAGTAAATTATTTTCCTAATAAAAACGGTAGAATTTATAAAAATGAGAAAGTAGAAGTTAATGAAAACAAAAATCAATTAACTCTTGATTTTAATACAACATAAGGATGGTTGTACCATCTCAATAATTCGGTAACTTTTTCTAACTTTTTATAAGGGTCCTGGCAATTAAGTTCCTTTTATCTTTATAAAAACAATGGAGAAATTTTTTGAAAAATACACTATTGCATGATATTTATTTACCTTTTCCAGAAAAACAACTTAAGGCGCATATTCCGCCTGTAGGGAAAAAATGTGAGTCAAGCGAGAAAAATTTAGTTTATTATAAAGAAAGCATTATAAGATATGAAAAATATATGGGGAAAAAGAGTAATTTAAATAATCGAAAAGGTAAACCTTTAAAAAAAACTAGGAATCCTTGCCAAATTGAAAAAGATGAAAGATTTTGGATAGCTTCAACTTTAATGAATGTTTATTATAGTAAAAACAGGATTAAAGAACTTAGTAATTTATTTTCAATTGCTTATGGTGATAAACCTCCATTTTCTGGTATTTTAAATTGGAAAGAATGTTTTAAGGGGAAATTACACCTTTATTTTGAAGTTGATTTACCTTCTCCCCAGTGTTATAAAAACTATTTACGTAAAAAAGAAAATTTTCCTAAACATCACTTTATTCCTTATGTTTTAGATTGTGCATATGGCAAGAATAATTTAGAGGGATCAACACAAGTTGATGCAATTATTTTAAATGAGAATAATGGTTTTGCTGCTTTAATCGAAGCCAAAGTATTATCTGATATCTCAATTGATATAACTTATGATTGTGTTCGGAATCAAATTGCCAGGAATATTGATGTAATGATATCTGAAAATGATGAAAGAAAAAATTTATGCCCACCTTTAAAATTAATCAAAAAAGATAGAATTTTATTTCTATTGTTAACTCCCCGGATGTTTAAAAACAATTATCCATTTTCAAGGTTGTATAGTTATAAGATGAAAGAGTACCGAGATAAGCAATTAGGCCTAAGCGCATTACAAAAAGATCTACCTCATAGAACAGAAAAAGAATTAATAAATATACCTAATAGAATAGGGTGGTTAACATGGGATGATTTTATGCATGTAAATAAAAATTGCTGTCTATGGAAAAAATAATAATTAAAGAGAAAAATTGGGTAAGGCTTAACAATTTCACATAGGATTTGGTAGTAGGATTTATTATTCAGGAGATTTTAAATATGTCAAAAAAATTGAAATTAGTACCACTTTTAACTGCAATGCAAACATTAATGCTTGACCAAAAAACTATGGATACCTTAGTAAATAAAAAAGAAATAGAAATATATAAAAATAGCAGAAATAATGCATGTATTCTAAAGTCAGATTTAAAAAGATTATGCAATGATGAAGAGGTAAGAAATCTTTCAAAGGAGTGTTTATTAAATAGTATAAAATTATATGATTTAAGCAATACTAATGGGGGGAAAGAGCTTTATATCCAAAAAATAAATAAATTGCTAAAACAATATAGAAATGACATTTCAGTATTAGAAAAAATGCATTACAAATACAGAAATAATATAAACATTTTAGAAGATGAGACGGCATTGGTGGCTGCTTATATTTTATATGCAAAAGTAATTAATCTATTAAATATGGCTTGTTTGTGTCTTGAAAATTTTTATTTCCACATGGGTTTATTATTAAGGATAATTGATGAAACAATTGATGTTGCCACATATTTTATAATTTCTGAAGGTGAAGAAAATGGTAATAAAGATTTAAGAATATGGTTTAGGGAAGATGTTTCTCCAAAGCATAAAATTTGTAGAGAGGTAATCTCGAAATATTTAAATTCGATTAATATGAAAATTGCTGTTAATGATCATGAAGATTTGATAAATGAAATATATCAAAAAAAATCAAAGATGATTCACCCAACTAGAAATACAATACTTGAAGTTATTAAATTTTCTTCAGAAGATAAAAGATCTTTACCTAATAGCTTTGATTATAGAAGTTGCTCTTATACTAAAAAGATTTATCAACTAACTGATTTTTTTAAATCAAGCGTATGGACAGCAATTCAAGGATTTTATATATGTTTTTATAAAAAAATACCGCTGAAAAAAGATGATATGGATATTCTAATAAAACTGAATGATAAGTATGAAAAAAATTCTTAGGAAAGATAAGAGGAATAAAATCTCAATATTTAATATAACTTTTTCATGAAATAGAATTTTGGTTCTTTATTTTTAACAAAGAGAAGGATTTTTAAAATAAGTATAGTATATGATAAGTAAAGATTTTTTAAGTTAATATTCGCACTTTTAAATAACAAAATATAAAATATTAAATAAACTTAATATAATAACCTGTATGAAGGTAACAGGAGAGACCTTTTCTTTTAAAAATAAAAGAAAAGGAGCCGAAGAGGAAAGATATTAAAAATATCCAAACTTTTAGGCAAAAGGACTGCTACCGGACAGAACTCTGGAGAGCTTTATACGAAAAAGCACCGACGGGGCAATTCCTTCGTGAGCAGAGCGATTAAAAAAAACGAGCGGGAAGATGAAAAGTGATATTGCAAGAACTGACCCCTTAATATGTTTATTTTTTCTTTGGTCTTTACTTGAGGGTTTTTTATTAGTAGTAAATTTAGGGGAAATTTATGGATTGTAAAAAATTTAACTTTTGGCTAAAAAATATTTTAGGTGTATGTTTTTGGTTATTATTAGCAAATTATTGGTTTTTTAAAATAGATTTTTTATATGGATTTTTTGAAAAAATAGTATTTTTCACTAAGAATAATTGTTTTTATTTAGTAATAGGTATTTATTTAATCTTTATATTTACAGCAATCATTAAAAAAACAAATATTCTAAGTAAATTAATTGGTTTAACGTTATTTATTTTATATATTATTTTTTATCCTTTTCTAAAATTGCTTAACATTGTATTCAACTTTATAATGAAACTGTATGTTTTTGATAGCATATTAATAAAAAATCTTCTTCATTTTATTTTCTTTTTACCATTATTTTTATTACTTTATTCGGCAATTGTAACTTTTGATAATCATTATATTTTATCTGCATCTATTTTTGGTCTAATGGCTTGTGTATTTTTTTATCAATTATATTTATTATATTGGTTTAACGATTCAAATTTATTTATGAAATTCCCTGCTATAATGTTAAATAATTATTCAAAAAAAGATAGCATTTTTCAGCACTATATTATAAAATCACATTTTATGATGTTGATAAAATTTTTGTTAAATCGACGCTTATGGTTTTTTATGTTTGTAATTATATTTGTTTTTGCTTTATTGTTAAATACAATAACATTCTCATTTATCTATTATGGTTTAAGCAAGATAGATAAATCATGTTTTTTAGGAATTGAAAAAACTAATCTTCTAAACCATTTTTATTTCGCAGTCTCAAATTTTTCAACAATAAAAATTGCTAATATAGCACCAGCAACTCAGTTTGCAAAAATATCTGTATTATTACAAATATTTTCTGCAATATTTTTATTTAGTATAATAGTCATTTCATTTTCTTTTACATCTTCTGAAGATTCTGAAGTAGAGAGGAAAAAGTTGATTGAAAAAGCAAGTTCTGAATTAACAAATATTAAAGTGAGTTTAGATTTAGCAAAGGATGCAAAAGATATAGATATATTGAAATATATTCAAAAAAAGAAAAGGTAAATTGATGGATAGAGGGAAGAATTGGGGTCAAATCTTTATTCTTGACAGATAAACAAATAATTTGTCAAGAATAAAGATTTGACCCCAATAGCGCTGTAAATAATGACCCCAGTAAATAATTGGTGGCGCAATAGTTTCTAAATTAGCAGACGTATCAAATATTTCTGCCACAGCAATAGACATGGTCGTAGGAGCTGGAGCAGTGGCTTACCGGTCACTAAATGAATAGAAAGAAAAAACAAAAGAGATTGAAACGAATCAGATGTTTTTTTATTATAAAATTAAAAAGTTAACTAGGAAATAAAAAGAATAGACTTTATAGAATTTCAACTCATCCTGATTTTATTATTTATAGAAAAGATGTTTTAATAAAGGACTATTCAAATAATAGATTAATTCTTGATATTGCAAAACAATTACAAAATGTGATTTTTTATGAAAGAAATAAGGAATTAGGAAAACTATGGAAATATTAGATATAAATAACCTATCTAAAGAAATTAAAGATTTTCATGAAATTTTGAATAGCGGAACTGATCTTGCTTGCGTATTAATTGGAACAAATTTTTTAGATGTAAGCCTCCATGATATGTTAAGTCTTTCTTTAAAAAAAGGGAAGATTGCTAACCAGATTCTCAATCACAATAAAGGTTTTCTCGGTTCTTTTCGGAGTAGATCAGATTTATGTTACTGTATGGATTTAATTGATAAAAAAATCTATCAAGATTTGATTAAAATTTCAGAAATAAGAAATGAAGTTGCTCATAGTCACATTCTGAATGTATTCCAAAACGAAAATATTTCAGAAAAATGTGATGATTTAACTTACTGGAAGATTTTGAACTCTGATTATCTTAGAAAATTATTTGAATCAAATTCAAATCAAGCAATAAGAAATAAATTTAAGTTTTCTGTTGTAATTATAAGTCAAAAATTGCTTTTAAAAATCAGAGGAATTGAAAAAAGAGATAAATTATCCTAAATTATATGTCTTAATAAATTGACATAATTTATATTAATTTTTAATATTTTTAATTTCTAGCCAGATAGTAATTAAATCTTTCACATATATCTTAAAAACAATTAGAAGGTAAGTAGAGGAACAGGGGACGGTTATTAATGCTCAATAATTCGGCAATTTTTTCTCCCTCTTCGTAAGGGGTCTAATAAATCCAAGTTCCCGATATTTTCTTGAATGATTAGAATATTGCACGAGATAGTCCTTTATTGCACTTTTATCGTATTTTAAGAAGTTACAGTATGTCAAACATGAAGATTTGCTACCTCCATCTACTCTGTATAATTTAGAAATCTCATCGTATACCACGGCCAAAAACACACAATTCAAATTGTACAACCTAATAAAGAAATAGTATAATTTTAATAATTCGTTTAACAACACTACACAAATTAATTCGAGGGATAGGAAGAATTGAAAATGAAAATATTAGCAGTGGATTTTGATGGGGTCATTAGCGACAGTGCTTTAAAATCTTTATTTGTAAGTCATAACGCCTATTGCCAATATTTTGGTTCGGAAGCAAAAAGAAATTTTGGTGGGAAATTATTTACTTTTGAGAATTGGGAAGAAATACAAAGACAATATAAAAAAGAAATGGATTATTACCACCGCTTAAGGTCTTATCTCGAATTACCGGGTGATTTTTTTATTATTATTAAAATTATAGAAGAACAGGTTCAGATTAAGGACCAACAGGAATTCATTGCTTATCGTAACCAGCTTCAATTCGATCATCAATTTTTTAGAGAATTATTCTTTCAAGAAAAAGAGAGATGGCAGAAAAAGAGTTTTAGAAAATGGTTTTTTATGTCACCTGTTTTTAATGAAGTAGTAAAGGGAATTCAACGATTTTTACAAGCAGGTCAAAAAGTTGTCATTGCTACCTCCAATCTTGGAGAGGCCATTCATCCTGCCTTTCAACAGGAATATCTTGGTTTTAAAATGGACATCGAAGATATTTTTGATAAAAACTTTGGCAAGCATAAAGCAGAGCATATGCAGGCCATCGCTAAAAAGTATGGTGCCAAATTAAATGAGATCTATTTTATTGATGACCAGTTAAGCTATCTTATGGGAACTGATGCTTTGGGAGTTCACGTTTTTTTAGCCGGATGGGGTTATTGTACAGAAAGTCAGAAGGAGGAAGCAAAAAAGGAAAAGATCACCGTAATTGAGGAGGAGAAGGGTTTTTATCCGGTGTTAAAGCAAGCTTTGAGTTAGCTTAAAAACTTTCATCTAAGGAATGATAAAACTTTTTATTATACACTAAATGCGGAAGGATAAAAGATACTGGATTCCCGCGTTCGCGGGAATGACATAAGGGGAAACAGGAATAACATAAAGGTAAGTGGGAATGACATAAAAGGGAGCGTGAATGACATAAGGGAGACCTAAACCCAAAGGATTCCAAGGGAGGCCTGAAACCAAAGGATTCCTCTCCCGATATTCTGCCCAATGAAAATTACATTTATCAAAAATGTAACTTCTTAGTTGTTGTGTATGTTATAATAAATAAAATCTAATATAACATACAATAATATACCTGCTAAAATTTTAACTTTCAGATTTATTCTTTTTTATAAAGAAAGAAAAAAGCAGAAATAGATTAAAACTTAAATGGATAGATAGCAATTATTGGAGATGTCCGAATGGATAATAAGAAAATAAACAAAGGTCAAATAAGAGCAATCCGGGGAAGTGTTGTTGATGCTTTTTTTCCGCAATCCCTTCCCAAGATTAATTACCAATTGAAAGCCGGCGAAGCGATTATCGAAGTCACCCTTCATCTTGATACCACTACGGTTAGAGGAATAGCCTTAACTCCTACTCAAGGATTAAAAAGAGGAGACGAAATCATTGACATGGGACATCCCTTACAGGTGCCTGTGGGGCGTGGATTATTGGGAAGAATGTTTAATGTTTTCGGAGAACCGATTGACGGAGGAGATGTTTTAACTCTTGAAAAATTAGTCCCCATATACCAAAAATCTCTTTCTCTTGCCGAACGGACCACTACGGCAGATATTTATGAAACCGGGATAAAGGTGATTGACGTTTTGGCTCCTTTGGAAAAAGGTGGAAAAGCAGGTTTATTTGGCGGTGCCGGAGTCGGCAAGACGGTTCTAATTATGGAGATGATCCATAATATGGCTTTGGAGCATGAAGGAGTGAGCCTCTTTTGCGGAATAGGAGAAAGGTCCAGAGAAGGGGAGGAATTGTATCGGGAAATGATAAAAACAGGCGTCCTGAAAAAGGCGGTCTTGATGTTTGCCCAGATGAACGAACAACCCGGTGCCCGGTTTAGAGTAGGACATGCTGCTTTAACCATGGCAGAATACTTCCGTGATGAAGTCAAGCAGGACGTTCTTTTGTTAATTGATAATATATTCCGCTTTGTCCAGGCCGGGGCCGAGGTTTCCGGTCTTTTAGGCGAATTACCTTCCCGGGTAGGGTATCAACCCACCATGGCCAGTGAAATTGCTGACCTTGAGGAAAGAATTTGTAATTCCCCCACCGGGTCCATCACCTCAATCCAGGCGGTTTATGTACCTGCTGATGATTTTACC
>Ga0315533_1000585_pt1 | contig 30907 bp, 31 predicted proteins | sample SalMarSW160130MG_FD_203081 | JGI IMG/M metagenome (GOLD analysis project Ga0315533, IMG submission 203081) | Salt marsh sediment microbial communities from the Plum Island Ecosystem LTER, Massachusetts, United States - Salt Marsh Sediment SW1601-30 ...
AAAATGGTAATAGATTACGCGATTGATGAGCTGAAAGTAAAACAGAAAAGACTCTCGTTAAGGAAAATAGCAAGGAATATAGGTGCTCACCCTGTAGCGGGTACAGCACCCGGCAATATCGAACTGATTAACAATGATTTACTCGAATCTTTTCCTGAGATTGCACTTATTGATGGTAAAGGCGGTTCGTTTCAGACAATACGTCGGGAAATAGATGCAGAACGTCCACTGATAGCATGGGTCGTAATTGCAGAGGATGAGCAAGATATTCTCTATCATGCAGTAGTGGTAAATGGATATGAGGAAGACTTGACGACTCTATATTATGTTGACCCAGAGATGGATGAAGAAAATTATCAGCTATCAGCTCCAGTAGGGCGATTTATTGATGAGATGCTTACGGTTGATGGACACTTGATTAAAATGGTAATAACTATTAAGGGTCAACAGGATTTATACCAAAGACTACATCCTCTAAAAGGGAAACGGAAGGCGAAACAGAGTGAGTGAGGCGCAAGAAGTAGTAGAGCGATTCGCTGAAAAGGAGTACGGGCAATTCGTATTCGTAGATGCTCCTGTCTATGACGAGAGGAATAAGCTTTACTCCGCCAATATACGCTCGAAAATACCTGTTTTCATTCATGATGATAGGCTTCCAAAGTACCAAGTTCGAGTTCTAAAAATTGATAGCCTAGGCAAACTGTATCTGAGCTCCAACCTGCAGCTGATGAGTGAGATTTCAACGCTTCGAGACAAGTGTTACGAGAATCTTGATAAAATGCTGGAGGTTTGGAGAATGCGAACTGAAAACCTCATTGTCTCAACTACGGCATCTAACCTAGTTACCATTAATGATTTCAGGTTCGCTCTAAGTAAATTCGAGTTGATACTTGATCATATGGACAGATTTCACGAGATAAGAAATGTCGAACTACGTACAAGTATGCCGACTGAAGATAAAAAGAAACTACCCCGATACTTATCGCTCCTTGAAGACCTTCAATATATTAGAAAAGTCGAGAAAGGATACGTACCGGGTAACCAGCTAATACAACTTGAAGATAGAAAGGACGTCGATGAAGAAACTCGAAGACTAATTATACTCACAAATATTCTGAAGTCTCGATATCTGACTTTAAAGGACGTTTTCAGGCTTAGCCTCTTAGAATTGGCTATAAAGATAGAAAACATGGTTTACCTCCCAGAGCTAGAGCTAGGAGATTCAATCTATCAGAAGTACAGTTCAATTGAAAGAGCCTATAAACACCACTACAAGGAGAACATCAACCCACTTCACTTAACGCGTAATCTGACTAGACTTGAAAAGTGTGGCGCGATTAAGCGAGAAAACAATCGATATCACGGCGTAGAAAGTTATCGAGAAGAAATGATGGTGTTGAAGAAAAAGTTCAAACCTCTAACCATCTACGCCCAGTAAACACAATATTGAAGACAGCCTAGACAAAGAGGAAGACTGCCTTTGGGTGCGCGAGCAGGATTGCCCACGATATATTATATTTGACAGAACACAATTTATCATCAAATATAAAAAATAATTTAAATAATCAGGTGCCTTTGTTATATTGTGGGAAATTCAATAGAATTGTTACTTGGAATAAGCATTTTCAGTGGATTATATCTCAGGGATAAGTTGATGGTTAACCCTAAATCTCTCCAAGAACATTTTGATGTATGACAGATATCACTTCCCCTGAGGCGTTCTTTGGTCACAAGTTAGGAACTGACTATAAAATCGCCCGTTGGGGCAGGATCGTCGACTACTTCTGGAGTCTCCAGAAGGAATCCAAACGGATCAAGGTCGTGGACATGGGCCCCAGCACCGAGGGCCACCCCTTCCTAGCCGTCCTCGTCACCAGCGAGCAGAACATGAAGAACCTGGAACGCATCCAAGAAGTCAACAAACAGATCACAAACCCAGACAACCTCACCGAGGAGGATGTCAAGCCCCTCGTCGATGAAGGGAAAGCCGTGGTCATCCAGTCCATGAGCCTCCACGCCACCGAGATCGGGGGCACCCAGATGGCCCCCGAGCTGGCGTACGACCTCATAACCCGGGAAGACGAGGAAGCCAGACGCATCCGCGACAACGTCGTCAGCATCATGGTGCCGTGCTTCAACCCAGACGGCCAGCATATGGTCACCGACTGGTATAACAGGTGGCTCGGCACCGAGTATGAGGGCTGCGGCACACCGTTCCTCTACCACAAGTACACGGGCCACGACAACAACAGGGACGCCTTCGCCACCAACATCGTCGAAAGCAGGTACATGGCCCAACTCATGTTCCACGACTGGCACCCCCAGGCCTACCAGGACCACCACCACATGGGCAGCTACGGAGCACGCCTCTACGTCGCACCATACAGCGACCCCATACACCCCCACGGAGACCCTCTCGTCTGGCGCGAACTCCAGTGGTACGGAGCCCACATGGCCTACAAGCTCGAACAAGCCGGCAAGACGGGCATAGTAAACGCCGCCATCTTCAGTGGCTGGGCCCACCTCGGCTTCCACTGGATAGGCATCTACCACAACATACCAAGCATGCTCACCGAGAGCGCCAGCGCCAGGCTCGCCACACCCCTCTACATTCACCCCGAGCAGCTCATCGAGGAGACCAAGCCCCGCAGCCTCGTAGGCACCAGGATGATGCCCCGCTACAGGCCCACCACCAACTTCCCCAACCCCTGGCCCGGCGGCTGGTGGACCCTCCGCGACATCGTCGAACAACAGAAGATAGCGGCGTGGGCCCTCCTCGACCATATGGCCCGCAACAAGGAGACCGTCCTCCTGAACGCCTACCAGAAGGCGGTACGCCAGACCCGGAGAGGCGCCGAGTACCCAGTGACAGCCTACATAATCCCCGCGGCCCAGCACGACCCCCGAACCATGGAGCTGCTGGTCGAGAAGCTCCTAGTCCAGAACATCGATCTCTATAGGGCCAAGGAGCCGTTCACCGCGGACGGCTACATCTACGGCCAAGACAGCTACGTGGTCCCCCTCGCCCAGCCCAAGATGGGCCTCATAAAGACCCTCCTCGGCCGCACACGGTTCCCCGACGACAGCTTCACCCGGCAGCCAGACGGCTCGCCCCACAGGCCCTACGACACAGCCACCGACACGTTGGCCGAGTTCATGGGCGTCGCGGTCCACCCCGTCGAGTGGATCACAGACGTCGAGCTGGAGAAGGTCGACGACTACAAGCAGCCCGTCGGCGTCGTAGACGAACCCAGCAGGGTGGGCTACCTCCTCGACACCCGCCTCAACCACGCCTACAAGGCCGTGAACCTCCTCCTCAGCCAAGGCGTGCCCGTTAGACGCGTCACGGAGCCCCTCTTCGCCGGCGACACCGAGCTGCCCAGCGGCTGCTTCATCGTCGACCCAGGCCACGAGGAGAAGCTCAACACAGTAGCCAGGGAGACCGGCGTCGACTTCCACGCCCTCCAGGTGCTGGAAGCCGAGACCACGCCCGTAAAACGCCTCAAGATAGGCATGTACCAGCGGTACTGGGGAGGCAACGCCGACGAGGGCTGGACCAGACTCTGCCTCGAACAGCACTGCTTCCCCTACGACACGCTGATGGACGAGGACATCCTTGAGGGAGACCTATCTGAGTACGACGCCATAATACTGCCCCATGATCCACCCGCCATGATCACCGGCGGCGACGAGCTCCAGAAATGGTGGAAAGAGGACAGACCCGGCTGGCCCCTCCCCGAGTACCCGCCGGAGTATCGGAGCGGCCTCGGCGAAGAGGGCAAGGAGAAGCTCAAGGCTTGGGTCGAACAGGGCGGCACCCTGATCTGCCTCGGCGAGGCGGGCGAGTACGCCATCGAGACCCTCGGCCTCAAGGCCGCCAACACGCTGAAGGGCCTCAAGCCCAAGGAGTTCCACTGCCCAGGCAGCACGGTGCACATGCTCGTCGACACATACAACCCCGCCGCCTACGGCATGCAGGAGGACGCCCTCGCCCTATTCTGGGGCAGCCCCGCCTACAAGATACTGCCCAGCGGCGACAACCACAGATACCAGGTCGTGGCCAGCTACCCCGACACAGACATCCTCGAGTCGGGTTGGCTCATCGGCGAGGAGCACCTAGCCAACAAGGTGGCCGTCCTCAGGGCAGAGGCAGGAGACGGGGCGGCGTTGCTCCTGGGCCCCAGGGTCCAGCACAGGTGCCAGACCCACGGCACCTTCAAGCTCCTCTTCAACAGCCTCCTCGGGTAACCTTTTTTCTTCACCCATCAATGTTTATATTCAACATTTCACGCATATTGATTACGTGCATATACACAAAATGCATGAGATTAGACGAAGAGTGAGATAAACGAGAACAGGAAAAGCAGGTTCCCCATACAAGGAAACACCTGAGACCTTGTACCACCCGAAGCCCCGGGGTGAACCGCCACGTAGCGCAGGCAGAATAACCGCAGAGACCCTCAAAGAAACACTGAACTCGGAGCCCGTAGGCGTCACCTTCCACTTCGGAGACCCACCGGGCCCCGAGTACGCTAAACCACAGGAGCCCCTTAGCTTCTGCCAAGCCGTAAAAAAGGTAAAGGAAACACACGCGAGCCTGATGCTCACCAAGGACACACTGTCATGCCCCGCGGCTAGATACGTCCTCGGCTTCGAACCCGTAGACGGCCTAGACGAATGCCTGAACAACCTGGTCTCATCGAACAGGTTCAACGATCATGAAGCAGCGTACAAGGCCTTGACGAGCGTCCCGAGGATCACAGAAAACACCTCGTCGATCACCCTCTCCCAGTACGACTACACCCCCGACGTCTACATACTGTATCTCAAGCCCATACAATTGAGGAGGGTGATCCAGGCCATCCAGAGGCGCTACACAGACCCGCTCCGCCTAGAGATACCCGGAGTGGTGCCCATCTGCGGAGGATGCGCAGTCACCCCCTACATATCCAACCGCATAACAGTGTCCCTGGGCTGCGACGACTCGAGGCAGCGCGGAGGCATAGACGAGGACCAGCTCGTGCTGGGAGTCCCGCAGAGTAAGGCGGAACCCCTGGCTCAAACACTGAGAGAATTGAAGGAAGGACGAGGCGAGTGAACGTGTCTCCCACGGATCTCATAGCCATACTCGCCGTAACGGCCGTCTTGGGCGTCGTCGGCGGGCTCATCGCGTAGAAGACCGTGGATGCCTTCCATCTCAGGCTTGACAGGCCCTGCGATCTCAATAAAAGGGAAGGTGTCGAAGAAAGAAACTTCTTTAAAGAACACGTAGTCAAACACGTTATCCTCGAGCATGCGCCTCGTCTGTTCATCTGGATACTCGTCCCACTGACCATCATAGACACACTGATCCTCGGCTTCGACTTCGCTTCACACGTGTCCAGCATGCCCGTCCTAGTCTTGATGGTTTCCGCTGCCCTCGTCGGGGTTATACCTGAGTCTGGTCCGCACCTCGTGTTTCTGATGCTCTACTCCAGGGGCCTGATCCCTCTCTCCGTGCTCATCGTGAGCACCCTTTCGCAGGACGGCCACGGGTTACTGCCCCTGCTCTCTCACTCCGTAAAAGACACGGCGTATGTACAGCTATTCACCACCGGCTTCTCCTTGGTTGTGGGTGTCCTGCTCTATTTTCTCGGTTTCTAGGATACTGTGAATCACCCTGAATATACTATAGAACAAATCATTATATTATAGTTTAAACTATAATAAATCGGTGCTTTGAATGGAATCAGAGACAAAAACACCCCTCACCCCCACATCCAAGAGAGTGGCTTTGATGAGCGTGTTCACCGCCCTCGTCTACATAACCACCTCCATCTCCGTCGCAATGCCGCCGCCCCTAGGCGTCTGGCATATGGGCAACCTCGTCAGCTTCCTAGCCGCCATCCTATGCGGCCCCAACATAGGAGCCTTCGTCTGCGGCGTCGGCGCCGGCCTCTTCGACCTCTGGAACCCTCTCTGGGGAAGCAGATTCATCATCTACTTCCCCGGAACCATACTGATCAGGGGCAGCATGGGCTACCTCATAGGCAGGATAGCCTACGGCCGGACGGACTACGTCAAGTACTCGGTGGCCGCCGTGCTCTTCGGCCACGTCTGGAAGAACGTAGGCTACTTCGTATACGACTACATGCTCTACGGCGCCGCCGCGTTCCTGGACCTCACCACCCTCTCCGCCAAGAGCGTCTTCGAGGTCATCCTCACCCTAGTCATCCTCGCCGCGGTAAGGAGAAAAATGGGTGTCACCTATCTCATAGAGGAACATCGATGAAGGTAATAGACGCGCATACCCACCTGGGTGACTTCCCCGTCTTCGGGGCGTCCATAGACCTAGAGGGGCTCCTCGGCCTCATGAACCGGTACAGCATAGAGAAGGCCGTCGTGTCCGCCCTCCCCAACACCCTGACCCGTGAAGCCATAGAGAAACACCCGGACAAGTTCACCGGGCTCGTACGGGTGAACCCCCATGAAGCCGACGCCGCCGCCCAAGCCGAGGAGGCCATCACTAAGTGGGGCTTCAAGGGAGTCAAGCTCAACCCCCTGTTCAACAACTTCCTGCCCGACAGCGGCGTGGTCGACCCCGTCATGGAGGTGGCCGCCAGGCACAGGGTCCCCGTGCTGATACACAGCGGCCACCCGCCGTGGAGCCTCCCGTGGAGCTTCGAGCGCCTAGCAGACCGTCACCCAGACGTCACCATCGTGATGGCCCACATGGGCCACGGCCACATAGTCTACATAAACGGCGCCCTGGACGTCGCGGAGGACCACCCGAACATCGCAGTGGACACCGCCGGGATGACCATGCACACAAAGATCAGAGAGGCCGTGGAGCGCCTCGGCGAGCACCGCGTCATGTACGGCAGCGACACGCCCCTAGGGCACCCGGCCTGGGAGATACCCAAGGTCCAGGTCTCGGGCCTAGACGAGAAGCAGCTACACAAGGTGCTCTACGAGAACGCCGAGACCATATACAACATGTGAGAAACAATCTCACCCAGAAAAGGAGGCCTTGAGCCAGCCAACACGGAAGAAAAGTAGGTGGCCAGGATTTCGAGCCGGGGAGAAGAATACGGGAGCCTCGTTAATATCAGATCAACGTCAGGATCTGATCATAACCAGTAACGAGACCAGGGGTCTGAGAAACCTGATATCCCCGTCGCCGCAGTCTATATGGATTCACGTTGAAGCGAAACTTCGTCAACCCGTTCAAGGCGCGGGGCAAATGGTACAAGGGCAACGTCCACGCCCACACCACCGTGTCCGACGGTACGAGAACTCCGGATACGCTCGTCGACATATACAGGGAGGCTGGGTACGACTTCCTCTCCGTGACGGACCACAGCGTAGTAGCCGACACAGGCAGCCTGGGGAGCAGCGGTTTCCTCCTCGTCCCCGGCGAGGAGATCTGCGTAGGCAGATCCCACGCGGGCACCCTGTACCACATCGTCGCGCTGGGCGTAGAGGAGACGCTGCCGTTCACCGACTTCGACAGGGAGCTGGACCCCCAGCTGGTGGTCGACTACATCAACGAGGTGGGCGGCATCCCGATCCTCGCCCACCCCTACTGGTCCGGCCTCAGCCACCGCGACATGATAGCCCTGGAGGGGTACCACGGCGTCGAGATCTACAACACAAGCTGCGACTACGAGCGGAACACAGGCCTCAGCGCATCCCACATCGACGGCGTGATAGCGGCGGGCAGAAGGCCGTGGATATACGCCGTCGACGACCACCACGGCGCTGACAGGCCCAACCTGCCTCTGGACGCCTGCGGCGCATGGATCAATGTAAAGGCGCCTTCACTTGACGTCAAGTCCATCATGGAGAGCATGCGGGGCGGCCTCTTCTACAGCAGCACGGGGCCCGAGATCAAGAGCATAGGGATCGACGGCGACGGAGTCATCAGCGTCGAGTGCAGCCCCGTTAAGACCATCTCCTTCGTCTCCACCCCGTCGCTGGGAATGAAGTTCTACGCCGAGGACACGCCGCTCACACACGCATCCTACCCGGGGAGGCCTGGAGAGACCTACGTCAGGGTGGAGGTCACCGACATCATGGGAAGGACCGCGTGGTCCAACCCCATGTACAACGAGACCTGAGACACGGCGGCGAGTGAATCACAGGATGGGCAGGCGCGCGCGAGGGTCAACCAGCGAAGTACTCGTATACCGCCCTGCTGACCTGGGCGATGGTCTCCTCAGCCTCGTAGACGTCTTCGGCGCCCATGGTGAAGCAGCTGATCACGTAACGTTCACCCGTCTCCTTCACCGTGACGACGGCGACGTCGTTCCTTATCCCGGGCAGAGACCCCGTCTTCCTCTGAAGCAACAGCTTCTTCGCGGGCAGGTACTTGGGTATCCTGTACTGCCCCGTCTGGCACTTACCCATTATGGCCAGTATCTCGTCGCAGCTCTCCCTGCCCGCCGCCTCGCCGTCCACTATCATCTCCAAGAGCCTGCTCATCTCGTTGGGCGTGGTGACGTCGTTGTCCTCGACGCCGAGGCTCCAGCTGCCGCCGTACTCCCTCGCCTCGGACACCTCCCCGAAGAGCCTGATGGTCATCTCCTCCAGAGGCAGGTCGTTGACGCCGACCAGGTCGAAGAGTATCTCCCTGCAGTACCTGACGACACGCGTCCTGTGAAGCCCCAGCTCGTCGAGCGTGGCGTTGACGTTGTCGAAGCCCACCCTGCCAGCGACGAGGTCGGTGGCTGTGTTGTCGCTCACCATCATCATGAGGTTCAGCAGGTCCCTGAGGCTGACGCTCAGGCCCTCGGACAGCTCCTTGAGTACGCCGGACCCGGGCACCTTGTCCCGCTCCGTGAGGACCACCTGCTGGTCGGGGCTAAGGGCGCCCCGCTCCGCCTGCCTGTAGAACTCCACCAGCACCGGGACCTTGAAGACACTGGCCGTCGGGAACAGCCTGTCGCCGTTCAGGTTGGCCGACTCGCCTGTGCCGAGATGCTTGACCGAAACCCCCAGGACCCCCTTGAACTTCTGGGCGGGCCCCTTAAACACGTCGTCTAGAGTCATGTGTTTATCTGGGTCGTCGACAGCCAAAAAACTTTGGCAGAGTTTTTCAAGCTAGACGGAGCATACATGGTCGATGGCTATGTCTGAGGAACCCGTGTACGAGGCGGAGGTGGTGAGCGTCCTGAAGAGCTGCAGCGCAGGCCACGAGGTGGGCGACAGGTTCGAGATTAACACCCATAAGACGGGGGGCATCTGTGGCTACTGCTACCACGACCTTTTCCCCACGTTGATGAACATGTGCTACGGCGGCCAGATCCCGTGGATGGACAACCAAGAGTTCAAGTACGAGTGCCCAGACCGGTACAACCTGGTCACGTTCAAGGTCACCAAGAAGAAGTGACCCTTTTTCCCTTTTGCATCCACGGTTCCTCTTTTTTGTTGGGTTGGTTGACACCGTCCATCAGTCTTCGCTACAGGCGTCTGTAGCATTACAACAAAGTTTATTAACAGTGACGTATTCCCCTCATAAAATTCTTGGGCGAGGTTTATGGGGGTGCCGCAGCAGGAAAACCGAGGCATGTTCTGGTTCGTCCAGGGAAACGTCAAGATACTGATGATCTGCAGGGTGCTGTGGTCCGCAAGCACAAGCATCGTCTACCCATTCTTCAGCCTCTACATACTGGCGCTGGGAGGAACCGCCACAGAGGTAGGACTAATCAACGCCTTAGGCATCATAGCCGGCATGATCCTCTACCCCGTCGGCGGCTACATCGCGGACAAGGCGGGGCGCGTCAAGCTCATAGGGTACAGCACCTTCGTATACGCCTTCGCCCACCTCTTCTTCGTCGTCGCCAACGACTGGAGGATGATAGCGCTGGGGCAGTTCATGAGCCAGCTGCTGCTCTTCTACATGCCCGCCATGAACGCCCTGGAGGCTGACAGCCTGCCCCCCGGGGTGCGGGGCAGGGGCTTCGCCATGATGATGGCCGTCCCAGGGGCCGTCAGGGTCGTGGCGCCGGTCGTGGGTGGCTACGTCATAGAGTGGTTCCAGACCAGCAGCGGCTTGACGAGCGACCAAGCCATCGTGAAGGCCGTCAGGATATGCTGGACCGTGGCCTTCGTCACGGGTCTGTTCGTTGCTTGGCTCAGGCTCCGCTACCTGAAGGAGACGGTCTCAGAGGACGAAGGTGGGGAGAGGTTCAGCTTCAGGCAGATTCCCAAGATGATCATCCCGGCGTACAGGAGCATCATGGACAGCATAAAGTGGATGACGCCGAGCCTGAGGGTCATCGTGGCCATTGAGATGTTCGCCAGCTTCTTCATCGCCATGAGCGCCCCCTTCTACGTGGTCTACGCCAGGCAGGTAATAGGGCTCGTGGAGAGCCAGTGGGGGCTCATCATGTTCGTCAGCGGCCTCGTGGGCATCCTCGCGGCGTTCCCACTTGGGTCCGCGACGGACAGGGTGGGTCCGAGGAAGATGATCCTCATAGGTATCTTCGCAGCCCCCGTCATAGTGTTCAGCTACCAGTATGCCGGCGGCTTCATCGGCGTCGCCGCGATCCTGGTTGGCCTCAGCCTCGTCAACAACCTGATGATGCCGGCGTTCAGCACCATCATCGCCAACATCATACCGAGGAGCCGGAGGGGCCGCCTCTACAGCCTCATCGGCGAGCGCGGTATAACGGTCAGCTTCGGTAACTTCTGGGGTGGAGGCTTCCTGCTGTTCCCGCCGGCGGCCGTCGGCGCCTACGTGGGCGGCTGGGTGTACAAGATGGACCCCAACCTGCCGTGGATCATCACGGGAGCCGCGCTGCTGGTCTGCGCCGCGCTGATCTACCTGTTCGTCCACGAGCCGGAGGAGGCCCAGGTCTAGCCTGGATGGAAAATTCTTTCAGACTCTTCCATCTATTCAGACCCAGTGAATATCTTGACTGGAGCCGCATCACCGGGGAAGATCCTTGAGGTAGACCTGACCACCGGGGAACTCGCCGAGAGACCCATCCCCCAGGAGACCTGGGAGAGGTTCCTGGGAGGGCTCGGGCTGAACGCGTGGCTGCTGTACCGGAACACCGGCCCGGCGACGGACCCTCTAGGACCCGAGAACGTTGTGCTCATCTCACCTGGGTTGCTGACGGGCACCGAGGCGCCGACTAGCCCAAGGGTGGAGGTGACCACCAAGTCGCCTCTCACCGGCCTCATCGGCACCGGCAACTCTGGGGGCCACTGGGGGCCCCGGCTCAAGAAGGCGGGCATCGACTCGGTGATGGTCAGGGGAGCATCGGAGAAGCCATCTTACCTAGTCATAGACGAGGGCGACGCATCCCTACGCGACGCAGGCGACCTCTGGGGTCTGGACACCTACGAGACCACCGACGAGCTGAAGCGCAGACACGGCGAGGAGTTCAGCGTCATGGCCATCGGCCCCGCCGGCGAGAACCAGGTCAGGTTCGCCGCCCCGGTCTTCGACAAACAGCACATGCCGGGCCGATGCCACGCAGGCGCCGTCCTGGGCAGCAAGAAGCTGAAGGCCGTGGCGGTCAAGGGCTCCCAGCCGGTCGAGGTGTATGATCCTGAGGCGTTCGACGCGGCGGTGGCCGAGTGCGAGAAACGGATAAGGAGCTACCCTGCGTGGAAGGCGAGGGCCAGAGCAGGCTCCATGGGCACCATCGGCGTCACAGAGGAGGGCGTGGACTACGACGAGATAGTGGGCCCATACCTGAGGCGAGGCGAGCCCGGCGTCTACTGCCCCTGCATGATGGAGACATATTATGGCTGCAGCCTCCTGGCGAACGTCACCGACGGCCCATACGCGGGCGTGGATGTCGCCTGCGCGGGCCTCACCCTGTACTCGGGCGCCGCTTCCCAGTACGGGATAGGCCTGCCGGCCACGTTCTACGTGAACGAGCTCTGCCAGAGGTACGGCATGGACATGTTCGGCTCCTTCTTCTACGCCTACGAGCTCTACATGAGAGGCATAGTCTCGGAGGAGGACGTGGGCTTGAGGCTCGAACTGGGCGACGAGGAGGCCCTGATGAGTCTCCTCAGGATGATCGCGTACAGGGAGGGCTTCGGCGACGTGCTCGCGGAGGGTGCGCGGAGGGCGGCCGAGATGATAGGTGGCGACGCGTCTAGGCATGTCCCAACCGTGAAGGGGCTGGAGCTGATGCGGCTGGACCCCCGGGCCGCTTGGAAGGGCAACGTGTTCACCTCCATGAGCATACTCACCAACCCGCGCGGCGGCGACGATCTCAAGGGCACACACGGCGTCTCCAACTACCCGGGAGTCTCAAGCTGGGGCAGGAAGCTGGGCATCGGCGAGGAAGAGTACAGCCGATGGCTCCTGGAATGGCTCGATATGCCGGGGGGCTTCAAGGAACGTGTGTTCGGGGACCCGCCGGACATAGGCAGCCCCGACGAGCTGCTTATGACGTACTGGTACAACCATCTCACCAGCGCTTACAACAGCCTGGGGCTCTGCATGTTCTCGTCCAGCGTCGCCGACGCCCTGGGCCCCAGCTACCAGGCTAGGCTGTACTCCGCCGCCGCGGGCGTCGAGGCGTCCGCCGCCGACATCATGGAGACGGGGGAGAGGGTGTTCAACCTCATGAGGATGTACATCGTCAGGGAGGGCTTGAGGAGGGCTGACGACCACTGGCCCGACTCGTTCTACGAGGAGCCGTCCCCCGCCGGCGCGGAGACGGGGCCACCCTTCGACAAGGACACCTTCGACGAGACGTTGACCCGCTACTATCGGCTCCGGGGCTGGGACCCGGAGACTGGGGTCCCCACGGAGGAGACGCTTAAACGCCTCGGGCTAGGCGAGATAGCCGGCGACATACCCTCTCCGTGACTGCCTTCCAATACATTCTAACCATCATCGAACATTCATGCGTCAGGGGACCGCGTTTTTAATCTTATAAACCCTTTAGAACATGATTCAGCCATGAAGCCACTCGTTTTGATCAGCCCGGGGACCCTCAACGTGCCCGAGGACGTGTCAGGCACCCTCAAGGAAATAGCTGAGGTGGTGTACCTCAAAGGCGACCTAGACGAACACATCGCCGAGGCCTCCGCCCTCCTCGTCGGCGGGGAGCGTATAGACGCCGAGTTTCTGGCGAAGGCGCCCAAGCTGGGCGTCGCAGCTAGGTTCGGCGTCGGCTACGACAACGTGGACGTGGAAGCCTGCACCGCAAGGAAAGTGTATGCGACCCACACGCCAGACGTGCTGTCGGGCGGCGTCGCGGACCACACCTGGGCCCTGATACTGGGGTTCATGAGGATGATACCTGAGGCCGACGCCTACACCAGGACGGCGTGGGCTAAGAGGGAGAGGAGGCTGCCCTTCGGCTGGGACATGGAGGGCAAGGTCCTCGGGATACTAGGCCTGGGCCGCATCGGCTCAGAGGTCCTCAAGCGCAGCCAGGGCTTCGACATCGAGACCATATACCACGACTTGGTTGAGAAACCAGACCTAGAGGAGAGATACGGCGTGAAGCGGGTCGACTTCGATACGCTGTTGAACACCAGCGACATACTCACGGTCCATGTGCCCCTGACGCCGTTGACGCGGGGGATGATAGGGGCTGAGGAGCTCGGTAAGATGAAGCCTTCCGCCGTGTTGGTGAACACGTCCAGGGGGCCGGTCATCGACGAGAAGGCCCTCACCGAGGCCCTCAAGAGGAAGCAGATACGGGGGGCGGCTCTGGATGTCTTCGAGGAGGAGCCCACGCCTCTGGACAACCCGTTGCTGGAGCTGGACAACGTGGTGGTGACGCCGCACTTCGCCTCAGCCACCTGGGAGACTAGGAGGAAGATGGCTGAGACGGCTGTCGCCAACATCAGGGCGTGCCTGGAGGGAAGGCGGCCGCCGAACCTGGTGCCTGAGCAGCGGGACGCCGTGTTCTAGCCCCACCTTTTAAATCCACCCACACCCATTTTCCGTGGAATCGATGGACGTATGGGTTAACATCCCGGTGATGCTCGCCTGCTACGGCTACATAGTCGTGCTCATAGTCGTGGCGGGGAGGCTGAGAGCCCACCCCGCCGTCCCTGGGGGCGTCAGCAGGAAGTTCCTGCACGCCATGATTGGAAACCTGCCCCTCGTCATGCCCTACTTCACGGACAGCGTGTTCCCGTTCCTCGTGGCCAGCCCCTTCATAGCGGTGACGTATCTCGTCTCCCCCTACTCGCCTTGGCCCGGCTTCGCCGAGAGGATGAGGGGCCTCAGCGACATCACCGAGGAGGGACACGGCACAGGCCTCATACTCTACGCGGTGAGCTACAGCGCCCTAGCCCTCCTCTACGGGACGAAGCCATACATAGTCGCCGCCGGGATACTCCCCATGGCCTACGGGGACAGCGTCGCCGCGCTCGTGGGCACCACGTATGGTAGACACAGGTTCAGGGTCTTCGAGTGGAAGAGCCTGGAGGGCTGCCTCGGCATGTTCGCCGGCAGCATGCTGTCCCTGCTGACGGGTATGGCCTACTTCTCCATGATCTACGGGTTCAGTCTCCAAGCCCAGGTCTTACCGGTCCTAGTAACGTCATTGGTGGTCACGGCGGCGGAGGCCGCGAGCCCCCGGGGACTCGACAACGTGGCCGTGCCGGCGCTGGGGGTGTTGACCTTCACGCTGATGGGCGGTGGCGCCTGATGGTCTTCGTTGTGATCGACGGCCTCGACGGCTCAGGGAAGAGCACCCAGGCGAGACTCATCTGCAGCCGAATCGCCGAGAAAGGGAAGACCTATGTCCTGAGGGCCCATCCCTCGTCAGACAACTTCTTCGGCCGCCTGGGCAGGGGCTACCTTCTCCTTCACGGGAAGAGGGCGCGGTTCGCCGCCTCCCTGTTCTACCTGTTGGACGTGGCGCGGTCCCTGCTTATCTACGGGTGGAGGCGGGTCGACTACCTTGTCTTCGTCAGGTACCTCATGGGCACCGCCTATCTCCCCGAGCCCCTCCACAGGGTGGCGTACCTATTCCTTTACAGGCTGGTTCCACGGAGCAGCCACATGTACTTCATAGACGTCTCGCCGGAGGAGGCTCACAGGCGTATAGAGGCGGGACGCAGCAGGAGGGAGATGTTCGAGTCCCTGGAAAAGCTCCGGCAGGTCCATGGCAGGGCTCTGTCTCTCACAGCCAAAGGCCCCTGGACGGTCATAGACGGTGACCGGCATTGGAGAATAATCCACCGTCAGCTCATGGAGCTCATCGGTCTCTGATCCTGGTTACGAAGAACAGGCCTATGGACAGAGTCACAAGCTGCACGTAGAGGGGGGCCGTGAAGCCGTACCTCTCCAACAGCAGCCCCGCCAGCCACGGCGCGGGGACTGCGCCCGCCCTCCCGTAGGCGTCGAGCTTCCCCAGCACGGAGCTCCGCCGCTCCCGTGGTACGATCTCGGTTATGAGGCTCGTCCAGCTTGGCATCCAGAAGCATATGTCGATGGCGCTGACGCCGTTGAAGAGGACGTACGCCCACACGGACTTGAAGAGTATGAACCCGGTGACGGTGACGTATGCCATGGCCACGCTGGCCATGAGCATCCTCTTCCGGCCCACCCTGTCGCTGAGCTTCCCCAGGGGTATGCTGCCCAGCGCCCAGAAGAGGTTGAAGCTGGTGCTCATGAACCCCAGCTCCAGGGGCGTGAAGCCTTGGTAGTCGGTGAGGGCGCCGTAGAAGAGGCTGTAGGCCACCGCGTAGCCGAACCCCATCGTCAGCATGATCAGGTACAAGACGACGTTCTCTCCCTCAGGGAGAAGTGCGTCCCTAACCCTCGCCCCGAAGGGGGCTGCGTCCTTCTTTCCGGCGTCCGGCGTATGGGTCTCCTTGACGTAGAGGAAGAGAAGCGTCAGCCCGATCACGTCGACGACGAGGGTTACGTAGAGGATGGGTGTGTACCCCGCCTTAACCGCTATGTATCCGCCGGCGGAGGCCATCAGGGTGCTCGTGCCCTGGCTGACGGCGAGGAGCGTGCTGAGCGCCGTCGCCCTCTGGGCGCTGTCCACCGACTCGGTGATCAGCGCGCTCCTCCCTGGGTTCCCCATCATAAACATGGCGGTGAACCCGATGAAGAACGCGAATACCAGCAGCGCATAGTAGTGCCTCGACACGATGAGCACCGCCATGGCTGCGACCCTGCAGATGTTGCTGGCTATCACCACAGGCCTCCTCCCGTAATTGTCGCTGATGTAACCCCATGTGAGCAGCCCCAGGCCTGTGCTCACGTTGATCATGGTCTGGATGACCCCCAGCTGCCCGATGCTTATACCGGTGCTGAGGAGGTACGGCTGCCATATCACGTAGAACATGCCGAACCCTATCTGGCTGATGAGGGCCTGCGCCGCCAGCACGCGTATGTTGCCCTCCAGCGCGAGGGCTCGGCTAAACGACTTCATGGCTCAGAGAACCTAGCTTGATATCGCCTTCATGAATAAAAAAGAGGCGGAAGCTACGGGAGGACCTCGCCGAAGAGCTTGAGGTTACTCCGCACATCGCGTAGGTCGTACATGCCTATGTTCCAGGCGTCGATGAACTCGTGGAACTGGAGGGCGTACCTGATGGCCTCCTCCGCTTGGGCCCTGAGCCTCCCCGCGTGGAGCACCTTGATGACATAGACGAACTTGCCGGCGTCATGAAGGTCTCGGATGGCGTCGATCCTGTCCTCCTGGGTGCCGTCGTCCACGTAGGCTCCAGCCATGTTCAGCGTGGTGCAGACCACGTCTATCTCGGGGACCTCCAGCGCCTGCCGGAGAGTCTCGGTGCTGTGGGTGGATAGCGCCGTGGCTTTCACCTTGCCCGTCTCTTTGGCGTCCAGGAAGGCCTTGAGCGCACCCATCCTGCTGCTCAGCGGGCCGGAGACGTAGGGGCGCCCAGCCGCGTCCCTTTTCTCCACGGGCGTGGGAGGCACGATGTGGAGGAACATTATGTCCACGTGCTCGGTGCCCAGGTCCCTGAGGCTGAGCTCCACGGCCTTCACGCCCTCGTCGTAGGTGTGGGCGTTTGTCTTGTCCGCGACCACCACCTCTCCACGGGGGACCAGCTTCAGCCCCTCGGCCACGTGGGGGTGGGTGCCGTAGTCGTCGCTGGTGTCCCAGAAGTTGACCCCCAGCCTATAGGCTTCCGCGAGCCTTCTTCCGCCCTCTGGCGGCGGTATGTCGCCCTGTGTCTTGGCTCCCTCTGGGCCCTTCTTGAAGGTGAAGGGCTCGGTGCCGTAGCATAGCCGGGAGACGGTGAGCCCCGTGTCCCCGAGCCTTCTCGTGAGCCTCATCGCGTCCAGACCCTGCTCAGTAGTTGGAGAAGTGGGCGTGGGCGATTCGCCAGCCGTCCCCGGCCTTGACGTAGAGGATGGTCACGGGCCCCCTTTGGACACTGTCGGCACCCTTCCTCTGGAAGAGCCAGTCCGCCTTCACAGAGGCTGAGCCCTCGAACTCCTCAACGTCCACGTCCTCCAGCCACAGCCTGTTACTCGTCTCCTTGCCTCCCACCACGAACCCGAACTCCTCGTGGTGCCTGACGAGGCTGTCGATGCCCTTGATGAGCCCCTGCTTCTCGGAGCTGAAGTAGGTCACCCTACCGTCGTCGAGGAATAGCCTCCTGACGTCGTCGAGGTCGTAGGTGTTCCACAGCCGGACCCACGCCTCGACGGTCTCCTTCACATTCATCTCAAATCATGGTGGATGCGTGTGCTGATAAACTTGGCTGGTGCGCGGAGCCGTGGCCGCTGCCTCGTAGTTATATCCTTTTATTATCCGTTTTGACTAGCTACCCCATGAGTTCTGAGCGCCCCATGGGGCCGTTCATGGTCGTCTTCGCCGGCCAGGCGTTCTCCCTCTTCGGCAGCAGGCTGGTCCAGTTCGCTCTCGTCTGGTGGATCACCGAGACCACGGGGTTGGCGTCCACCCTGGCTTTCGCCAGCATCGTCGCCATGCTGCCCCAGGTGCTGCTGGGGCCCTTCGCCGGCGCGTTGGTGGACCGGTGGAACCGTAAGACAGTGATGATGGTCTCGGACTCCTTCATAGCCCTCGTGGTGGTGGCGCTTGCGTTCCTCTACGGCACCGGAGCCATACAGCTCTGGCACGTCTTCATAGCCATGTTCATCCGGTCCCTAGGCGGCGCCTTCCAGTGGCCCGCCATGCAGGCCACGACCACCATGATGGTGGACAGAGAGAGCCTCAGCAGGGTCGCGGGGATGAACCAGAGCCTGCAGGGATTGGCCGCCATCGTAGCGCCTCCGCTGGGGGCGTTCCTCATGCAGGTCATACCGATCCAGACCATACTCTTGATCGACGTAGCCACCGCGGTGCTCGCGGTGGGACCCCTGTTCTTCGTCAAGGTTCCTCAGCCCAGCCGCGAGGTAACCGAGGTGCTGGGGCTGAAGACCATACTCTCAGACATGAGGGAGGGAGCCGTGTTCGTGTGGAGGTGGAAGGGCCTCAGGATCATCATGGGGATGTCCATGCTCATCAACTTCCTCATGAACCCCGCGTTCAGCCTCCTCCCCCTCGTGGTCACCAACCACTTCAACGGCGGCGCCGTAGAGCTGGGGTGGCTCCAGTCGGCCAACGGCGTCGGGATGATAGCAGGCGGCCTCCTCCTGGGCGCCTGGGGCGGGTTCAAGAAACGCGTCGTCACCGCCATGACTTCATTAGTCATAAGCGGCGTCTTTATAGTGGTCTTCAGCTTCATGCCTCCCGAGATGTTCCTGGTGGCCGTGGGCTGCGTCTTCGTGTTCGCCGTCTTCAACGCCATGGCCAACGGGACCTTCTTCTCCAGCATACAGGCGGTGATCCCGCCAGAGATGCAGGGACGGGTGTTCACCATACTGATGAGCCTCAGCGGAGGCATGACGCCAATAGGCCTCGCCTTCGCCGGCCCGGTCTCGGACAGCCTGGGCTTGTTCATCTGGTTCAGGATCGGGGGAGTTATGTTGGCGTTGATGGGCGCCGCGGCGTTCTTCATACCAGCCGTCATGAACCTAGAGGAAGGCCTTGAGCAGCCTCAGACCGAGTCCTAACCCGGTGCTGGGAAGACAATTATGGCTGAGGCGAGGACATACATTACGTGAACCTATGCACCCCATCATAATCGTGCGTCACGGCGAGGCGGAGCACAACGTCGGCGACCTCACAGGCGGCTGGACGGATTCCGCGCTGACGCCCCTCGGGGAGCTGCAGGCCGCCGTCGTAGCCGAGAGGCTGGCACGCGAACTGAGAAGTATCAGCGTCAGGCTCCTGTCCAGCGACCTGAGGCGGGCGAGACAGACCGCGGAGGTGATAGCGGAGGCGCTGGGCGTGGAGGCCAAGTACAGCGCCGATCTCAGGGAGTTCAACAACGGCGTCGCCGCCAACAAGCGCAGGGAGGAGGTGCAGGAGCTCTACGTCGAGCCCGGGGACTCGTTGCTCGACTGGCAGCCCTACCCGGAGGCAGAGACCTGGCGGAGGTTCCATCTGCGGGTAGCATCTTACATGGACGGGGTCATGGAGAGCCACGACGAGCCATGCCTGGTAGTCTGCCACGGCGGCACGGTTGTCCAGATAGTGTCGTGGTGGCTGAGGCTGCCGGTGGAGACACTAAACTGGGTCAACTTCCACAGCTACCCGACCGGCGTAACCGTGTTAACCGAGACCAAATGAGGAGAGCGGCGGCTGGAGCGCCTCAACGACGCCTCACAACTCATGGAGCTGGGGGTAGAGCTGATACCTACCGAGCCTGTGGAGAAAACGTGATACAAAGTCTCAAAAAATCCTTTTTTTCAGACTGCTTTATGAACGTATAGGAAATCCGGTATAGCTCATTATTGTTGAGTATCGGTATTTCGATGAGTGTTCAAGACTTGGATGTCCCATTCGAATCGTTCTCCTGCCTAACGAGTTATATTGCTAAAATCATTGATCAACCTGTTTTATCATAGATCGGATACTTTGATCTTATCCTTGGCGCCATGAAGGGAAACGATAGATCCACATCCATCGGGGCTGTTACAGTCATCGTAACGTTTGTTTTGCGTTTAACACGTACCTCAACGTACCCCATTGGTGTATATGTGACGTAGTCGCTTAGCCACAGACCGCCTCTTCCCACATCACTCCCTAGGCTGCCTTTGGGGTCTAAGGCAACATACGCGCTGGTTTGGTTGGTATAGGATATGTAGCTCAGTTGTATAGTGTAGTTTCTTGTTTCTCCCTTCGGTACATATATCTCAGACCTTTTATCTGGTGACTTGATTATTATGACGCCTTTGACGCCTTGTTTAGCTGCTTCCTCGGCGTTAGCTGGTATTCCAACTGTAGTACATATTGATATTCCAATAGGTGGAGGATATGTTTCGTTCTCCTCATCATTACTTTCTGAGGCTGAATTTAACAATGAGCCACTACCTAAAACAATAGAGGATACAATGAGGATTACTATCAGATACAATGTAGCCCGTTTCAATCTTCGTCATAAAAGTGGAAAATTTGTGCTATTTATTCTTATTGTTACTTAAATAATGGATTATTAAGAAGGTTGGTAGTCACGATTCTTCATCGATGATGACGATATTGTCGAAATAGCAATATGAAGTCGAGTCTGCATGAAGGATTCGAACGACTGTTCAAAATCCTTGTATGGGGCAGTGGTAAAACAATAATACCTGCTGTGTCAACCTTTTTATGTGGACAGGCTCAAGTTGGGCAAGCTCGTGGGCGCACTCAGCCTGTTGTTGCTGTCTGCCTACGTGGGTATGTTCCACCTTGACCCCGGCAACGTCTTCGTCTACGTGTACCTCAAGGTGGTGTCCGTGGGCGTTGTGCCGGGGCTCATCTGCTTCAGCTGGCTCTATTTCTGGAGGGACGGCGACGACCCGTTCCTGTTCCTGTGTCTGTGGAACTGCGGCACCCAGATTCTTTTCCTCGCACTGAACCTGGTCAGGGTTCAGGCTGGCTCGTGGGGCGTCTTCGGGTGGCTCTACATGATCTTATCGGCTGTCATAATCGGCATCTACCTTTCTAACTATCATTTCTCCAGCTGCGGGGCTTCCGGTTCACCTGCAGCCACAGAGACTACTTCAAGACCCACGACGTGACGCGGCTGCCCCCGGAGTTCGTCGCCCACATCGGGGAGCTGGAGCCATGCACCTACGTGGACGACGTCATGGTGATCTTCCACAGGATCGAGCAGGCGTTCAAGGACGCGGAGGAGTACGTCTGGCGGATGACGGACCGGTACATCCTGACGGCGATCCCCGTCATGGAGGACGCCCTGCAGAGAGGCGTCGAGTTCAGACTCCTCGAGTCCAGGGACATCGTCGTACCGCCGGAGTTCGACAACGGACCCATCCTCAGGGAAGCTCTCCGGTCGAGACAGTTCCGCAACAACGTCATCGACCAGGTGAACGTCTTCATGGCAATCTCAGATAAGGAGATCGCCGGCATCTGCTTCCCGGGCACCGACGGCCGCATAGACTACAGGGGCTTCGTCTCAGACGACCCGGAGGTGCACAGGTGGGCGACGGATCTCTACGAGTACTACTGGGAACAGTCGGAGAGAAAGACCACGACGACGCCTCCGCCCAGCTAGAAGTCCATGCGGAAGCCTACACCCGCCTCGACGTAGTCGTCGCCGTAGCCTTCGCTGAAGGCCAGCCTAGCTAGGTCCCCGCTGCAATGGGTCGGCGCTATCTTCTCGACGCCCAGCTCCTTCATCTCCTCCACCAGATCGTCCAGCTGGGCTCGGGTCGCCCCTCTCAGATGGTAACCGCCGACGGCGAGGTATATCTCTCCGCCCGTGAGATTCAACGCATCCCTCGCGAGGTTCTCGACGCCCGGGTGGCTGCACCCGGTGACAAGGAGGAGCCCGTTCTCCGTGTTAATGATCAGGGCCTGCTCGTCGGAGTTTGTGTCGAGGACCCTGGTGGTGGCCACGCCTTCTCAGATCACGGTGGCGTTGCTGGTCTCGACCACGGTTGCTCCCTTGACCCTGATGTTGCTTTTTATGTGGTAGGGAAACGTCTTGGGCAGGTAGACCGAGACGTCCGGGTTGGCGTCGAGGACGACGTCTATGCCTCCGACGTGGTCCCAGTGCTCGTGGCTGAGCACTACGCAGTCTATCTCTGTGATGTCGACGCCCAGGGCGTCGATGTTGTGGGCGAAGACCTCTGGGTCGCCTCCCGTGTCGAAGAGGATCGTCTTGTCCTCCAGCTCGACGAGGCAGCTGAACCCCCACTCGGTCATGCAGCTCTCCTCATACGGGTTGTTGTCGTAGAGGATGGTCAGCGTCCCGCTGCACTCCTCTAGGGTAAGGGTGTGCTGGGGGGCCTCCTGTCCGTCTCTCGGCAGGTACCTTGGGGGGAGTATGGCCGCGATGGCGATAACCGCGACTGCGATGGGTAACCATTTCCTGAGCCCGGACAACTCTGTCAACCGATCCAAGTTTACTGTCTGCGGTGATAAGGTCTTTCAATGCTCGATGCTGACGCGTCAGCATTGGGGGTTGAGTCTCTCGGGCTGGAAGGAAAAACAATGGCAATACCATGAAATTCACATGGCTTCCAGAGAGACTTCAATGTTTACCCAGACGGCATGATTTAAACCTTTATCTTGCGTCCATCATAAAAATTAGATGACTCCAAACCTCTTGCACGGCTTCTGATTAGGCTTAGGTGCCACGACTTGTTCCTCCACCACTGGGACAACTCTACACGAAACCCAAGGACGTAGCCAACATACAGTTCCATGATTTAAGCTGCACAGCGTTCCCTCAGGCGAGTTGAGAACTCTACTTATAGGCTCTATCGATGGTAAGCTCCGCGATGTCGGCCGCGTAGTGGCTTATCTTCTTGATGCTTTCCCTCATGGCTATGATCTGGGAGAGGGCTGTAAGGTTGTTGTATTTCCCGAAGTAGGGAAGAGGCGTGATCTTCTTATACAGATCCACGATCTTCCGCTGGTTGTCTATTATCTCGTTTACCTTGCTAACATCTTTCATCAGGTAGGCCCTCACGGCGATATCGTATGTGGTGAAGGCGATCTCAGCGGCCTCCTGTATCGTCGAGTAAACCTCCGTCGGCACGGATATATCTAGGTCGATTATGGAGATCATGCTCTGCGATATCTGTGCTAGGTGGTCGCCGATGCGCTCGATCCGGTGGACGAGAGTCTGATAGTCGAGGCAGTCGAGAGGGTCGAGACTCAGCTGTTTCGCGAGGAAGGGGTTGATAGCCGCCAGCCGTATCATCCTGAGCAGGAGAAACATGAGTTTATCGACCTCTTCCTCCAGCGAGTATATCACTTGAAGTAGCTCCCGGTCCATGTTGTGAAAGGAACTCAACACGTCCCTGCACATCGAGTAGGTGATTATGTGCATCCGCTCAATGCTAGAGATCACTGAGGCCTTCGACTCGTCCAAGAGCGTCTGCAGCGTGATGCTACCTGTCTCAGCCTCAATGATCATCATGTAGAGCTTGCTGGTCACATCCCTGATGGCTGACTGCTGCTTAGAAGTGAAGTACCGGTTCGAGGTTAACTTTATGAAGGAGTACCCGTTGAGGAACCCCGCGATTATCTGCCTCACGATGGACTCATCGTCCTCGTTGAACCCTATGAGAAGATGAAGCTCCCTCTTAGGCTTCAAGTTGAAGTCTTCCCCTGGGCTGAGTAGCAGGTTCTTATCCCTCTGGACCGTCATGGTCACGGTCTCACCCTTACCCAAGCCATTCTCTTTGACCCATTCCTTGGGAAGAGTGACGGCGAGGGAGCTGCCGAGAGACATGATCTTACGTTTTTCCATAAAGAAAGAGAATGGAACGACACTCATATAACTTTCTAAAATAAGTATAAATGAACTAGAATAAATCTATATCAAATCAGATAAATATGTATACATATTAAGAATTATTGTGCAATATACATATAGCCCCGCGTATTGTGATCGCTGAGGTGAAGCCGTGGTCCGACATCAACCAAAATCCAAGAGGTTCGCATATGGTAGCATATGTTAGAGGCTCTATTTTGACCCGGCCCCCTCAAGGTGAGACACAGTGAAGAAAATGATTATCACAGATTGGAGCGCTCTGCTGAAGTGCAGTGACTGCGGACACAAGCATGAATCCAGAGTTTACGGAAGATGGGAGATAGACTCCTCCACAATCACAAGATGCCCGAACTGCAAGAAGGTCACGAACCACGTGATAATAGGCAGTATAGCCGAGACATCCGACTACGACGAGTACCTTGAGAGACAGGGTCTCGTCATCAAATAACTAGGGGTGCAGGATGGTGGATGCGGTACACCTGAATGAATCACCTCGAAAGCTTCACGTTGCCGCCGCGCAGATCGGCCCTATATACGAGAACGAGCCCCGGGAGGAAGTGGTGGAACGTCTCATCGACCTTATGGAGGAGGCCGCCAGGAGGAAGGCCCAGCTCGTCTGTTACCCGGAGTGCGCCCTATCCACCTTCTTCCCGAGGATGCTGCTGACGGAGGAAGAGCTTCTAAAATATTTCGAGAGGTCCATGCCGAGCCCTACTACGCAGCCCCTCTTTGACAGGGCAAAGGACCTGGGCATAGGGTTCCACCTGGGGTACGCTGAGCTAAGCGAAGACGGCAGGTACAACACCTCTATACTCGTTGACGCTGAAGGCAGTATCATAGGGAAGTACAATAAGGCCCACATCCCGGGGACCGCGGAGCCTGTGCCTGGCCAAAGGTTCCAGCATCTGGAGAGGAGGTACTTCAAGGAGGGAGACACAGGGTTCAAGGTGTGGGACGCTTTCGGCTGCAGAATCGGCATGGCCATCTGCAACGACAGACGGTGGCCCGAGACCTGGCGGTGCATGGGGATCCAGGGAGTGGAGCTTGTCATAGTCGGCTGGAACACGCCGTTGACCCACTACAGGAAGGCGAAGTCGTACAGCAGGCTGGCGGAGTTCCATAACAAGCTGTCCATGCAGGCCGGGTGCTACCAGAACGGCACATGGGCGGTGGGGGTCGCACACTGCGGAGAGGAGGAGCCAGGCTACGTCCTCATGGGCCAGAGCATGATCGTCTCGCCGCTTGGCGAGGTCATCGCCATGTCCTACGCCAACGAGGACGACCTCATAGACGCCGTGATAGACCTGGACCTCTGTAAAGAGATCAAGGAGGGGGTCTTCAACTTCGAGCTGTACCGCCGCCCCGAACTATACAAATTGATCGTGCAGTGAAGTCACGGGGCAAAAATTGCCCCCATTCATTTATGCATTAACCCGTCAGACAGATCCCTGCTGAAACTCTTAGAACAGCTGCGAGTTTTTACCTCAGCCCGTCTGCGTGTATGCCCCTAGGCATTTTTTACTTAAATGTATCTAAAAAATATGATTGGTTCCCAGCAAGCTACCTGCGATAAACCACTTCACCGTCGATGACCGTCATCAACGTCCCGACGTTCTTCAGGTCCCGTGGGTCTATGGTCAGCGGGTCCCGGTCCACGACGACGAGGTCGGCGAGCTTCCCGTCCTCGATGCTTCCCTTGACGCCCTCCTCGTGTGCGGCGTAGGCGCCGTCGATGGTGTACGCCCTTATGGCCTCCATTGGGGTGCACCTCTCCCCGGCGTATAGCGCCTCGCCGCCGCTGCTCCTGCGGGTCACCATGCCGTAGATGCCGAGCCACGGGTTGCTGCTGCAGACTGGGCAGTCGCTGTGCCCCGGCGCCGGGATTCCTCTGTCGATGAGGGTCCTGTGGGGCCACATCCACCTCATCTCCTCCATGCCTCTATGCTTCTGGTAGGCGTCGCCCAGGTCGTGTATGAAGCCGGTCGCCGAGGCATCTATCACCCCCAGCTTCAGTAGCCTGTCCTGGATTGGGGGCGTGACGTAACAGCAGTGCTCTATCCTGTGCCGGTGGTCCGGCCACGGCTTCTCTTTGAGGGCCGCCTCTAAGGCGTCGAGGGCCAGGCCGATGCCTCTGTCCCCGATGCCGTCCAGCCCCACCCTGAGGCCGGCGAGGTGCGCCCTCCTCACCCTGTCGGCTATGTCGTTGTAGTCGTATAGGAGTATCCCGTAGTTGTCAGGCTCCCCCACGTAGGGCTCGTTGTACGCGGCCGTGCGTCCGCTGGTGCTGGTGTCGTAGACCCACTCTATCTCGGTGATCTTCAGCCACTCGTCCCCGAACGGCGTCTGTATCCCTGAGGCGATGAGGCTCTCAAGCATCCCCTCCTCGCGGCCGCTCATGTGAACGCAGAGCCTGACTCCCAGTCCGCCGGTTCGCCGCAGGATCTGCATCGCCTTGAACTCCGTAGAGTCAGTCATGCTGGCGTGGATGGTGGTGAGGCCGTTGGCTACCAGCTCCTCGACCACCAGGGGGAGGCCCCGCAGGTACTCGTCCAAGGTGTGCTCGGGTATCCTAGAGTAGACCAGGTCCTTCGCGGCCTCGAGGAGGACGCCCGTGGGGACACCCGACTCGTCTCTCACGATCTTTCCGTGCGGCGGATCTGGTGTGTCCTTCGTTATCCCGGCGGCCTCCAGCGCCAGGCTGTTGACCACGCCCACGTGACCGTCGCGCCTCTGAATATAGAGAGGGTTCTCCGGGGTGACCGTGTCCAACTCCCAGCGCGTCGGGTACCTTCCCAGCCTAACGTTGTCGAGGCGGTACCCCAACAGCCAGCTACCCTGTGGAGCGCCGTCGGCTTTGGCCTTTATGCGTTGGAGGAGCTCGTCCACCGTATCCACGTCCGGGCCGCAGGGTACGCCTCTGACGAGGAACACGCCGTAGGAGCCGGGGTGCATGTGGCTGTCGATGAGCCCCGGCAGCATGGTGCGGCCCCCGAGGTCATGCACCTCCGTGTCTTCGCCGATGACCTCGCCGATGTAGTCGTTTGAGCCCACTCTGAGTATCAATCCGCCTTTGACCGCCACGGCCTCGGCGACGGTGTCGTCCTCGTCCACCGTGATGATCTTGCCGTTGACGAAGGCGACGTCGGCGCATAGATCGCTTGGAGTAACCATGTGTAAGTAATCTGGGGCGTCGATACTTGAAGGCTGCTAGTCCCCGAGGAGGCTCTGCAGCTTCACGAGCAGCTTCCAGTTAAGTTCAAGCACATTCTTGAGGTGCAGCCAGCTCTTCACCAGTTGCTCGCTCCCCTCCTGGGGGACGTCCGGGTAGTCGAGCCCATCCTGGTCCATCTGGGTTATGGAGATGTCCTCGGTGATGAGGGTCAGGAGGTGCCGGACCTCCTCGTCGCTGAGTATCAACGCGTACCTGTCGAGCTGAGTCTGCCACTCGGTCTTCTCCCTGTGCTCGAGTATCCTGAACACCTGCTCGCTGACCGCGTCCAGCAGCTTTACCTCTTCCTCTAGGAAGGGGCCGTTGAAGCTCTCGGGCTTCTCCTCCAGGTAGTGGACCTCGACTGATCCCATCATCTTGTCGTAGACCCTGATGGGCGACTCGATGCACCACTCGGTCTCCCTGAACCCGTCGGTCTTGAACTCTTTGTCCTTCACGACGATGCGGGCGACGGCGGCCTCAGGGTATTGCATCCCTGCCGGTAACAGTTCAACTATCCCTTGAACAGCCTCCTCGAAGGTAAGGTCGGGCTTGTCCAGAAGCTCGGAGACGTTGTACAATGTGTTGAGTTCCCTGAGCCTAAGCCTGTACCGGTAGAGCAGCCTCTCACGCTCCGCCTCGGCGTCCCTCCTCCGCTCCTCCTCCTTCATGTGGGCGAGCGCTATGCCTATGCTCTCCCCAAGCCCCTCAAGGAACAGCATCATCTCCTCGGTGTACCTGCCTTCGTCCTCGTCGTTGAGCTGAAGCAGCCCGATTATACTGTCCTTGCTGCGTAATGGTATGAGCGCCACCGACTCGTAGCCCTCGGCGTTACAGACGTTCCTCGTGTGGGTGAGCCTGTCATCGTCTGTGGTGGCGCGCAGCAGCTCCGACGTGTTGTTCGAGTGGAAGCTGCCGCCCTCCGTGAAGAACGGCTTGGAGCCGTCCGTGCGTCCCTGTATCACGAGGCCGCACATGCACTCCAGTACCGGGTTCCCCTCGCCGTCCCTGATCAGGTTCCCGTCGTCGTCGTAGCCGCAGAGGCTGCTCTCCATCTCCACGTGGACGTCGCTGAACCCGTCGTAGTAGAAGTAGGGGTAGTCGTCGCCGTCCCTGAGCCTGATCCCCACCGCCGAGACGCCTGTGAACTCCTTGACCGCGGTCAGTATCTGCTCGATGGCCTCGTCTGGGGTCTCGGCTCGGTTCAGCCTCTGGAGAACCTCTAAGGCTAGGCGCTGCAAGGCGGAGTCACCCACACGTCTCTAGTTACTGTCCTCACTTTATGACTTCAAGTAGAAATTCTTTATGTGAGTTAGCTCGTCTATCCCAGGTCATCGGACTTTCAGCGTGGGAGACGGTTCGTCAGAGTTCAGAGGCGCACCATCCAACGTGAGTATATAGCCGTAGCCCCCGGGCTCGTCGGGGGTGTACTGGAAGACGTACACCGCCTCGCTGTCAGGGGCGACGTTCACCTCCTTCGTTATGTTCCCCACGGCTACGCCATCCCTGTGGATCGTGCAGGTGACGTTCTCCCTGAGGCTGTGGACGCGCATCGGGTTCCTAAAAGAGACGGACACCATGACCGGCTGCCCAGTCTCGACGCTGCCCACGGCAGCCCCGTCCAGGCCTCTCCACTCCGAGGAACCGTACAGTATGTGAGGCGCCTCAACCAAAGGGTACCGGATCGTCGAGAACGGCAGCCACGTCTCCAAGAACCAGAGGTGAGCCCTGACTCTCCCCCTGACCTCCATCTTCACCTCGCCAGAGTACCGCCCAGCGGCCTCCATAATCGTGGAACGGAGAGACGGGGTGTCCCCGACCCTGAGCTCCACCCCACGATCCACCAGACCCAGGTAGGAAACCTTCTCTTTAGGAAAGATGAACGTCTCCTGGACGAAGGCCTCGTCCTCCACCAGCAGCTCAAGCTCCACGTCGGAGACGGAGGGCTGGCGCACCACGACGGCGCCCAGGGTGACGCTTATGATCCACCGCCTGGCGTAGTCCGGCGTCTCGGTCACCAGCTTGGTCTCGTCGTCTACGGCGGGGAGGGTGATCGCCAGCCCGAAGCCCAGGTCGGGAGCCCCGCCCGAGAGCACGTCCCTGAGGTAAACCGACATCTCCTCCTCGCTGACCCTGAAGAGCACCTTGAGGCTCTTCAGCTCACCGTAGCTCGCGTAGAAGCTGCCCAGCTCCCGCCCCGCCATGATGGACATGAAGATGAGCACCAGCGTCAGCGCGCTCACTATGTCGCCCCTCTCTATAGGCCTGGGTTTAGCCATCTCCAAAAGGATGGGAAGCTGCTGAATATAGTATTTATCGACGCCTTGTGATCCGTTCACGTTATACCGGTCTTCACACACTAGTGACACCGTGAACCAGGTTGCATAGACTGGGCTCGGTCACCGTGGACAGGGTGAAAACCGGCAGGGACCTGAGGAAGAGCCTGCAGGGACGGCTCCCAGAGTCCGAGGTGCTGCTCATAAAGCCCAACTGGTACAACCCCCACCCCAGCAACTACACCGACGCGGACGCCCTCCGCATGATCATGGAGGCCGTCGACGCCAAGGTGATAGTTGTCGAGGGCTACAGCCTGGACAGGCAGGACGGCTCGATGAGCTTAACGGTGGACGGCGAGAAGGTGGACTGGGGCTGGCTCATACGTAACCCCGGCTGGGAGTGGGTGAAGGAAAAGGGCCGCTGGAACCAGATCCGCTCCCAGGACCAGTGGTTCAGGGACGAACACGGCTTCACCGACCTCTTCGCGGAGCATGGAGCCGAGTACGTCAACGTGACCGAGGAGATATGGAGGGGGAACACTGTGGAGAGCCGTAAAGCGAAGAAACGGGTCGAGGAACGTTACCCCGCCGCTTTCACAGAGGAGATCTACGGCTTCATGCCCAGGCGTCTCGCAGCCCACATGGGGTTCCCCATGATCAGCCTGGGCCGCGTCAAGGGCTACGGGGGAGAGTACCCGAGCCTCTCGCTGAAGAACATGTTCGGCCTCATCCCAGACCCGTTGAGGGTGTGGTGGCACGGCCCCGACAACGCCAGGCTCGACCAGAGCATCATAGACATCACCAAGCTCTACGCCTCGTACTTCAAACTCTACGGAGTGAACGAAGCCGTGAAGACCCTCGTGACAACGGACCCCGAGGGAGAGGTCGAGGCGCCCTGGGGCAGGTACGGGGTGAAGCCAGGCCACGGGCTCGTGGCCCATGGCCCCAACCTCTTGGAGCTGGACGCCGTCACCTGCGGCCTAATAGACGTGGACCCCGGGAAGGTGGGCTACCTCCAGAGGGGCGGAGAGGTGTTCAACACTTACAGCGTCGACGACGTGAGGAGGGCTGAGGCGCTGCGTCGTCATTACCTGAAGCCGTAGCCCATGGACTTTGACGAAAAACGAGAGAAAACGACATAATCTATAAAAAACCCTGCGGGTTATGGTTGCTAATTCGGAGAACCACGTATGGAGCAGCTGATCCACAACGGCGTCATGGTCCCGCCGAGGTACGAGGCCCAGGGGCTGTCGGTGAAGATCAAGGGGGAGGAGCACAGGCTGACCCCGGAGCAGGAGGAGCGGGCGGTGGCGTGGGCCAAGAAGATAGGCACCCCATACGTCGAGGACCCCGTATTCGCCGAGAACTTCCACAAGGACTTCAACGAGCTCCTCGGATTCAATGTGCTGCCAGACGACGTGGACTACTCAGACATCTGCCGGATGGTGGAAGCGGAGCGGGAGTACAAGAAGAACCTCGGCAAGGAGGCGAGGAAGCGGCTCGCCGAGGAGCGTAAGGCGGTCCGGGAGGCAAACAAGGAGAAGTACGGGTACGCGCTCATCGACGGGGAGCGCTGCGAGCTGGGCAACTACATGGTGGAGCCCAGCAGCATCTTCATGGGCCGCGGCGAGCACCCCTATCGCGGCAGGTGGAAGGAGGGCCCCCG
>Ga0315533_1000588_pt1 | contig 30807 bp, 24 predicted proteins | sample SalMarSW160130MG_FD_203081 | JGI IMG/M metagenome (GOLD analysis project Ga0315533, IMG submission 203081) | Salt marsh sediment microbial communities from the Plum Island Ecosystem LTER, Massachusetts, United States - Salt Marsh Sediment SW1601-30 ...
TAACAAATTTAAACTTAATATTTAGAACAGTATTCTAATAATTTAATAGAAATTTTTTATATAGATTTTTATCTAATACTTAAATAATCTCTTTGCCTTTTACATATAAACCATCACGGCATATCTGTATAATATCAAAGTTATTTGCAAAATTGGAAATCCAGGCCTTTGCCACATATCGGGGATTTAAATTTCCCTGCTGTCCTATCCTTATTCCCAAACTAAGCTTTAAAATCGGGCTTTTAAATTTCTGCACCTTTATATCTAAAATTGAAGGCTTTATATCAATCCTTTTGATTCCATTTTTAGTCTGCCTCTCTACAATAATTTCATCCAAATTTAAAAATCTTTTATTATTTTTTTCTATCCCTTGCTTCAGCTTTTTTAATTCATCTTCTTGATTTTTAACTGCTAAATCTAACAATATTTCCTTTATTTTCAGGGTGATAATATAAGAAGCTTTATCAATTATTTTGACTAAAGAACCAGCAGAAGAAGGGATTATTTTAGCTCGTAATATCTTCAACCCCTGAGGCAAGACCCAGTTTAACTTCTCTAATAACTCCTCGGTTTTTATCCCTTCTTTTAACCGAATATCTAAATATTCAGATGTGCTACTTATTCCTAAGGGTAAAGGTGGACCGAAAGATATTCTAAACCGAGGATTAAAACCTTCGGATTTAACCACAGGGATATCGGCTCTTCTTAGAGTACGGGTAAAAACCTGGGCCAGATTTAAATGGGAAATATATTTAATAGGTCCTTCTTTACAATATTTTACTCTGACTAATTGCTCCAAACTATTTAATTCCTTTCTTGGTTGATCTAACAATCATAAATTCATATCTCTTTTTTAGTTAGCTGGTTAGTTGGTTACCTGGTTTGCTAGTTAATAAGTTTAGGGTTGCAAGTAGGATAACCGTGACATAAAACATAATAAACTAACAACTAATAACTATAAGCTAATTTTTCTTATCTAAAAACCAAAAACCGTAAACTTGTATTTTGTATTTAAACTAACGACTAATACATCCTGCATCTCTATTTTCAACCAGTTAACCAGGTAACCGGGTAATTAGCTAACTAATACAATTGATTAATTGAATAATCTCGCATCTTTCCCAACTGGTAAACTGGGTAACCGGGTAACTGAGTGTGTTAATCAATTGGCCAATCAAGTATGCTTGCATCTTGTATTTAATACCAACACTAATTGACAGGCGAGACGCCTGTCCTACTTTGGGCACAATACATTGTGCCCCAACTTCTAAATTCTAATTTTCTTTACTCGATACTCTATATTATCTTATATTTTAGCTCCTGTATTCTGACTTCTTTCTTCACGCGATACTCGATACGCGATACTCGATACTAATTCAACATACTCCGCACCCCGTACAATCCTCAAAACGGCAATCGGGAGTCGTTTCTCCTCTTAAAGCCTTCTCCCTCTCTTCAAGTAAATATTCTTTCTTTACTCTACAGGAGATATGGTCCCAGGGCAGAACCTCATCTTTTTCCCTCACTCTGTTAGCATAAAATTCCATATTAAGCCCACAATCACTAAAAGCCTTCTGCCAGGCTTCAAAATTAAACTGTTCTCTCCAGGCATCAAATTTACATCCCAGATAGTGAGCTCTCTCTAATGCTTCGCCTAACCTTCTATCTCCTCGGGCAAAAACTGCCTCCAGATAACTACGGTTAATATCCGGGTAACTAAAGGAAACATTCCTCCAATTTAATCTGTTTTTTAAATACCTTATTTTTTTAGATAAGGACTCTCTCTCCTCCTGGGTCTCCCATTGAAAAGGAGTATGGGGTTTGGGCACAAAAGCAGACACACTAATATTTATATTGATCTTTCTTCCGGTTATTTCTCTCCCCATGCGGTCAACTTTATTAACCAGTCTCACTATCCCTTCCACATCTTCTTCGGTCTCGGTGGGCAGTCCAACCATAAAATAAAGTTTTATCTTCCTCCACCCTCTCTCAAAAGCTGCTCTTATCGAAGAATACAGATCCTCTTCCTGAACATTCTTATTTATCACGTCTCTTAACCTTTGAGTTCCTACCTCCGGAGCAAGGGTGAGACCGGTCTTTCTTACTCTTTGAACCTGTTGGGCTAAAGCAACAGAAAAGGAATCTATTCTTAAGGAAGGCAGGGAAACTCCCACTCCTTTTTCTTCAAATCGGTCTACCAATTTAGTAATCAAGCTCTTTATTTCACTATAATCACTTGAACTTAAAGAGGACAAGGATATCTCCTCGTATCCGGTATGGGCAAGAATTTCATCAGCCAATCCAATTAAAGTATCGACCGATTTTTCCCTTGCCGGGCGGTAAATCATCCCTGCCTGACAGAAACGGCACCCCCGGGTACACCCCCGAAAAATTTCCAGGGTAATTCTATCGTGAACTACATCGATATTAGGAACAATAGGAAAAAGAGGAAATGCTACTTTATCAAAATCAGAAATAATTTGCTTTTTAATTACTGAATAATAGGTTTCTTTTTTAGGATTAACCGATTTAACCCTTCCGTCTTTAAAATAAGTTATCTCATAGAAAGACGGAACATAAATCCCTTCTATTTGGGATAATTCTTCTAAAAGTTTAGCTCGGCTCTGTTTTTTTTCTTTCCATCTTTCATACACTTCTATAATCTCTCCGACAATCTCCTCCCCTTCTCCGATTACAAATAAATCGATAAAAGCCGATAAGGGTTCAGCGTTAAAAGCCCCTGGCCCACCTGCAATAACCAGAGGGTCATTTTCTTTCCTATCTTCCGACCTTAAAGGTATATGCCCAAGTTCGAGAAGATTTATAATATTGGAATAACATAATTCATGTTGGATAGTAAATCCTACTATATCAAAAGAATTTAAAGGTCTATAGGTCTCTAAAGAAAAAACTGGCATCTGTCGTTCTCTTAGCAGTTTTTCCATATCTACAGCAGGTGAAAAGACTCGCTCAGCCAGAGCATCGTCTCTCTTATTTATAATTTCGTACAGTATTTTAAATCCTAAATAACTCATCCCGATCTCGTATAAATCAGGAAAGGCTAAGGCTATTTTAACTGTGGACGTATCTTCTTTTTTTACTATCTCATTAAATTCTTTACCGGTATATCTCCCCGGTTTTTGCACCTTATCTAATAGTTCTTCAAATAATATTTTTTTAATATTTAAACTATTCAAATTCTTCTCCTTGATTTGTTATAAATGAATCCGGGATGTATTTTCTGTATCTCGTATAAAATACAGTAACAAGTAATGTGTAATTAGTAACAAGTTACAAGTTACAGGTTACGGGTTACGAGTTGCTAGTTACGAGTTTTAAGTTTCAAGTAGGATAACCGTATCTCGTATCTCGTATCTCGTGAAACTTATCTCGTGAGGATGGTTAGTCGGTTAGCCAGTTTACCAGTTATCCTATTATCCTGTTAGCTATCTAATCGATATAATTATTCGCTTTTAGCTTTAACTTTTGAATTTAATTAGGAATTAGGGTAAGCATCTTATTAATACAAAGCTATACGCTAAACGCTACCCGCTATACGCTAATTATTCACTAACGACTAATTTATCTTGCACCTTGCATCTCGCATCTTGCAACTATAAACTGGAAACTGGAAACCAGCGTTTTAATGCTAACGACTATTCACTATATACTAACGACTAAAATAATTGGCCAATCGGTGAATTAAATAATCTTACATCTTGTATCTTTAATTGGTCAATCGGTGAATTGGTCAATTGGTCAATCACATTACCACTTTACCTTATGCAATTCCACATTTAACAATACCCCTACCACCATTAAGTTAGATATCATAAAACTCCCACCATAACTTAAAAAAGGCAGGGGTAGTCCGGTAGCTGGCAACATCCCCATAGCCATTCCAATATTCACTACTATATGAAAAAATAAAAACGATACGGCACCGGCAGCCAATAAACTTCCTAATAAATCTCTGGCCTCTAAAGCAATCTTTATTCCCCGCCATAAAATGATGGCATATAATCCTAATAATAAGATGGTTCCGACAAAGCCTAACTCTTCTCCTACTACAGAGAATAGAAAATCAGTATGTTGAGCGGGTAAAAAATTTAACTGACTTTGCAAACCGCTAAAGATTCCATTCCCTAAGAAACCTCCCGAACCGATGGCAATCCTCGACTGAATAACATTATAGCCACCCCCCAAAGGATCCAGGTTAGGATTTAAAAATAAAATTAATCTATTTTTCTGATAATCTTTTAGAAAAATCCACAAAACCGGGATAGAAGATAGGGATGCTAAAAAAGTAAAAACTAAATATTTTATCTTAACCCCTACTGCAAACAACATTATTATAAGAATGGCTAAATATACTAAAGAAGTGCCCAAATCTGGCTGCATAAACACCAAAAAAATTAACAATCCGGTATAAGCAAATGGCAGTAAATAATAGAAAAAATTATCCAATTTTGGTTTGTTTGTGGCTAAAAAATCCGCTAAAAACGCTATTAAAGCGATTTTAGCAAATTCGGAGGGCTGAAAATCAAAAGGTCCTATAGCTAACCAGCGCCTTGCCCCATAAGTTGATCTACCGGCAAATATGACCATTATCAGTAAAACAATAGCCCCAAAATAGATTACTTTAGAATATCTTTCCAAGTTATGATAATCGATAAAAATTATTATAGTTAAAAATATAAATCCTAACAACGCCCATAAGGATTGCCGTTTTACGAAAAAATAGGGGTCACCTCCCTCTGTGGTCGCCAAACGTGTTGAACTGTATAATACTAAAAGACCATAAAAACAGAGAAACACCACCGCAAAAAGAAGACTAAAATCTAAATTTTCAGTTAATCTATCTAATTTTTCTTTCAAATTCTATCCTCCAAAATTAGGATCCCGGCACAAAACTTCACCAAAAGTTAACCAAAGGTGCCAGGCACCTTTGGTTAACTTTTTTTAATTTTCAATATTAAAATATTTTTCCAGCATAGCTCGGGCTATGGGGGCAGCTGCTTCTCCCCCTTCTCCTCCATTTTCTATAAAAACGGTAATACAAACTTCTGGATTCTCATATGGGGCAAACCCGATAAACCAGGCATGAGTTTCACCCTGGGGGTTTTGAGCTGTTCCGGTCTTCCCAGCTACCTCTAATTCTTTAATATTTGCTCTCCAGCCCGTTCCCTTTAATATAGTCTGCCTTAATCCTTCTTTAATGATTTGAAATGTATCTGGAGAAAAGTCTACTTTTTTATAAATTTCCGGTTTAATTTCTTTTACAGTTTTACCATCGACAGAAATTATCTTTTTTACCAAATGCAAGTTGTAAATTTCCCCTTCTGTAGCGATAGTAGTAATAAGATTATGAACCTGTAAAGGGGTTAATAAAAGATATCCCTGACCGATAGAAAGATTTATAGTATCACCAGGGAACCAGATTTCTTTAACTTCTCTCTCCTTCCATTGGGCAGAAGGAATTATCCCCACAGCTTCTGCGGGCAAATCAATACCTGTCTTTTCTCCTAATCCAAGTTTCTGCATATATTTATTAAACCTTTCAATTCCCAGGTCTTTTCCTAAAGTATAAAAATAGATATTACAGGAATGAGCAATTGCATCTACAATACTCAAACTCCCATGTCCGGTCTCCTTCCAGCAAGTAAAGACCTGACCAGCTAACTCTAAACTACCCGAACAATAAATCTTTCTTTTTCTATCGGTAACTCCTTCTTCCAGAGCTGCTATCGCTGTAACTACTTTAAATATCGAACCAGGTGGATAAACGCCCTGAACACTTCGGTTGGTCAAAGGGTAATCAGCATCAGAAGAAAGCCTTTGCCAATTAGAATTGGAAATTCCATTAGCAAATATGTTGGGGTTAAAAGAAGGTCTGTTAACCAGAACTAATATTTCCCCACTGTTAGGATCACTTACTATAATGGAACCTTTCTTGCCGAAGAATAAATTTTCTCCGAAGAGCTGTAAATCTTTATCTATAGTTAAGACCAAATCTTTGCCCGGGACCGGTTTCTGATACAATAAAGTAGCTATCTCCTGACCCAAGGCATCAACTTCAACTTCCTTCCCTCCTTTTTCTCCTCTTAAAATATCATCATAATATTTTTCCAGTCCGGCTTTTCCTATAATATCCCCTCCCTGGAATTTTGGATTGCCAAATCGCTGCAACTCCTCTTTATCTATTTCTCCCACATAACCTAAGCTATGAGCTGCAAAATCATGGTAAAGATAATCCCTCCGAGGTTTAACCTCTAAAACTACTCCTTTTAATTCATCTTTTCTCTCTTCAATCTCGACTATCTTATTTGTCTTACAGTCATCCAGGATTTTTACCGGCTTAAAAGGGTTTTCCCGGTAATTTTTTACTATCTGCGAAATTTCTTCCGGAGAAATACTTATTATTCTACTTAGCCTTTCACTCAGTTTTTCTAAATCATCAACCTCTGCCGGGATTATAGAAACTACTACTGCCGGACGATTGGTAACTAATAATTCCTCCTGACGGTCATAAAGCCTGCCCCGTGGCGCATCTTCTACCAGAGAACGGATACAATTCTCTACCGCCCTTTCCTTAAATTCCTCCCCTTTAATCATCTGCAAATACCATAAACTAATAACTAATATTGAAAAACAGATGATCACAAATATCAATAACCAATTTAGCCGTTGTTTCACATCTTCTGGAACTGTAGAAGATTCCCTCATAATTGCTCCTCAATTTAATGGCAAAAGTTAACCAAAGGTGCCAGGCACCTTTGGTTAACTTTTTAATTTTTATTCTTTAATTAACTGAAAAAGTTTATTTATTGCTAAAAAAATAAAAGGTGATAGCAGACTGCTATACAAAGCCTCGGGGAGAGCTACCTGTTTTAAGCTCCAGGCCAAATTATATTCTATTCCGAAAGCACGTAATAGCAAAAATATTAAAATACTTTGCGTAATTGATGCAATAAAAGTTATTACCGGAATAAGAAATAATATATGTTCATGAAATATTTTTTCTTTTAAAATTCCACAGGTAAAACCTATCACTGTCTTTGCCAAGGCATTTATTCCTAAGAGACCGGTAGAAAATATATCCTGCAAAAGACCGGAAGCAAATCCGGAGATAGTACCTTCTTTTTCTCCCTTCAGCAAGGAAAAAACTACTACTACTACCATTATCAAATCAGGCTTTAACCCCAGAATAGTAATCGAATTAATAAGAGTAAGTTGAATTAGTAAGGTAACTACAATTATCGCACTTTTAAGTAAAATTTTCATCGGCTATCTCCTTATTTAATTGATTAATCAGAAAAAACGTATCGTGATATAAAATAAAGGGTGATGCTTGTCTAAGATATATTGAGGGGGATTTAATTATTTTAATATTTAGCACTTTAAGAATAAGCAAATAAAGCGATCGGCAATATTATAATTCTATTACCTATCGCCATTAAGAACCATTAAAATAATGCACTAATACTAAAATACTAAATTAATTAATATTTTATACTTCTATTATTTATTTTATTTTAGGCTATTTCAATTAATTACCATATACTTATTAAGCATTATCTATTATCGATTATTAATCTACTTCTTTTAGAGAATGAACTATTTTCCCTACGATTACCAACCAGATAAAGTAAAAAAGGGCTAAAGTGCGGAAAGCTCTGTTTGGTTGCTTAATCGATCTATAAACCCATTCCATTCCGTGTCTTTGCATCCACAATGGTGCCCGCGGTATCCTGCCGGAAAGAACATCAAAGCTTCCGCCTACCCCCATACAGACCGGAATATTTAATCTGTTCAAATTTTTATTAATCCATTTTTCTTGTTTGGGTACACCCATACCCACCAGTAATATATCCGGTCTATTTTCTTTAATATTGGTAATAATCTCTTCTTCCTCTTTATTCTTATCGTTATTACCATTTTTAACATCTTCACAATTTTGAGAATCTTCACACCTAAAATAACCATGATGAGTTCCGGCTATCTTTATTCCCGGATATTTTTTGGTTAAATTTAATGCGGCCTCACTGGCAACTCCAGGATAAGAGCCTAATAAATATAGGGAATACCCCTTCTTTGCAGACAATTGGCATATATTATGTATTATGTCTATGCCGGTCACCCTTTCGGGTAAAGGATAATTTAGAGTTGTGGCAGCCCATAAAATACCTGCTCCATCAGGGGTAACCAAATCTGCAGATTTTAATATATCGTGATATTCGGGGTCTTTGCTTGCTCGCAATAGGGCTAAAGTATCCGGAGTAACAATCTGATGAGGTTTTTTAGAAAATATAAATTCCTCTATTTTTTGAATAGTTTCTTGATTATCTACCTGGTCAATACCCACCTGAAAGAGTTTTATGCGGCTGGTCAAAATATCTCTTCCGATAATCAATTCCTCTGACCGAACCTTATTCTTCAATAATTCAAAAGCCATCCAGCCAAAAGCAGTCAAAGTTAACAGTAGATATAAGTTCTGGTATATAGAAATAATAAAAGCCGATAAACTTAGGTAGAGAGAGACCCCGATAATAGTTACATTCGCCCCTTGAGCCGAAAATCCACAAGATTGCAGTTTCTGGCGCAACCTGCTCCTACCTCCCGAAAACAAAGTATGTTTTTCTATGGCCGGGCTTTCCTGGCTGGCATAATTAGCGACTATAGAATAAGAGCTGTCTATTATCGGTACGCCCAAAATTAAAAGAGGAATCAATAAAGTTAAAGCTGCTGTGCTCTTGGATACACCCACGATAGCAATCACCGCTAATATAAATCCAAAAGACATATAGTAGGAAGAAAATTTCCCTCGGGGGATATATTTGATAAAAATAAATGATATCGTCGCCATAATCAAAGATAGCGCTTCTGCCAAAATTAATCCCTGTCTCTGGATAAGGGAGACCACTAAAAAAGTTAGGGAGGCGATAAAGACAATATAAGGAGTGATGTCTCCCAGTTCATCTGCCTGGCCGATAGAATTAGTAATGCTTATCAGCCAGATTATGGTTAGGGGGATAGATAAATAGCTAAGATAAAGATATTCTCGTGATGAGGAGGAAGGAGCTCGTAAAAATTCTATTTTAATCCCAAAATAAATTATAATTAAAGAAATCAAAACTTGAAATATCAATTTAGCCCCTGCGGGAAGCTTTCTCTTTCTATCTGCTCTCCCCAGGATGACCATCAGCACACTACAAATAATAATACCTGCAATTTTAAACACCATTCCGGTTTCTAACATATAAATATATTTTCCTTCATTATTTCTTTTTGTTTCTTTTTTCTTATCTTTGTCTTATCTTTCTGTTCTTTCCGTTTTTTCTGTTTTTAACCTTTTTTTCTGCTCAATCCAATTATCTTAATACGACAAAAGTATCTTAAATTCCTTCTTTTTAGGATAAATTTTTAAAATTAAAACTAATTAGTGAATATTCTCTTCAAACCAGCGAACTGTCTTTTTTAAACCCACTGAAAAGTCAAACTCCGGCTGCCATCCCAAAACCTCTTTAATTAAGTGGCAATCCAGAATATTCTTCCTTAAATCCCCTGCTCTGGGAGGTCCATAATGCGCTGAATGAGGGAATTTTATAATCTCCTTTAAAAGATAAAATATTTCATTTACCGAAACCCCTCTTCCGGTCCCCAGATTGAAGCCGTTAAATTTAATTTCAGGTTCAGTTTTGGTTTCAGTTTCTTTAGCTTTTTCTATTTCCTGAATAACTTTAGATAATTTTACCATATTTTGAAGAGCGAGTAAATTGCTTTGAGCCACATCTTCTACATAAACATAATCTCTGATATATTCACCATCACCATTTATAATAGGAATCTCGCCTTTTAACATCTTTTCTATAAATATAGCGATAACTCCGGCCTCACCATAAGGGTCCTGCCGAGGCCCATAGACATTTCCATATCTTAGTGCTACATATGGGAGATGGTAATTTTTCTGATAGAAATCAAGATAATGCTCAACTGCAACCTTACTGATTCCATAAGGTGATTGGGGCCTGAAAGGATAATCTTCGGTAATAGGAAAATGCTCTGGTTCTCCATAAATAGTCCCTCCGCTGGAGGCAAAGACTATTCCTTTGACCTGGTGGTTCAGCAGGCAGCATTGTAATAAATTTAAAGAACCCAAGATATTGGTTTGTGCATCAAACAAAGGGTCCCTTACGGAAAAAGATACGCTAATCTGGGCGGCGTCGTGGCATACATAATCAGGTTTTTCCTGCTCAAATACTTCAGCCAATTCTTTCTGGTCGGTAATATCTAATTTATAAAACCGGGCTTCTTGGTTGATATTTTCCTCTCTACCTGAAGATAAGTCGTCAACTATCACGACTTTATAATTATTCTCGATAAGTAAATCCACAATATGCGAACCAATAAATCCTGCCCCACCAGTAACTAAAACGGTGGTCTTTTCATTTTCACTTACTTGTTCTTTCCTCTTTTCTAATTTCATGTTTCTTTTCCTTTCTTCCACAAAAAGTTAACCAAAGGTGCCTGGCACCTTTGGTTAACTTTTTACACTAGAGCACTAAAACAAGGGCGATTACGCTACAGATAACGCTTATTCCCCACAAGATAAGCACAACATTTTTATGAGATATCCCTCGGGCTAAAAGTCGATGGTGAAGGTGTCCTTTATCGGCCTGAAATATAGGACGATGTCCCCGGTATCTCCTCCAGATAGCAAACAGGGTATCAAAAATAGGTAGAGCCAGAATAATAATGGGAATTAAAATAAAAAAGGTATTCCCACTATTTAATGCCCACAAAGCCCCTACAGAAGATAATATGAAACCGGCAAAGGTACTGCCGGAATCTCCTAAAAAAATTTTAGCCGGATAAAAGTTAAATCTTAAAAAAGCTAACATGCTCCCCGTCAGGGCAATAGATATAAGACTAATAGCCTCTAAATTTTGTCTTAAGCCTAAAATAAGAAAAGTTACTAAGGCAATAAGGGAAACTCCGCAGGCCAGCCCATCCAATCCATCTATTATATTGATGGAATTGGTAACTCCGACTATCCAAAAAATTAGGATGGGATAAAGAAGATAACCTAATAGATCAAAAATTTTTAATTGATTAACTATAAAACTATTTATTAAATCACTGTTATATATAATCACTATTAAGGCAGGAACCATTTGAATAATGAATTTATGCTTAGGAGAAAGGTCTACTATATCATCTACCACTCCTAATAACAAAATGATTACCCCACCTATCAAGAGGGCTTTAACATGTCCTTCTATCTGCACCACAAATAGCAGACTCAGTAAAAATCCAAAAAAAATAACTATCCCTCCCAAATTAGGGATAGCTTCCTCGTGTATTTTACGATGACCGGGCATGTCCATCATATTCTGTTTTTTCCCTACACGAGCCATATAGGGAGTTAAAATATAAGAAACTATAAAGGCAATAACGCCAACTTCTATATATTTCAAATAGATATTCTCCTGTTTATTATTAATTCACCAATTTGCCTATGTACAAATTTACCGACTGGCCGATTGACCAATTCTCCAATTGACCGATTAATCAATTTAATCAATTCATTTATTCGTTAATTTACTAATTTGCTAATTTATTTTGCTAATTCTTTTTTTAAATCTTCTATACAGGCTACCGGCGAAGGGTCAACCTGATTTAATATTGCTAAATAATAGCTCGCCAGATCGCCTAAGAAAATTAGTGAAAGCATGCGGGCCATTTTCCCTTTACCTTTGGTAGGGCAAACTATAAACTCGGCTACTTTGTCTTCGATAATCTTGCGGGTAATTTTCCGTCTCTGCTCTACCCTCAAAAGCCCTTCTTTGTCTTGAAGATAGATAATTTTGACCTGTCGGTTTATGTTACTTTCTATTTCATAGCCCACTATTTCGTTATGGTCGAGTTCGGGAAATACATTCCAAAAACAAGGCCATTTACTATTTTCATTTATTTGAGTCTTCCAGCGCATTGCCACTGCCTTTAGTAATCCCTCAGAACCGTAAACCAGGGGCAAATGCTGATAGAGGCTCATGGCTACTTTTTTGGCAAAATTCTTTTTGAGTGGCGATTTAGCACCATATTCTTTAGAAAGTTCCTGCAAAATATTGAGTGTTTCTTCTGTCTCGCCATTTCTTTCCTTTATTAAACCCAGCCTCTCTAATGCTTTTAATACTGGGAAGAATAGATAAGAGATGGCAGCCCGAGGCTGAATCCCTGCGGGAACTTTAATCACGGGGAAGTTATTCTCTCGTGCAAGGACCGATAATTTGCCCCCTGAAGTTAAAGCGATAACTCTGGCTTTTACTTCCAAGCATCTCTTTAAGGCAGAGAGAGTCTCTTCGGTGTTTCCTGAATAGCTGACTGCGAAAACCAAAGAATTTTCATCTACAAATTTAGGTATATCATAACCGCGAATAACCACGATGGGAATTGATAATTCATCAGCTAAATAATCAGATAGTAGATTCCCACCGATGGCTGAGCCACCCATTCCCAATACCACGATATTTTTAAAACTCTGGGTAGAGACAGGGGTAGAAAAAGAATTTGAATCAGGAGCAGGTAAAAAATTAGCAGGAATAGAAAATTCTTCCCCCAAACGCAAGGCATCTCTCATCTTCTGCGGAAATTCCTCTAACAACTCTATCATCTTATCCTGATCCAGCTCAGAAAAATCTCTATCTAAATCTAATATATTTATATCGTTTTTATTTTTTCTTATCTCGATCATAATTCCTCTCCCCTCCCTATATTTTAGTCTATCTTTCTATATTTTATAACATACCACACAACCATTTTTCAAGCAAGCATAAAAATGACAAATTTTGTGCCAAAAAAGTTAACCAAAGGTGCCAGGCACCTTTGGTTAACTTTTTTTAAAGTCTGTGCAGGGATCTCCTGAAATTCTTTATTTACAAAACTTAGGGCTCAGTAGTTAAATAAGGTTCGAAAATAATATCACCACCTGTTTCACTCCAATAAGCCCAATCACCACTACTTGAAGTATGATATGGATATTTTGGGCCAGCAGCATCTCCCCACCAGTTATTTAATGCCATTATGCTGTGAGCGGTTTTGTTACTAACCCCGTGAATGCTGTTTCCTGTTATTTTATTCTGACCATCACTTTGCCCATCTCCACCACCGATATCCGGATTAACTAAATTACCTAAAATATTATCAATAAGAATCCCATAACCAGTATTATTACTGATAGTATTATAAGAAATAATTGGAGTGGCACTTTCTCGACAATAAATCCCAGTATTATTATTGCTAATATTATTTCTATTAATCTCAGGACAAGAATCTCCATAGGTGCGTATTCCATGTTGATTAGATACTATAGAATTATTCCGGATTATGCCTACCCCGCTTGTTGCAACCTTTATTCCACTACTACTATTATCCTCTATATTATTGCCTTCAATTATGGGAGCTGAATTAATATAGCTTATACCATAATCTTTATTATTTTTTATTAAATTATTATTTATATTTATAAAGGAATAATTGTCAAAATAAATTCCAACGCTAGTACTGCTATCACCATCGATAGTAAAACCAGATATAGTAATATTATCTGCTTCCAAACTGATTAAATCTTCAGTTAAGCCACTTCCAGTTATAAAAGTATTATCCCGACTTGCCCCTTGCAGGGTAATCCCTTTATTTATTATCAACTGTTCGTTATAAGTCCCTTCGAACACCATAACCGATTTTCCAGAGGTAACTGCAATTAACCCTTCAGTTATAGTATTAAAGGGATGGGTTTGCGTTCCGTCTTCTATCCCGGTGGCATTGATTGCATTTACATAGACATTAAGATCATATTCTATTGTCGTAGTTACTGGGGAGCTTTCGTTACTGGCGGCATCACGAGAGGTTATTGAGATGCTATTATTTCCTTCAAACAAATCAAAAGTATATGACCAAACAATATCAGAATTTATCGATATAACCTCTGTTCCATTGATCAAAATTGAAGAATTGGTCTCTTTATTACCGGAAAGAGTCTGGATTGAAACGTTCGTCGGAGAAACTACATCATCTAAAGTTGGTGCTTCTGGTGCATCTTTATCTAATATAATAGTAGTAATAACTGATGAACTTTCATTTCCAACGGAATCGCGAGAGGTAATTGAGATATTGTTAGTTCCTTCAGAAAGATTAAAAGTGTACGACCAATTAACGGATGAATCAAGAGGAACTACTTTTACCCCATCTATCCAGATAGAAGTATTAGGTTCTTTAGTTCCAGATAAAGTTTGAGAGGAAATCTTAGTGGGTGAAGTTATAGTATTTAAGCTAGGTTGGGCAGGAGGGATGATGTCATTTATTGTTATATTCCATTTTGCGTAATCTTCCAATTCTCCATCACTTACTAAAATTTCTACTATTTTCTGACCATAATCTCCATAACCAGCAGAATAAATCCAGCTACTTTTTGAATCATTTCCTGAAACAGTAGAGCTTGATTTTTTCTTTCCGTTTAATAACCATTGATAACTTAATGTTGTGTTTAAATCAATATCATGGGCTTGGATTTCAAATTTTACCGAATCCCCCTCATTGATTTTGATGTCTATACTAGCAGGAGAATAGGAAAAGATTTGAGGAGGATTATTCACATTGAAAACTTCAATTTCAAAACTTTGAGTGACGCTCTGCTTGCCATCAGAAATTTCTACAATTACCTGATGGATTCCTACCTGATTATTGGTCGGTACCCAGATTACTAAACCATTTTCGCTATTAATGTCCATCCCCTCTGGTTTAACAATAGAAGAATAGGTCAGAGTATCTCCATTAGGATCACTGGCTCCTACCTGATATGAATATAGCTGATCTTCAGTGGCAGTAATAATAGGGTCAGAAATTATAACCGGTGCTTTATTTAAAAAAGGAAAGATTCCCTCCAAATTTAAACATCCCCCCATTAATATTACAACAACTAATCCAAATAATAATGCAAAAAATTTCTTCATTTCTTAATAGTTCCTTTCTTTAAATACTTTTTAATTTTTTACAAGGTAGTAATCAAGATTTACTTTTGGTAACATTTGTTGGGTATCTTGCTACAAATAATAATGTGAATATGGAATACCTCTAGTTCTGATTTATTTTATTTTTTTATTTTATTCATTTCATTTTCCGAAAATCCTTTCTACATTATCATGGTAAATCATTTTTAAAGTTTCATCATCGAGATGAAGACCTTTGTATACTGTATTGGGATCGGCCTGCTCCCGGGCTTTTTTGCCCATCATCTTATAAATCGAATCTGGCAGAGTAAACTCATCCTTTTCCAACATATCAAAATAACTCAATGTAACATCATCAATATAGCTCCTGCTTTTTGACCGATATAAGGTAATTACTATATCTGTCCCAAAGTTTATCCGGTCACGATATTTCTGCATAAATTCCCGGAAAGCCACAGCGTTCTTGGAAATCCTTTTAAAACCGGCAATTTGAAAATCAGGATGACCAAAACTTATATCAGTGTATAAATTGGGATAAGTATCAAAGAGTCTGCTTAAAAGTGTAAGATTTCTGGAAGTCAAAATAAAGTGAGGAGCAATAACTACCAAATCAGGGAAGGCTTGTAAAATTCTTTCCATTTGGTCTAAAAAACGACCACTATTTATATGATAAAGGATGGGTATCCCTTGCTCTTCACAGTATTGATATACCTCCATCATCCCGGAATCATCCAGGGGAAGATGAAAAAAATTATCATAGAAATAGCCATGGCCATTATATAATTTCAGGCCTTTAGCTCCCGCAACGATAAACTTCTTTAACTTTTCCAATTTGTCTTCATCGCGGGGATCAATCGTGCATAATGCTATAAATTTATCGGGATATTTTTTACTTATATTTATTATTTCTTCATTATTCTTATCATATTCACTAAATCCATACTTAGGATTTAAGTAAAAAGTAAATTTTGGGGTTCCCAGCATAATCATTTTTTCTATCTGGCAATCTTCCATCACCTTAAGGAGAAGAGGGATATTGCTGAAGGATTGAACATGTTCGTGGGCATTTATAATTTTAAAATCTGCCCTTTTCTCTCTAGTGGTTGGGTCCATTTCAGCAATAAGAGCCGAAGGTTGGTTATCTATCCATAAGGGCAGGTATCCCATCTGCCGGAGATACCACAAAAACATTGTCGCCAATAATATGAAAATTATGATATAAAACCATAAATCGCTTTTTTTACTTTTTTTTACTACTTCTGTAACTATGGTTTTCTGTTGGGTCATTCTCTCCAACTTTCCTTTAGGATAAACAACTAAAATTTATTATACATCACTTCCTTTTAAAACTGCAACAAAATTTTATTTAAAAAAGTTAACCAAAGGTGCCTGGCACCTTTGGTTAACTTTTTAGCAGTTTTTATGCTTAAATCCCTTGAACAATTTATTTGTAAAAGATATAATAATCACATTATGACAAGAAGAAATAGAACAGTGACAGAAGATAAAAATGCTATTTACCATATAATTGGTAAAGGTGTGGAAGGAACTAACATATTTACTGATGATGTAGATAGAAACAAATTTATACAACTTCTACAAAAAATGGATAACTTTCACAAAGTTCACCTATTTTCCTATGTACTAATGGATACTCACTTTCACCTTCTTTTAAAAACAGAAGAAGCAAATCTCTCTCAAACTATGCAGTTTTTAAATTCCTCTTATGCCCACTGGTTCAACATAAGACACATTAGAAAAGGTCACCTCTTTCAGGACCGATACAAAAGCCACCTTATCCCAAATTCTCTTTATCTATATAGTGTGGCTTCTTATATTAGCCTAAATCCGGTAGAGGCCGGATTAGTGGATTCTCCTGAAGAATACCGCTGGAGTAGTTTTCAATATTTTCTCTCTACTCAAAATCAAAACAAAAACGTTCCCCCTTGGCTGAACATTCGGGAATTATTAAAACTTTGTCAAACCAGTCCAGAAAATTTTATAAATTTCGTAAAAGAAAATATTCAAAAAGATGGCACAGAAAAAATTCTTCAAAATGCCACTAAAATAACCTCAAATCAAACCCAGAATAAATCACCCAGAAATATTGAAAATATATTAAGGAAAACAAAAGAACAAATTGGAGACATAGAAATCAATAAACGATTAAAACATTTACTTGTATATTTATTAATAAAAGAGGGCTACAGAGTAAAAGATGTAGCAAATTCTCTACACATGACCAGTCCAGGCGTACTAAAAATATGTAAAAAAGTGGATAGAAATTTGATCTCTGATCGTATATACCAGCTCTGGCTAAGTCGTATTAAAATAACCCTATTTTTATAAAAAAGTTAACCAAAGGTGCCTGGCACCTTTGGTTAACTTTTTGGGAAGAAGTATGAGAATATGCAAAAAAAAATAATTTTTTTTATTTATATCATTGTTATAATATTTTTAGTAATATACTCGCCATTAGTTATGAGTGTGGAGGCTGTTCGCTATGACCCCGGATTAGAGTGGCAGGTTTTGGAAAGCCCTCATTTCTCAGTCTATTTTTTTGTGGCACAAAATAACGAACAAAATAATAAAGATTTTAGTTACAGTAACGAACAATTAGCTCAAGTTGCGGCTGATATTGCCGAGGAAGCCTACCACCAGGTTAATGCTCAGCTTGGCCCTCCTAAGCATCATCCCCTGCAAAAAATAGCCATAATTATTGAAGATTTTTCTGATTATGCTCTGGGTTTTGCCTCCTCTTTTCCCCATCGAGTAATCCGCATTTCCCTAACCGGCGCCACTGCTAAATCTTTTGATATGAAATTTATAAGCTGGCTCAAAATGGTAATCACTCACGAATACACCCATATAGCTCATTTTGAGATGACTTCCGGACCTACTACTGCCTTACGAGCCCTTTTCGGTCAGATACTCGCTCCTAATGCCCTCCAGCCCATATGGTCAATCGAAGGATTAGCGGTTTATAATGAAACAAAATTTACAAGCGGAGGTCGAGGAATTGATTCTCGATACGATATGTATCTTCGCATGGCCGCCCTTGAAGATAAGTTTAACACCTTGGATCAGATAAACGGTTATTATCTTACTTCCTGGCCTGATGGAACCGCACCCTATATTTATGGACAATCTCTCATCCATTTTATAGCTCAAAAATACGGGGAAGATAAAGTAATTGCTATGAGTAAAATTTTCTGTGAATATCCCTATTTGGGGTTTAACCATGCCTTAAAAAAGGCGATAGGCCTGAACCTGAAGGAACTATATCAAACTTGGAAGGACCATTTAAAAGAAAAATATCAACTCCAGATGCAAAAAATTCTCTCTCAAAAAAAGCTCACGCCTTCTCAGCAATTAACTAAATACAATTATTGGGTCGATTATCCGCGCTGGATTTCCACTCCCGCCGCCGATGGAGATAAGATAGCAGTCAGAGTTTCTACTCCTCATTCCTATCCCTTTATTCAAATTATCGACCCTTTAAGTCCTTCTCTTCCCTTAACTCCCCGTTCTACTAAAAATCGGACTCAGACCCAGCCCCTGATTAAAAGAACTTATGGCCGGGATTCTTCTTTTAGCCTATCTCCCGATGATTCTAAAATAATTTATGCTAAATTAGACGACTATGAGCAATTTTATAAATTTTATGACTTTTATTTATTCGACTTAAAAACAGAAAAAGAGACCCGCCTTTCTAAAGGACTGCGGGCTCGCGATCCCAACTGGTCACCTGACCCGGAAAATCTCCAAATCGTAACGGTTATTAATCAATCGGGAACAAATAATTTAGCTCTAATTAATTTACCTTCCCCAAGCTCATCAATTAATGAAAACCAGTCCACCTATAAACTAATTACCAAAGAAGACATTGTCTATCTAACAGACTTTCGAGATGGCACCCAATTATCTCAACCGTCATGGTCTCCCAATGGGAACAGGATAGCCCTTTCTGCCTGGCGCCAGGGTTATCAGGATATATATATATTAAATCTTGATCTCAACAATATCGGCAATTCTACCCTCCAGCCCATCTTTTGCGATAAATCTATTGACCTCAGCCCTTGCTGGTCTCCTGATGGCAAGTATCTCTTCTTTTCTTCTGATCGTACCGGAATTTATAATATTTTTGCCTTCTCGCTCTTCGATAAAAAATTATATCAAATAACTAATGTCTTGGGAGGAGCCTTTCAGCCCGCCATCTCTCCCGATGGCACCCAGCTAGCTTTTATTTCCTATCACACCACAGGATATGAACTGCATCTTATGAAAATGCACCAGAATCCTAATCAGTGGGCAGAAGTAGAGATAGAATATGTTGAGCCTCAAATTATTGCCACGCAACAGGATACTACTTGGCCAATGCAGCAGCAACAACAATCTAATGGTCTAAATAGTTCTCTTAAAGCCAATTACCCGATCCACCCTTACCATCCTTTAACCTCCTTCTGGCCGCCCACCTATTGGATTCCCGCTGCCCAGCTCACCGAAAACGACCTGGGGATTGGTTTTTCAACTGAATTGAAGGATGTGCTGGGATTTCATTCTCTTCCTTTAACTATTACTTATGGAATAGTTAATAATAACCTAAACTACAACTTCAATTATTATAACTATAACCACCTTCCTATTATTAATTTTTATCTGTCTGGAAATGCTGTTTTAGTTTCCCAAACCACAACCTCCTGGTGGGAAAAAGGTAAGACCGGAATAAATATTTATTTCCCATTTAAAGGATATACTGCCTCCACTACAAATTCGCGCTCTTATAGACAAATCTTTTCTCTTGGATATCAATACGAAAAATCATCCACTACTAACACTAATGACACCGACACATCATCTCCCTTAAATGCTAACTATGAGAAAATCAGCAGCCTGAGACTAGGCTACTCCTATTCTGACGCAGAAAAATATGGATTCTCTATCAGCCCCGAATTGGGAAACTCTTTCTCTTTAACCTACGAACATGCCGATAAAGCCTTAGGCGGTGATTACACTTTTGATAAATTAATATTTGATGGCAGGAAATTTATTCCTCTATCTCCCCTTCATCAGGTCCTAGCCCTTCGCCTTGTAGCCGGCACCAGCTCTTCAAGTATATTAGAATCAGTCTTAGATAGGGAAAAATTTAAATTAGGAGGTAACTATTCTGCGGATAATCTTAGTAGTAATACCGACACTAACACCTTCTCTCTGCGGGGTTATAAACCTACCACCCTTGAAGGAAACAATCTTCTATTAACCAGCTTGGAATATCGTTTTCCCCTGGCCAACATTGAGCACAGCCTTAAACTTGGCCCCCTCTCCATCTTTTTAGAAAGACTATCAGGTGCCTTCTTTGTCGATATAGGAAATGCCTGGGAAAGCCCCATTGTAACTATGAATGTAATCAATGAAGAAGATGAAACTAACTCTATCTGGCAGAATTTTAAATCCAGTATCGGAGCAGAATTAAAAGCAGACTTTAATTACAAATACGACTCTCCCTTTACCCTAAGATTAGGAGCAGCTAAAGCCCTAACCGCCCCCCACGGATATGATGTTTACATTACCTTAGGTTCTTCTTTTTAAAAAAGTTAACCAAAGGTGCCTAGCACCTTTGGTTAACTTTTTTTATCTCTATAATAATTCGACTTTGCTATGATCGCCTAAGACAAACTTATAGCTGTGGGGGAGGGCACGGGAACGTAAAATCTCAACTCCCTTGCCGATTAGACAGCTACGAAAGCGTCCTTTGATATTATTTATTTTAGTGTTTTCCAGGATTACACTATATTCAACTTCACTCTTTTTCACTTCTACACCATCAGACAGAGAGGTAAATGGTCCGATATATGAATCATCTAACCTCACTTTATTACCAATTATCACCGGACCAACTATTTTGGAATTAACAATATTCACTCCCTCACCAAACTTTACTCTCCCCAAAATCTCGGAGTCCTCACAAACACATCCTTCCTTGATATCTCTCTCAATATCTTCCAAAATCAAAGCATTAGCTTCCAGTATATCTTCAGGTTTTCCGGTATCTTTCCACCAACCCTCAATTACTTCAGCACCAACTTTATAACCCTTATCGATCATCCACTGAATGGCATCAGTAATCTCCAATTCCCCCCTAGCAGAGGGTTTTATGTTCTTAATGGCCTGATGAACATTTTTATCAAAAAAATAGACTCCTATTAAAGCTAAATTACTGACCGGTTCTTTAGGTTTCTCCACTACCTGTACGACTCTTCCCCCTTCCAGTTCAGCAACTCCAAATTGCCTTGGATTATCTACTTCAGTCAATAACACAAAGGCATTGTAATCTCCTTCAATAAATTTATCCGCATATCTTTCTACCCCGTTCTTTAAAAGGTTATCCCCTAAGTACATTAAAAATTTATCTTCTCCTAAAAAATCACGCGCCACCGATACCGCATGAGCCAACCCCAGGGCTTCCTTCTGTTCGATATAAGAAATATTCACTCCCCACTTACCACCCTCTTTAAGCTCTCTCTTTATATCCTCTCCGGTCTCTCCAATTATTATACCTATATCTTTTATTCCACAATTCCTAATTGCCTCTATTGCGTAAAACAATACCGGTTTATTAGCAATAGGAATTAAATGTTTAGCACTAGTATGAGTTAGCGGTCTAAGGCGGGTACCTTTTCCTGCACAAAGAATAATTGATTTCAATTTAATTTCTCCCTCTTCTTATCTCTTATTATCCTTCTTTTTATTATTCTTTTTCCTATTATTCTTCTCAAAATAATATCTTCACTATATTTCGGCCTAAAATTTTACCGGCTTTCATAAATATCATCGGCTTCTTAAACGCTTCCCTAAATACTAAAGAGTGCTTTTCAAAATTAGCCATCCGCTCGATAAATTCCGCATTCTCTTTAAACAGCAAGAAAATGTCCTCTAATTCATGCTCATCTTTATTTAATCTCTCATAAACTTTTCTGGCCCATAGTCCAAATTTAATTTCTCTTCCAAATTTACTCTTCCATCTCTTGTCATATTCAGCCAACGCGCCTTCCCGAATACACTCCACCAGAATTTCGGCCGCCTTCATTCCGTAATAAATTCCTCCCCCGGTCAAAGGTTTTACCTGCCGGGCTGCATCTCCTACTATTGCTACATTTTTATAAACACTCTGGCACAGTCCTATCGGAATATTCCCGGCTAATCTATCTATAATTTCGCCTTTTATCCCTTCTTCTTCTATCACTCGTTCTAACTCTCTGCGTCCATTTTCTGCAATTACCCCTAATCGTATAATTCCATCTCTTTCAGGAATAATCCACACAAAAAAAGGGATTCCTTCCCGCATATATACCCGGGACATCTCACCGGAAAAAAAATCATCTTCTAAGCCTTTTAATTCTTTTAATTTTATCCTATACTGAACCCCTTTATAAAATTTAGTTTTCCCGGAGCCATCATTACCATAACTGCCATTACCATCATCTTTCTTCGCCCTGCCTTCTCTTCTTTCCTCTTTTCCCTTCGAATCTATAAACTTTTTCACCCGGGACCGCGGTCCATCAGCTCCAATAACTGTATCAGCCCAGATATCATCCTGATTGGTCTTTAGCCGATACCTACTTCCATCTCTACTCCCACTTCCATCACCTTCTCCTTCTTCCTCTATCTCCAGTAATCTTCTCCCACATTCCACTTCTAATCCCTGACTTAGCTCCTTATCAAACTTCTGCCGGTCAATTACAAGAGCCACCCCAGACCTTTTTATCTTAAAACTATCTCCCCGGTAAAAGAATGAGGCTCCGTTAATCTGATTTAATATAGAGCTTTTCGATAAAGGTATTAAACTATCTTCAAAAACCGGCCTTCCCACAATCCCGGCACACCTTACCGGCTTGCCTACCTCATCGTGTTCTTCAATTATTCTAAAGCTATTAATCCCGCATTTCTTCAACAACTGTGCTGTATAACATCCTATCGGGCCAGCCCCAACAATAACTATTTCCATCTTTACTTTTCACCTTTTCATTAAAAATGACAAATTTAGTGCCAAGCACCAGATTTGTCATCCTAAAAAACCTAATGATTTTTTAAGATTTATTTGTGTTTCTAAGAAATCTCTCTCCGAAAGCTTTCCTAATTTTCGTTCGATCATATTTGTTTTTATTGTCTGGATAATTCCGGTTACCAAAGAAGGATATTTCAATCCTACCTTTTCCCAATCCTGTATTTTTGTATCTCCAGCTAATAGTCTATCAATATTGCTAGTAATAGCAGAAACAACTACTTCTTGTCGGTGATTATGATAATATTTATCACTAATAATCAAGCCTGGCCTCTTTTTAACTCCCGAACCTTCTGAAAAAATAACTTTTACTAAGACTACATCCCCTTGTTTATATTTCATTGTAAATATCATCCTTTTTATTTTTCCAAACTTCCTTTAAGACAGGATTAATTTGAGTGGTCATTGCTAGTAATTGCTTTTCTTCAGATTCCCGATTTAAACGTTCCCTTATACTTTCCAAAACATATTCTCTAATGGTCTTCCCCTGCAAAACAGCAAATACTTTTATTTTTTGGTGCTCTTCAGGATCTATATCGATACTAAGTCTATTTCGCACGTAGCTTTTTTTGCCGTTCATTTTTATCACCTCTAATTATAAATATACAGGTTTTTATCATTTGTGTCAAGACACAATTGTGTATTGTGTATAATTGTATAAAAATTACTTTTCTTGTCACTCTCTATACTTTATTGTCTGGTTTTGCTTGTTTTATTCCTAATTTCTTATAAATCTTTTTTCTCTTTTGAAACATTATATTTAAAACAGAGACATATTGATCATAATAATCGTAAACTTTTGATATTGATTTACCTTTATTTTTCCTCTGCACTCTTCCAATATACTGGATTAATCTTGTCTTCGAAGATATGGGAAATACTAAGAATAATGTATCTAAAAAAGGAAGGTCAATTCCTTCTCCTATTAATTGTCCGGTAGCAATTAACACCCTTATTTTTTTGTCGTTGAAGTTTCTTAATATTTCTCTTCTTGCTTTTTGAGATAAATTTCCGGTTAATACAGAATGTTTAACTTTTTGTCCTAATCTTTGGGAAATTTCTAAACAATGTCCCTTTCTTCCGGTTAACACAAGAATACTTTTATCTAAAGAATATTCACCGATGATATCCCTGGCAATAATATTATTTCGATTCTCATCTTCTGTCAGTGCTCCAATAATCTTCTTATATTTTTTAACTTTTTCAAAAGTTGGATAAAAATCTGTATGTCTTATTTCTAATATACTATCAACTCCTTTTAGTTCACCTGAAATTTTATTTGGGTCGATTCTATGAATAATTTCACCCATATAGAGAAACATTAATTTTTGCAATTTATCTTTTCTAAAAGGGGTAGCAGTTAAACCTAACAGATATCTGGCTTTGAACTCTTTTACTACTTTTTGGAATGTATTTGCTGGTACTCTATGACATTCATCGACAATAACATAACCTATTTTATCGACTAATATTTTTAGGTTCTTTCTGACAAGTGACTGATAGGTAGCTACGGTGATTTTCTTTCCAATTTTTTCCTTTCCTCCTCCAATTATACCAACATCGCCTTTTTCTATTCCCAAAACATCTCCAATTTTCTGAATCCATTGAGCCAATAATTCCCTGGTATGAACAATAACCAAAGTACTCTGTTTTCTATATACTAAGGTTGCTAAAGCAATTATAGTCTTCCCATATCCTGGAGGAGCTTCCAGAATACCTGTATTATTCTTTAATATTTCCTGCAAAGCTTTTTTTTGATAATTATAAACCTTGATTCTACATTTAAATGCCCGGTTAGGAGTTATAATACTTTTATCTTCAATTTCAAATGGCATCGAATTTTGAAACAAATGTCTTTCTATATTTTTTAAAAATCCTCGGGGAATAATATAATTGCTACCTTTAGAATTTAGGCAATATATCATTTTAGGAGTATCCCAGGTAGAAAATCCCTTTGCCTTTTTATCATAAAAAATAGGATTATGTATGACTAAATTTTTTCTTAAAAATTGATAAGATTTTTCATCTATATCTTTTATAGGAATTGAAAGGTAGTTAGAAATGATAATTTTTAGAGATCTCTTTTCTGATATAGGTGGTTGTAAGGCTTGTGATGCATCTCGAACCGATGATTGAGGTGTGGATTCAGATGGAGATGCTGATAGATGTGAAAAGGTATCTTCTAAAAATTTTTCAATAAATAGATCGATATCAATTTCGCTAATTCTTTTAATATTGCTTAAGAGAGCCCATTGATTAATACAGGGTATATAGCTATTTTCCGGATCAAGAAATAAGGTATTTCCCTTTTGGCGTGCTTGGTATTGTAAAGGCAAAGCAATGAGATTGCCTAATCCTCCATCATGTAAAAAATCCTGATTGGGAAAAATTCGATCAAATCCACTTTTATCCCCGCAAATGCTAGCAATGCCAGCCTTTTCAAGAAGTGTAAAACCAAACTCTCTTACTTTTGCCGCACTAATCGGTTGAGAAAAAAATATCCATAAATGTGATCCATTGCCTGATTTTGATCTCTCTAAATATGCTGCTAAGTCAATGCTTTGGCAAAATTTTAATAAATTTATCGAATCCTCAAGCCAGTTTCCTTTATCAAAATCAAAAGCCAAAAAATTCACTCGACCATCAAGTTGAATAGGATAGATTCCAATAATAATATCTCCCCTTAAATGTTTCTCGATCCAAAAATCATCCAAGGGAACATAGTCCTTATTCCCGCATTTCTCACACGGTTTTCTACAAATATGAGGGATCCACTCATTTTTACATACTGGAGAATAACCCTGTTTCCCAGTTCTTCGACTAACCCAATATTTAGCAAACACATCTTCTCTTCCTTTGAAGAGATTACGAAATATGCTTATCTTCTCTTTTTTATTTTTTGCATACAAATAAAGCATATCAGACATTGAATATGTACCAACTACTTAATTCAATATTTTTATTTAAATATTGAATCCTTCAAATGCATAGAAAGGTGCCAGGCACCTTTCTATGCATTACTTTTCTTATATTTTCAAAATAACATCTGTAAAATACAGCAAATCCTTCAGGTCTTTCTCTATAATTGCTTGGATTATTTTCAAATTTAGCCTTTGATAATTATGTATCGCAATATTTCTAAATCCGATCATCGCTTTAAGCCGCTCGGACATCTCAGGGCTAATAATCTTATTATTTTGTAAAATTTCAAATGTATCTCTGCTCGTTTGAGGAATCCCCAAACCCCTTTCAGCAATAACATGTATCCCTAAATCAATTACTGCTTCGCACGCTCTCTGAATATTTAAAGTAATAGAATCCTGCTTGGTATAATTTTCCAGATTCTTGGGATTATGAGCATATTCTTCCTTTGCTCTTCTAATACATCTTTTAACAATTTCTGTTTTATTTAAAATTACATCATCGATCATATTTGAGCACCCCTTGATTTAATTTTATCTATTACCTCTTGCCTTTCCTCATTTAAGATTGCGTAGTCTTTCATAGTTCTCATCTGAAAATACATTTTCTTTAGATTATTAGAATTATAGATTAATTTTCCTGTTTTTATAATTTGAATTTTAAAAACAGTGGAAGCCTTATTCAAATCTATAAGATCTACTTCCTTTTTTAAAATATCTGCTAATTTTTGAGATAGAATAAATAATCCGTAATCATCTACTTTTTTATCGGTCATAATGGCAATATCTATATCGCTTTCTCTTCTGTCTCTATTTTTTACCGTAGAGCCAAAAATATAAATTAGATAAGGGCTAAATGCCTGCATCAAAATATTTTTTATAATATTAATCTTTTCATCTCCAATCATTAAATTCACCGACCTCAATATGAAAATTGAATTCTTTTTAGACAATTTTATTATATTACACTTTATTTTATCCACATGCTTTATCAGGATCCCGGCACCAAATTTATCCCATGCACTAAAAAGTTAACCAAAGGTGCCTGGCACCTTTGGTTAACTTTTTAGTGCATAAGCAATTTTTGCGCCCACCCGAGCATTGTTTTTCACCAGCTCAATATTAGCTTTAAGGCTTTTGCCTCCGGTTAATTCTTTTATCTTGTTCAATAAATAAGGGGTTAACTTCTTTCCTTTGATCCCTTCCTTCTCCGCTGCCCTAACAGCTGCTTCTATCATTTCATTCATATACTCCATTGAAAGGGCATATTCCTCAGGAACGGGATTAGCAATAATCATTCCCCCTCCTAATCCTAAATCCTGCATAGCTCTTATTATCCCCGCTGCTTCCTTCTCATCATTTACCACATAATCAACCTTTAGTCCGCTTTCCCGACAATAAAAAGCAGGCAGCTCTTCACTACCAAATCCGATCACCGGCACTCCCATGGTTTCTAAATATTCCTTGGTCAAAGGTAAATCAAGTATCGACTTTGCCCCGCTGCATACCACCGCTACCGACGTCCGCGCCAGTTCCTGCAAATCTGCTGATATATCAAAAGTCTTCTCTACTCCCCGATGAACCCCTCCTATTCCACCCGTTGCAAAGACTTTTATTCCAGTCCTCTCTGCTATTATCATAGTTGCCGCCACCGTAGTAGCCCCATTTAAACCTTGGGCTGCTATCACTGCCAAGTCCCGCCTACTGGCTTTTAAAATATCTTTAGAAGTTGCCATAAATTCCAATTCGCTCCTCTTCAGCCCTACTTTTATCTTCCCTCCGATAACTGCAATAGTCGCAGGCACAACTCCATATCCTCGTATAATCTCTTCCATTTCCCCGGCTACTTTTAAATTTTCCGGATAAGGAAACCCATGAGATATTAAAGTCGATTCTAAAGCAACTACTGGCTTGTCACCTTCCAAAGCCTCTTTTACTTCTTCTTTAAAATCAAAAAATCTTTCTCCATTCACCCTTGCACCTGCACTCATAATTAATCTAAATTAACCTTCTTCCTTCTTTGTTATCTTCATTATTTATTATCTTCTTCTTTAATCCTGCTTCTTAATAATCCTTCTCTTAAATCTCTCCTTACCGCCTCTTTTGTGGAAATAGTCAGAGCCGCCGCCCTCAGGCCAAATCTTGCCGCCATCTCCAGAGAATATCCTTTATAAATTCCATAGACCAAGCCTGCCACCAGCGCATCTCCAGCCCCGGTTACATCAACTACCTCGCCCCTGTAGGGTGCCATAAATTTGTTCCAATCCTCTTTTCTTCCTTCATCAACCCCGCTATAAGAGACATAAATTCCTCTTTTTCCTAAAGTGACAATCACATTCTTTGCCCCCTTGCGCCTTAATTCCTCTGCCGCCTTCACCACATCTACATCTATACCTTCATCCTCGTCACTATCTCTCTCCATCTCCGCCCCCAAAATTGATTCCAGCTCATCCTTACTCGGAGTTATATAATCAATAGCCCATCTTCCGCTTCCTCTTACTTTTCCGCTTCCGTCCAGTACCTTCCTTAACTTCCTGGCCTTCTCCACCGAGACCGGCTCAATCAAAAGAGGGACCTTAACCTTATTACACAAATCTACTATATATTCGATGCTCTGCTCAGGGATATTAGTATCCATCACCACTATCTTACTCTCTTTAATTAAATAAGCCTTTGACCTCAGATATTCCACCGTAACCTCCTCTAATATCCGCATATCCGAGACCGCTACTTCCATCTCGCCTTTCTCATCCAATATGGCCAGATATATTCCGGTAGGATGCTCTCCCGATATTATCATCTGGTCGGTCTTAACTCCGGCCTTCCCGGTCTCCTCCAAAATTCTTATACCTTCTCCATCATCTCCCACTGCACTCAATAAAGTAACCGGCACACGCAGCAAAGCCAGATTGTGGGCAATATTCCTTCCCACTCCTCCCGAACTGACATTTATCTTACCCGGATTGGAGGTATGCCTTTCCAGCACCTCTTCAGTAGGTCTACCCCTCAAATCAATATTTGCTCCACCTATCACCACTACCCCGCCAAATCTTCCTCGTCTATCACTTAATCTCGGAGAACTCAAAACTTCCTCTCTTATTCTGGTTATTACCATTTTAAAAAACCTACTCCAAAACCGATAATATTTTTTTTATTATAGCACAAACTCCCCTTCCTACCCCAAACTCACTAAAAAAGTTAACCAAAGGTGCCTGGCACCTTTGGTTAACTTTTTTAGTAGGCATTTTGGTGATTATCAACAGATATCATAAAGATTATTTTGTTTTGGTTATCAATCTCATGAAAGAATCTGTAGCTGCTTATTCTATAACGCCAGGTATCCGATTATAGTTTACGAGTTTTTTTATGTTTTTTGCCAAAATAAGGATTTTGTTTTAGTTGAGGATAGACATAGTTGACGAGTTTTGTTTTTATCCGTTCCTGCTGTCCACTAAAATCTTGTTCAAGGTCTTTTAGGAATTGGTTGGTCTCGAATATTCTAAACTTAGTCAACAAATCTGCCATTCATTTCTTTAGCGTCGCGATGTCCGATTTTTAATTTTCCGATCAGGTTTTTATCTGATTTAATCTGAGCCATCTCAATGGGGTCTATATAATAAGATTCTTCTATATCTTCTATCACCTTGGTAGTGATAAAATTAGAAATAGGATGATGCTCAATCTTGGTAGCAGCTGATATTCTCTCGTATTCTTCTTCTGTGAGTCGTAATGTTACTACTTTAGCCATTCAAAGCCTCCTTATTATTTTATTCTATTATATTCTAATTTATCCTTAGCTATTTGTGATGCAAACGAATGCCGGAATAAAAACAAAGTTCCCCTTCAACTATTTCACCTTACATCTCCAATTATTAAATCGGTAAATTGTTTTTATCCTTATTTTTATTTTAATTAAAAAAGGGGACAGGCTACTTTTTGTTATAAAAAAGCTGCCAGTGCAGTCCCCTTTTTTCTTCTGTCAGCCTATCCTCTTCTTTCCCTTCCACTAAATTTTATAATAACCCGTTTATCTAATATACGCGCAAGTTTAATTAATGTTTGTAGGGAATAACTTTTGTTATGAATATTCTCCAATCGCGATATTGTTTGCTGGGTAGTGTGTAATTGTTTAGCTAATTCCTTTTGGGTTAACTTTTGCTCTTGTCTAATCTTAGCTATCCGAATAGCCAAAGAGGCGTAAACTCCTTCTTCATCAAATGCTTCGCGAAATTCTGGATCCTTTAATTCTTCTTTTAAATAATCTTTAAACTTTACTGTATCTTTCATAATTTCCTCAACTTCCTTTGTTTCTTTCTAAAAAATCTTGCATTATTCTCTCTGCTCTTTCAATTTCCCCCTTCGGAATCCTATCAGTTTTCTTTAAAAAACCATGGGTGATAATAATTCTCTTACCAAAGAAAAAATATAAAAACCGACATTCATTTGAACTAAAACTCACCCTAAGTTCTCTAATCTTGCCTTTTACTATATCTGTATAAGGCCTTGGTAAATCCGGTCCTTCCTTTTCAAGTTTATCTACCCATTTTACGATTTTTGCTCTAACTTTTGTTTAAAGTTCATTCAATAACTCAATTACAAAACATCTTTCTTTTCTATCCTTGTAAAATTCTACCTCATACATATATTATCCCTTAATTTAATATATACATTATTTTTGGTGTATTGTCAAATTCTAACTTTTGAATGTCATTTAAAAGATAAAACCGGACTGTTTTTTAATGATTTAAAAGATAAAAGTGGACTAACCTGAAATGGTAAAAAAGATGTAATATAGAACTAAATTTTAAGAAAAGAG
>Ga0315533_1000595_pt1 | contig 30454 bp, 32 predicted proteins | sample SalMarSW160130MG_FD_203081 | JGI IMG/M metagenome (GOLD analysis project Ga0315533, IMG submission 203081) | Salt marsh sediment microbial communities from the Plum Island Ecosystem LTER, Massachusetts, United States - Salt Marsh Sediment SW1601-30 ...
GTGCTACTGCTGCGGAGTATGCAATTTTAGTTGCCCTTGTTGCTATAATAATAATAACTGGTGCTACATTACTTGGAGAAGCAATTAACGGTACATTGACTGCAGCAGCTAACGCTATGCCTTAATAGAGTTAATTTCAATAATCAAAATGTGTTATATTAAAAGGTAACTAGTTCCATTGATTCAACTCGATGGAGCTAGTTACCTAGGGAATTTTATTTTATTATATCCGATAATTTACATTATTGGATATATTTATTTTATAATACTACTAAAATGAAAAGATATGCAAAAATTTTATCCGGGGAGAGGGGCGCAAGCGCTGTTGAGTTTGCCATTATCCTTCCTATATTAATAATGCTGATCTTCGGCATTATACAGTTTGGGATAGCATATAATAAATATATAGCAGTTACTCATGCGGTAAGGGAAGGAGCAAGGCTTGCTGCCGTTGGGTTGTATGAAGATCCGGATTTTGATTTCGAGCAGGCAGTGCGCGACAGTGCCCCTACGATTGAAATCGATACTATAATGGTAGAGAACCCCGAGGGTCTGAAAATAGGCAATCCAGTTGTCGTTACGGTAACAGTAGAGATATTCTATATAGATATTCCAATGGCTGGAAGATGGGGTCCGATCCAGCTGACCAGCCAGGCAGCGATGAGAAGAGAACAATAATTTTTATAATTTGAATAAATGAATGATTATAAAAAAAAAATTTTAGAGCAAAAAGGGCAGGTAGCAGTAATAGTCACGATACTTATTGTGTGCTTGCTGGGTGCCGTAGCTTTGGTCATAGATGTTGGTTCTTTGTACCAGAAGAGGGGTTTTTTCCAAAATGTTGCTGACGCTTCCGCCTTGGCAGGTGTCCAGGAACTTCCCGAAAATAGAGATGCTGCAATCATTGCCGCAGCCGATTATGCTGCCAGAAATAACGTAGATATCATTTATAACTGCCGTGATTTTACTTCCGAAGAGATAGAAATAAGTTCAACCTTATCAACCAACGATACAATAACAGTCGCTCTCTCAAACCGCGAAGCTCCACTGTATTTTGCAAAAATCTTTGGGCAGGATACTGTCAGTCTTGGAGCATTTGCCACGGCAATGGTAGGAGAGCCAATACAACTTTATTATGTAGTCCCCTGGCTGGCGATAATTCCGGAAGGGACTACCTGGGAGGAATACTTGGATCCGGGTACGGAGAAAATAATCCACGGAGATCCGGATGAAAGCGACTTTTTGGCCTGGGATTCAACTGATAGCCCCGGCCAGTGGCTTTCAAGATACAGAGACAGGATAATCAATGGTTATTCTGAACCTCTTGAAGAAGGAGATACGATTTATGCCCGAATTATAAATATATCACAAACTACACATGCAACTGAAGATAGGGTTGGTATCTGGGATCCTTTTGATGATCTTGTCACATATGTTGAAAGCATAATAAAACTTGCTGAAAATGACACGCAGTTTGTAATTGTTCCTGTATCTTATGAGATCGAAGTTCCACATCATGCTAATGATAAATGGTCGGAAGAAGTTGAAATAATAGCGTTTGCCCCATTTATTCTGACTGGAACAGGAGGTCATGGCAGTAATGCGTGGGTCGCAGGAAGGTTTATACATCAAGCTGTAATTGTTACCAGCGGTGAAATTAAAGCATTCGGACAGGCGGGTATTAAGGCGATCAGACTTATAAGATAGAAATAATATTAAAAATATTATATAATAATTTTTTAGAAAAACATTAAATATAAAATAGAAGTAATACTAAAATTATTCTATAATAATTGTGTAAGAAAAGATTGAGGAAGTGATATGAAATTAAGAATTGTATTGGTTATTATAGCCATAATAATTGCGGCAGGAGCAGTATTTGGAGTAATTACCTATATTAATAGCATAAAGGCATCATTTGAAGAAGGAGTTGAAACAATAGAGGTACTGGTTGCAGCTCAGAATATTCCAAAAGAAATTGCAGTTGAAGATCTGATCCCAGCCGGGATGATAGAAACAAAAGGTATACCCAGAGTGTATCTTGCTGAAGGAGTCTTAACATCTTTGGATGAATATGAGGGATATGTGGTAGCGGCTCCTATTAATGAAGGAGAACAGATCACTACCACCAAGTTTATAAGACCAGAAGAAATAGGATTGGCATTTATAGTACCCGACGGTATGATAGCTGTGTCTATACCTTTTAATGAGATTATTGGGGTTTCAAATCTTATCAATGTAGGAGATCGGGTCAATATTATTGCCACTTTCTTCCCTGAAGAGGGATTATCTTTTGAGAGCTTAGCGCCAGTTGAAGAAGAGCAGCCGGGAGAAGAGATTGTAAATACTGGTACCGAAGAAATTTTAGAGGGAGTAAAACAGGATACCACTAAGACTCTTCTATGGAATATAGAAGTTTTATATATCGGGACAAGAATTACAACTACCGATGAAACAGCAGGGACTGGAGGAATATTTGGAGGGCAGCAGGAGACCAGTGCCGGTTCTATAGAGATAAACACAGTGACTCTGGCTGTTACTCCGGAAGATTCGGAAAGACTTGTATTTTCGGAAGAAGTGGGAAGTGTATGGCTTGCTCTGGTTCCGACGGATGGAATTGAAGAAGAGGAAACAGATGGAGCTACTTTAGACAATATTTTTTTAGATTGATATGGAAGTAAGATATGAGTAAGACACCGGTAGCTATAATAGATAAAGAACTAAATAATATAGATAAAATAAGTTATCTATTGGAAAAGTTTTCCGATGTGGATATTATACGGACCAGTACAAGCCTGGATGATTTAAAGGTACTGATTGAAAAGAGAGTGCCCTGCCTGGTATGGATCGGTCCTTCGTATAAACTGGAAGATATTGAACAACTCTTAAAAACTTACTATAACAGCCTGGATATTACCAGAATAGTCTTATTGGTCAGAGAAATGTCAGCCGACCTGTTGAAAAAGGCTCTTCAATTGAACGTGTACGATGTTCTTAAAATCCCCTTTTCTTATAATGATATAAAAGAAACTATTAAAAGATCGGAAAGCAGTGTAGAAACAGGTATAGAAAATAAAGAGGCAGCTCCTAAAAGAATAACTATTTTTGGAACCAAGGGAGGAGTGGGCAAGTCTTTTCTTGCTGTTAATCTAGCAGTAGGCCTTATGGCAGTAGACAAAAAAAGGGTATCTATTATTGATACCAATTATCAATTTGGGGATATAGCTTTAATGCTTGATCTTCACCCGAAATATTCTATTTATGACATAATGCCAGTGCTTGAACAATTAGACCCTAAAGTACTTGAGAGTTTTTTGACTACTCACAGCTCTGGTATCAAAGTGCTTCCGGCGCCATTAGATATATCTAAGAGCACCGGTATAAATACAGACGCCACTATGAAGATTTTAGATAACCTATCAAGGATCAGTGATTACGTGATAATTGATACTTCGTCTTATTTTTCAGACGACATATTAAATATATTTAGAGATACGGACTATTTATGCATTATAACCAGTAAAGATACCCCCAGTATAAAAAATTTAAAGATAGCTTTACAGTTATTGGATCAATTAAAGTTCCCCAGGGAAAATATATGGATAGTCCTTAACCGTGCCGACAGTAAAGTAGGGATTACTTTAGAAGAGATTGAAGAGACTATTCAGAGAAAGATAGATGTGGCTATTCCCAGCGACAGGATAGTACCAATAACGGTTAATAAAGGTATTCCTGTGATTTTGGATGTTCCCAGATCGCCAGTGACTAAAAGTATTAAAAAATTAATTAAAATCATAACCGAGGCCAAAAAAGTTAGATAAAAAATTTTAACCAAAAAGGACAGTGATTGCTTATGGATTTACAGGAAAGAATCAGGAGGATGCAGGGATTTAAAGATAACCTGGATATAAAATCCAATGAATCTTCAACTGCCCGGTCAGGACAGATAAATGAAATAAAGAAGGAAATACGCCAGGAACTAATCGACAATCTTTCTGATGTGATATATAGGAAAAATATTAGTGACAGTGAGTTAAGCCTTAGGGTCAGAGGAGAGGTTCAGAGAATGATAAATCAGAAAGCGTATCCCCTGACAGTTATAGAAAAAAGTAATATAATCGATGACCTTATCAATGATGTAACCGGTTACGGTCCTATAGAAGAATTTCTGGATGATGAAGAAGTAACTGAGATCATGGTAAACAACCCTCAAAAGATTTATATAGAGAAAGCCGGTAAAATACATCTTACCAACAAGACCTTTTTAGATGAGGCCCACCTATTGCAGATAATAAGCAAAATCGTAGGGAAGGTGGGTAGAAGGATAGATGAAGCTTCTCCCTATGTAGATGCAAGGCTCTCAGATGGTTCAAGGGTAAACGTGATCGTCCACCCCCTGGCTTTGAATGGTCCGGTGCTCACTATAAGAAAGTTTTCATCTGTACCCTTCACTATCGAGGACCTGGTAAAAATGGGTACCTGTACCCAGAAAGTAGCTGATTTTCTGGAAATCTGTACTAAAGGAAGAATCAACATAATATGCTCGGGAGGAACTGGAACGGGAAAGACCACAACGCTTAATGTATTGTCTTCCTTTATTTCAAATGATGAAAGGATTATCACCATTGAAGATGCCGCCGAACTAAAACTTAATCAGGAGCATGTAATAAGACTGGAGTCAAGGCCACCCAATATAGAAGGAAAAGGAGAGGTGACTATTAGAGACCTTGTCAGAAATGCTCTTCGTATGAGACCTGACCGTATAATTATAGGCGAAGTCAGAGGCGGTGAAGCCTTAGATATGCTTCAGGCCATGAACACCGGTCATGATGGGAGCTTGAGTACTATCCATGCAAACTCATCACGTGATGTTCTGTCAAGATTAGAGACCATGGTATTAATGGCCGGAATGGAGATCCCGATGAAAGCAATAAGAGAGCAGATTGCATCTGCTGTGGATCTTATTGTCCATATGAACAGATTGAAGGACGGGACCAGAAGATTTGCAAGGATTTCGGAAGTACAGGGAATGGAGCAGGATACAATTACTCTACAGGATTTATTTTTATTTGATTACTCTATGGGTATTGATAGTGAGGGCAGATTTAAGGGTATCATTAAATCTACCGGGCTGAGGCCTAGGTTTTTAGATAGGTTAAAGGATTTTGGCATTGTCTTACCAAATGAAATATTTGAAAAAGAGATTTAGTCATTTATATAAGTCAAAGACTGCAGGTAGGGAATAATCATTCAAAAGCTTTTTGCCATAAATCCTTTGCAGTTTAGGATTTGAAAATGAAAATGAAATATTTAAAATTTATTACCATTCTACTGATAGTCTTTTCCATATGTTTTTTTTCTCCGGGGACTGCTTACGGTCAGGAATCCCAGGAGATTTTTATAACAAAAGCTGATTTTAGTAATTATCCGAAAGTAGAAGTCTATATTAACTTTAAGGAAGGTTCGGAATTAGAAGCTTTAAATCTGACACAGGAAGATTTTACTGTACTTGAAAACGGAGAGGAAGTAAGTGATTTTTCTATAAAGGGATTAAGTGAGATTATTGATCCGATAGGAGTAGTCTTGCTGCTGGATACCAGCGGAAGCATGGAGGGCCAGCCCATTGAAGATGCTGCCAGTTCCGCCTTGCTCTTTATGGATGAGATGAGAAGCATAGATGAATTTTCGGTAGTAAGCTTTGCAGATGATGTTACTGTACATTCGAGTTTTACCTCAGACCGTAAAAAACTCAGAGATTCGATTTTACAGATAGAAACTATGGGCGATACTTCCCTGTTTGACGGTGTTTACGCCGCTTCGGATCAGTTTAAAGATAGAGACGATATAAAATACAGGTATATTATTCTATTATCGGATGGAATGGATACTGCAAGCAGGTATACTTTGAAGGATGCCATTAATAAAGCATTGCAGGAGGAAGTAAGCATCTATTCAATTGCCCTTCTATCATCAGAATTTAATCCTGATAATATCAGGAATATCTCTGAGAGTACTGGAGGGGAAATGCTTGAGGCTGCAAGTTCCAGTGATTTGAAGGAGCTCTATAAGACTATTTCCAAAAAGATAATAAATCAGTATAGAATATCTTATACCAGCTTATGGCCGAATGCTGAAGATATAGAAATAAGTATAAGCGTAGGAAAAGATAAAATTGCCGGTTCAGCTGAGGCCAGCTATGAGAATCCCTATTATTCCCCCGCTCCTGAAGAAGTCGTTATCGGGCCTGAAAGGCCCTTTTATTTGACTCTTTTTGATGAGTTGTGGATGAGGATAATTGTATATGTGACTATTTTTATATCTGTCGCTCTATTATTATGTGCTTTTATATTATTTGTACCAGCCAGAAGGAAGTCTTTAAAAGAAAGCGCTAAAATATATGGTTTTAAGGCAGAGGGGAAAGAGGCCGAAGAAGAATATGAATATGAAGAAAAGGGAAGAAGAGGCTTTTTTGGCTGGGTACTGGGCGTCATATCAAGAGCTGCTTCCAGAAGGGGCTATATTGAGTATTTTGATTTCAGACTTAAAAGAGCCGGTATGAGTATAAGAGCTTCTGAGTTTATAGCATTACATTTAATAGGAATAATAGTTTGCAGTATTGCAGCTTACTATTTTAGCAGAAATATCTTTCTTACTTCATTTGTTGCGATAATAGCGGTATTGGTACCTTTTTTGATTTTAAATATAAAGTCGTCTCAGAGGCTCACAAGATTTCATGAGCAGCTACCGGACGCGCTCCAATTGATAAGCGGCTCCCTTAAGGCAGGGTATAGTTTTAGCCAGGCCTTAAGAATGGTAGTTGACGAATCAAGGCCGCCTTTATCTGATGAATTTAAAAGAATTTTAAGTGAGATAAGAGTAGGTTTGCCGGAAAGGGAAGCTTTAGATCACGTGTCACAGAGAATCAGCAGTGAATATTTTCAATGGGTTGCCACGGCTATAAATGTACAGAGAGAAGTCGGCGGAAACCTTGCTGAAGTAATGGATACCGTAGCCGATACCATAAGGGAAAGGGACAGAGTATTAAACAGGATAAAGGCTCTTACTTCAGAAGGGAAACTGTCAGCGATTATCCTTATAATCCTTCCTATAGTTGTAGGAATGATGATGTTTTTTATAAACAGAGAATATATAAGTCTATTGGTTACTACTAAAGTAGGTATTATAATGCTGATTATAGCCGGATTGCTTTTGATTATAGGTATAATCTGGATTGTCAAAATTATTAATGTTAAATATTAATAGGTTTTATTTTGTTAAATGATTTTTCAGGAAACAGTAAACAGGTTGGTGAAATTTTAAGATGTCAATATATTTAGTCTTAGGTACTGTATTTGTGTCAGTATTTTTATTTGTATTAGCGGTAGGTCTATTAACAGTTGTCAGAAAAAGCCCGCAAAGTACTGTTGTAAGCAGGCTATCTCATTATGGTACTCAGAAAGAAGCAGAAGCATTACCATCTTTTTCGAATCGAGTACTTACGCCTGTTTTTAAAAGAATAGCCGATATGGTAAAAAGAATCAGTCCCAGAGGAGTCGTGGAATCTACTAGTCACAAATTAGAGCTGGCTGGAATACTTGAGATTTTAGGGACCAATGTCTATTTTACAGTAAAATTTTTATTACCTATAGGATTTTTGATAATTTATATACTGTTACTAATCTTTTTTGATTTTTCCCTGATAATAAATCTATTATTACTTATCCCTATACCGCTGTCTTACTTTTTACCTGATATTTATCTCCGAAGTAAAATAATAAGCAGGCAGGATGAGATAAGAAGGTCACTGCCTAACGCGCTTGATATGCTTACCATTACTGTTGAAGCAGGTATGGGTTTTGATGCAGCTTTATCCAGAATAGCAAGTAATTTAAAAGGGCCTTTAGGTGAAGAGTTAAATAAAATGTTAAAGGAAATGAATGTAAGCATTCCCAGGAGGGAAGCTTTCCGAAATCTGGTCAACAGGACCGATGTACAGGATTTAGACTCCTTTGTATCAGCGGTAATACAGGCTGAGATTTTAGGAATATCTATAGGTAAGATACTAAGAACCCAGGCTTCTGAGTTGAGAAACAGGAGAAGCAATAGAGCTGAGGAAGCAGGAATAAAAGCTCCTTTAAAACTGGTGTTCCCTCTTATTATCTGTCTGCTTCCAGCACTTATCATTATTATTGTAGGCCCTGGCATTATAACGATATTAGATGCTTTGATAAACTTTGTGATGTAAATTTACCACTATGTTATTAGCTATAGATATAGGAAATACACAGACAGTTATAGGAATTTTTAAAAAAGAGAAATTACTTACATCCTGGAGGATGTTCACCCCAAAATATGAGACCTCCGATGAGATTGCGGCTTCGATTTTTAGTTTTTTAAAAAATTCCGATTTTGACCCCGGGGATGTCGACCGAGTTGCGATTTCCTGCGTTGTCCCCAGAATAATCGATGAATTAATAAAGATGGGCCGAAAATATTTTAATCAGGATCCATTTATTATAAGCAGTAAAATAAAATCCGATCTTGTAATCAAATATGACTGCGCACTTGAAATAGGGGCAGACAGAATAGCAAATTCGGTGGCAGCCAAGGAGATCTATGGTTATCCGATAATAGTAGTTGATTTTGGAACAGCTACGACATTTGATATATTATCGACTAAGGGAGAATATATCGGCGGAGTGATAGCTCCCGGTATAGATATTTCATCAGAAGCGCTTTTCAATTATGCAGCCAAACTCTCAAAGGTTGATATAAGCTGGCCTGGAACAGTAGTGGGGAAAAACACTTATGACAGCGTACGTTCCGGGATACTGTATGGATTTTTAGGTCAGGTCGACTTTATCATAGACAAGATAATAGAAGAGCAAAAAAATAAAGATGAAAAGTTTAATCCAAAAGTAATAGCCACAGGAGGTCTTGCTTTTCTTATGGACAGAAAAAGCAAGTGGATTGAAGCCAATGACCCTGATCTGACTTTAAAAGGTTTAAGAATATTGATTGACAAAAACAGGTAGTATTTCATAGAAGTGTGAAAAAATTTGAATTGCCCAATCTTATAAATGATTTAGACAAACTGGTCTCAAAATTTCTCAGAGATTATAGATCTCATAACCCATTAAATAAAATATTTAAGCCAGAACAGCTTAGAAATCTATCGCCGGACAATGATATCGGCAGTAGCGGAACTAATACCCGCTGCCATTTTAAAATAGGAGATGTAGTTATAAGAAATCCCATAATCTCTGCGCCGCTGGCTGGTATCAGTGATAATACTTACAGGATATTTGCCAGGTTTTTTGGAGCAGCTCTTACTTTTACCGAGATGATCACCAGTTACGGTATCACTTACCAGCATAAAAAGAGTTTGTCTCTGGCCGATATAACCGATTATGAAAGACCGTGTGAGCTGCAGATATTCGGTTCCGATCCGGCGGTAGTAGCAGAAGCAGCAAGGCAGATTGAAAGTAAGGCAGACATTATAGATATCAATATGGGGTGTCCGGTGGCAAAAATATTGAAAGCAGGAAGCGGAGGATACCTAATGCAGGATGAAAATAAGATTGAAAGAATACTGGCAGGATTGTCATCGGTCTTAAAAAAACCTTTTACCGTAAAGACCCGGATCGGCTGGGATAGGAATAATATTAATATTTTAAAAATCGCAAAGATTGCCGAAAGCAGGGGAGCGGGCGCCATATCGATTCACGGAAGAACAGTAAAACAGAAATTTACCGGTGAAGTCGATTATAATCTTATCAAAAAAGTAAAAGACAATGTAAAAATCCCAGTCATTGTAAGTGGAGATATCAGTTCCCCCGGCAAAGCAAAGGAAGTATTTGAGTATACCGGCTGTGATGGGATAATGATTGGTAGAGCTGCAAAAGGCCGACCCTGGCTTTTTGCTGATATACTTCTATCCCTGCAGGGGTTTTGTAACGGATCAGGAGATACCGTATTTCAACCAGAAACTGAATGGAAAAAGGAATTTTCAAAGCTTTATTTAAAATTTCTGATTTATTTTAAAGGAGAATATAAGGCAGTAAGGGAATTCAGAAAGCAGCTCTGCTGGATCTTTAAAGGGATCAGGGGAATAAACAGAGCAAGGCGCAAGTTCTTTGAAATTGAAAAATATGAGGATGCTGAAAATTCCATTGATAATATATAATTATTTGATAATTGGTTACTTCATTGATTATAATGGCTTTACTGAAAGATGTTTACATTGGTTTGATTTCTTCAAAATCTTACCTGTAGTTGATAGAATATATAGGAACTTTATCGGGATGTAGCGCAGCTTGGTTAGCGCGCAGCGTTCGGGACGCTGAGGTCGGGGGTTCAAATCCCCCCATCCCGACCAGATATTGCTGGTAAAAAGGAGGAAATGATGGATTTTGATCATGTAGCCTTTCAAGTCTCCGATATGGATTCTTCCATTGATTTTTATACCCAGAAGCTGGGATTTAGACTTAATTTCAGGTCTGTAAATCAGGAGGAGCAGGAAGAATTTGCGTTTATGGAACATGGAGATGCCCGTCTTGAATTGATACAGGATTTAAAGGGAGAATACCGGAAACCTGAAATAAAGAAACCGTACTGCCCCCACTTCTGCATGGAAGTTAAAGATATGGAATTGTCTATTGAGGCGCTAAATAAGAAGAATATAAATATAATACAGGGACCGTTTGAAATAAAAGGTGAGGAGACATGGGTATACTTCAGCGATCCTGATAATAATATTCTTGAATATATCCAGTGGTATAAAAAGAAGTAGGGAAATCGAAGATTTCAACTATAGATGACTATATGAAGTCACCTAGTGCGTTAATATTGTAAAGGACTGTAAGTATGATTTCATGGATTAATTTTATTATAATGATTATTTCAGCATTGCTTTTTTCTTATTTCTATATAAAAAGTGTAGGCCCTGCAGCTCTGGAAAAGAAAATCGGTAAGACTGCTTGCTCCAAGTGTGGGAGGTATAGACTGATAGCCTCAGCTTTTGAAATAATTATAATTATTAATTACATAGTTTATTTTTTTTACCCTCTGCCGGTTACTATTCCAAGAGTATTTCCCTGGAGCTGGTGGATTTCGGCTCTGGCGGCAGCATTGATTGCAGCCCCGGCGGGCTACTTGTTTATTAGAGGCCTGAAGGATGCGGGAAGAGAATCTATCATACCCGAAAAGAAACATTCACTTTACAGCGGCATCTATAAAAAAATCAGGAACCCCCAGGCAGCAGGTGAACTGGCGTTCTGGTGGATAATAGCTTTTTTGCTGAATTCTCCTTTTCTTGCTATGTTCTCTATTATCTGGATACCTGTGTTCTATTTGTTTTGTCGGGCAGAGGAAAAGGACCTTATCATTCGTTTTGGAAACAGCTATCTTGAATACAGGGAAAATACAGGATTTATTATACCTAAAAGAATGGGGAAAAAGAGATATTAGTAAAAAAATAGTTGGACTGGAAGGAGGATAGATAGTGGAAAATAAAATGGGATTCATAAGAAAATGGAAAATCGTTTGGCTGGTCTGGGGAATATTGTTTACATTGATAGCACTTACCTTTCTTTTCTTGGGGCCTTCAATAGCTTCGATTACAGGCACAGTACCTTTTTCTGATCGTGCAAGAGCTATGATAAGCTTCTTCTGGATATGGATGCTTATTTATAATGGTGTCGGCAGTTTTTTTCTGTATAAAGATATGGAAAAAAACGAGATTTTAATAAAATTGGCTGTTCCTGCAGGCATTATTTTTTCAGTTTTGCAATATACTTATATAGCCCTTGGACATTTTGAATTAGTGGTATCAGAAATAATCTGGGGGATTCCTCCCATAATCTGGTCAGTATTAAGTTTGATTTATCTTATTAAGAAAAATAAATATGAAAGATAAAGAAAAACTTATCCAAATAAAAAATTGGAAAATTAAAGGTAAAAATGTTAATGATGGTGATATCATATAAAATGTAAGATTCCGTAATGCTATTTTAGTTGAGAGGAATAGAGTGGATATTTTCCAAATAATATTATTGATAAATCTTTGTGTTGCTGTTGGCTATTTTATAATAAGTATGATAGCTCTGAAAATATCGGGGATAGATCCAATAGGGAAAAAGGAGAAAACAGATAAAAATTTTGGAATACTGGCTATAATAATATCTACATTAATATTATTTGGCCTGTGGATTACGTACATAATCAATCCGGATGTATCATTGCTTTTCTTATCAGTTAGACCTTTAACAGCACCAGCTTATATTAAGTGGATTGCAGTGTCTTTAATAACAATTGCGACTATAATTGAGATCATCTCAGGTCTGACATTGGGAAAATCCGGAAGAATACATTCTTCTGCAGAAAAAACAAAACTTATTAAAACAGGTATATACGGCATTATTAGAAATCCAATAGTATTGGGGTTATTTTTATACGGTCTTGGTATTTTATTATTAAACCCAAACTTACTGGGTCTGTCGATGATGCTGCTTCTGGTCTACGGATATAATTATAAGGTTGATACAGAGGCAAAGAAATTAAAGGAAATGTTTGGTGATGAATGGGATGAATATTGTAAAAAGGTGGGGAAATATTTCCCCAGATTATTTGACAGATAAAAAGGAACTATTAAGGAAGTTTCGTTCAACTCATAAGTACCGACAGGTTACAATAAATAATACTGACTGGAAATATATATCCGGCGGTCGGGGTAAAGAATCTCTGCTGTTACTTACCGGCGGAACAGGTATTTTCGAGGTCATGGCATTTTTGTTTGCGCCGCTGGAAGATGAATACCGGATAATTTGTCCCTCGTATTCTACAGTTGAGACAATTGGAATGCTGGTGGATGGAATTGTAGGAATCCTTGAATCGGAAGGTGTTCATAAGACCAATATACTCGGACAATCTTTTGGAGGAATATTGGCCCAGGCAATTGTTCACAAGTATCCGGACAGAGTAGACAAATTGATTTTATCACATACTACTGCAACGTCCCCACCTGTGGATGAGGCTATAATGTTAAAGAAGAAAAAAAGTATTGAAATGTTTAAAGTGTTTTATCTATTGCCGTCCTGGTTATTTCGTTTTTTGATGGTGCGCTTGTTAAGGATAAAAATTTCCAAAATCTCCAGGATGTCCCTAATGGATGCAGAAGAAAGAGAATTCTGGCATACGTATTTTCTTGAAATGGTTTCTCATATGACAAAAAAAGAGCTGTCTTCAATCGACAAGTGCATGATTGACTTTGCAGAGAACTATAAATTTACTAGGAATGATTTAGCAGACTGGCCGGGAAAGATTCTCATTCTTGAATCTGATAAAGACACTGCATTTCATCCATCGGAACAGGATGCGGTAAAAAAGCTGTACCCTAAGGCGCAGGTACATAGATTTAAAGGCAGCGGGCATTTGTCCCTTATCATAAACCCTGAAGAATCAATCTCTATAGTCAGGAACTTTCTAAGTGGAAAGAGAAAAAATGATAGCAGAAATAGAAAAGTTAAATAATAAGATAAGAGAATGCAGAAAGTGCAGGCTATCTGAGACCAGAATAAATCCTCTTTGCGGGGAAGGAAATAAAAATGCTAAACTTATGATGATTGCCCAGGCCCCGGGTGAAAATGAAGATAGAGAGGGGATGATGTTTATTGGACCTTCAGGAAAAGTTCTGGATGAATTATTCAGGGAAGCAGATATTGATAGAAAAGAAATTTACATGACAAACCTGGTTAAATGTATGCTCCCAAAATACAGAAAGCCAAAGCAGGATGAGATCAAAATCTGCAGCGGGTATTTAGATAAGGAGATAAAACTAATAAATCCAAAAGTACTGGTCCCACTGGGATATTATGCAATAAAATATATCTTTGAGAAATGCAATATCCCCTTACCGCCTAAATTAGAATTCGAGCAGGTTTACTGCAGGATTTTTTTGACGGATAATAAAAAGGTATTTCCTTTGCAGCATCCCACAGCTGTTCTATATCACGATTCTATTAAGGAGAAAGTTGCAAAGAATTACCATAAATTGAAAGTGCTCTTATTTGACTGTAAGTGGTATCCGGTCTGTCCAATGAAAAGATTTTATGAAGAAGGTAAGTTGGATAAAGAATGGGTAGAGCTATACTGTAAAGGTGATTGGGATAGCTGCATTCGTTATAAGATGGAAGAAGAAGGCCGGGAGCACCCGGACTGGATGCTTCCGGACGGGCGTATTGATGAAAGATTACACAAACTATATGGCGGAATGGAGTAATGAAGAGATTGAGAGAAAGTGTAAAGATCATATTTTTAATTGTAATACCATTGCTGGTCGTAGGACTTTTGAGCTGCAAAGAAACAGCACCTGCTATAGAAATAAATGGAGACACGACTGAAAGAATGATAAGGATAGATGCAGAAGGCGATGTTCTTCATTACCAGGAAACACTTTTATGGGATGAAGAAAAATTCTTGGAAATTTTAGAAGAAAAATCGTCTTTTTATAACAATCAGGTTGCGAAGTTCAAAAAAACTTATGGGGTAGATGCTGATAATTTTGAAATAAATTTCATACAGGATAGGAATTCAACAATACTAAGCTGTGATATATACGGTAAATTTAATGAGAAGTGGTATGATTTTCATTGGTTTTTAAACCCTTTAGGTCTGGATTTTCTTGATAGCCCCTTTGAAAAATCTGAAACGAACCTTTCCTGGGAAGGGATTATTGAAGAGACGCAAACTTCTATTATTTTAGAATTTCCTTTTACTATTGATAACTGTCATGCTCATGTCTGGAAAGAAGAATTAAGATAAGAAGAGTAGGATGAAAATCACTATTATTTATGATAATGAAGTATCAGAGGAAGGACTTGAAGCAGACTGGGGATTTTCCTGCCTGGTAGAGGTATATGGAAAAAAAATACTTTTTGATACAGGTGCAGATGGTTCTATACTGATTAGCAATATGAAAAAGCTCGATATAGATCCCAAAGTGGTTGAAGAAGTCTTTATATCTCACAGCCACTGGGATCATATTGGTGGACTTTCAGATTTTCTTAGGATTAATAAGGTAAGAGTTTACATCCCATGGTCATGCCAAAAACCGCCAGGTGCTTTAGAAGTAATTAATATTAAAGAACCTATTAAGATTTATGAAAATATTTTTTCTACAGGAGAACTTCAAAATATAGAACAATCACTGGTGGTAAAAACTGAAAAGGGATTGGTAATAATAGCGGGATGTTCTCACCCGAGGGTCAAAAACATTTTAGAAGCAGCATCGGATTTTGGTGACCCTAAAATGCTTATAGGCGGTTTGCATGGATTCAGTGAATTTGATTTGGTGGAGGATTTGGAATTAATTTGTCCCACTCATTGCACACAGTTTAAATCAGAAATAAGATCAAGATATCCCAAAAAGTATATAAGTGGTGGAGCTGGTAAGGTTATAAATATATAAACTTAAACTTATTGATACATTTCTTTTTTATAAATTATCTACACAGCGTAAATATTTATTGTTATATTAAGGCTGGTGCTTTTCTATTGAGTATTGCTGGTTAATTCTTTTTTTACTTCAAATAAATTGTCTGATTTATCTTTTATAAAAACAATATCAGCAATATCCTTTTTTATAATAATGCAGGGATAATTATTTTTCTGTGCTTTTCGTACTACCTTTTCTCTGTTATTTACTGTTATACAAACATGCTGAAAATCATAGTGGGAAGTTTTATTACTTTTAAATATTTCCATGGAAAAATCATCTTTACCGATTACGGTTACTTCAGTTTCTTTTTCGATGTTAAAAATTTTATTTGATATATCTTTTGATAATGTGAACTTTTTTATTATTTCAAGTCCTAAAATATCCACATAAAAATTTTTTATTTCTGATAGGTCATTTATTGTAACAGCGACATGATTAAAGATTTTTTCTTTCATATTATTAACCGCCTTACATAGTAAGATAAATATTTTTCTTTATATAATTAATATTTTAAGAACTATTTTCCGCAGAGATGAACCCTTATGAATAGACACATTTTATACTAAATTTTATTAAGTTAAAACAGTTGATAAGACAATTTTTATAAAGAACTACAACGGTGGCCGAATTATGGTAAAATATTACCTTAAAAGAAAGGAGTCATGAAAGGATGAAAGAAATCAGCGATTTGATTGCCTGTTGTGGGCTGGATTGTTCCAAGTGTGAAGGTTATATTGCCACACAGGAAAATAATGATAATAAGCGGGCAGAAGTTGCAAAAAAATGGTCAGCTATGTATGGTGGAGATATAAAACCTGAGGATATCAACTGCAACGGCTGCCGGCCGGAAGGACCAAAATTCACACACTGTAACGTGTGCGATATCCGTAAATGCTGTATGGAAAAAGAGCTGGATAACTGTGCCGGATGTGATATGTATGTCTGTAAAAAATTGGAAGATTTCTTCAAACTGGCACCGGATGCACGTGCTGCGTTAGATAAGTTACCTTAAAAGTAAGATTTTAAGAAATAGCATTTTAATAGAATCTTTTAAGATGACTTGTCAAAATTAAGGACAAATAAGTTATTTAATTGAAAAAAGCTCTAATATAATATTGAGAACTCATCACTCTGCCAGATAAAACTTCTATTGACTTACTGATTATAAGGTTATAAAATAAGCTAAATTAAAAAAACTTATCTATTTATTAAATTTAACAGAAAGTTATTAAAATTATGTTACCAGATTGGATAAATAAAAGATACGAAATTTTATGGGGGTCATTTCAGTCATCTCCCTTTCGCCTTGAAGAAGCAGCCAATAGACTTAATAAGGGAATAGACGGCATTAAAGATACAAAAAGAGAGGTTGTTGTTATTCTATCAGAACTCAAAAAGGATGGGATGCTTAAAGTAGAGTTTGATCCTGATGATGCTAGAAAAAGGATTTATAAGCTTAAAAGCAAGAAGGATATGATTTCAGATACTCTATCTTTTGATAAGAAAAAATTAACCAGAGGCGAGCTTGAACGTATATTAAAATCTGCTGCAGATCTTATAAGAACAAGGGTAGATTATTCTTTTATATTGGTACTTCTTTTTTATAAAAGAATAAGTGATAAATGGGAAGTGGAATATAAAACTGCATATGATGACGCTATTGCCGACGGCCTTAGCAATGAAGAAGCTAAAAAAGAGGCTAAAAATTCTGCCTACCATGACTTTAGTATTCCCGAAGATCATTTATGGGATAATTTAAGAAAAAAGGATCCTGCAAGGATTCCTGAAAATTTCTCTGCTGCAATGAAAATTATTGCTGAGAAAAATCCGGATTTAAAAAGTGTATTTGAGAATATAGATTTTATTCAATTTACAACCAGCAGGGAAAATGCAGAGATTTTAAGACAACTTATTGAGCTGTTTAGTGAAAAATCGCTTCACAATGTTTCTCCTGATATTCTTGGGGATGCTTATGAATGGATATTAAAATACTTTGCTCCTCAAAAAGCCAAAGAAGGAGAAGTGTATACCGCAAGGGAGGTTATAAAATTAATAGTTGAAATGCTTGACCCAAAACCAGGCCAGAGTGTTTATGATCCTGCCTGCGGTTCGGGAGGAATGCTTATAAGTTCTTACAGACACATAAAAGATACCCTGGGAAAAGATTCTGCCAATAGACTTTTCCTATATGGTCAGGAGGCAAATCACAAGACACTGGCTTTGGCCAATATGAATTTAAATATTCATGATATTAGAAATGCTAATATTGTTTATGGTGATACATTGAATTCTCCCAAGTTTAAAGAGGAATCCGGTGAAGTAAAAAAATTTGATATTGTAATAGCAAATCCTCCCTGGAATCAGGACGGGTATGATGAAGAAGTCTTAAGAAAGGGAGAATATTGGTCGGAAAGATTTAATTACGGATTTACACCCAAACAATCTGCAGACTGGGCATGGATCCAGCATATGCTGGCATCAGCCAGAGATAAAACAGGAAAAGTAGGAGTAGTTATAGATAACGGGTGTCTGTTTAGGGGTGGGAAAGAGAAAGTAATAAGGTCAAAGATAGTAGAGGAAGATTTAATAGAAACCGTCATTCTTTTACCTGAAAAGCTTTTTTATAATACCGGAGCCCCAGGAACAATAATTGTATTAAATAAAAATAAACCAGCCTTTAAAAAGGGAAAGATCCAGTTTATAAATGCCAGCAGGGAGTATGAAAGCCATCCCGAGGTAAGAAAGCTTAACCGTCTTGGGGATAAAAATATAGATAACATAGTAAAAGCATATAGAAGCGAAAAGGAAATAAAAGGATTCTCTCAGTTTATAGAAAAAGAAAAGATAAAGGAAAACGACTATAACCTCAATGTAACTCTCTATGTCTATCCCGAAGAAGAAGTTGAAGAAATAAATATAGCTAAAGAATGGAAAGATATTAAAGAGATTGATCAGAAGCTTTCAGAAACTGAAAAAAAGATTGCAAATTACTTAAAAGAATTGAAGATAGATGATGTTTAAACCTAATTTTAGATACACAAATAAAATAGTCAGGAATTTAACGGCAATTGCTGCCTCCAGGGCTTTTATTCTGAATGCACCATTAATCCCAAAATGGGAAGTTTCTTTGAGAATAGAAGCAAAGCTAAGAAGTGCTCATTCTTCAACAGCAATAGAAGGTAATCCGCTCTCTCTTGATGAAGTAAGTGACCTTGCTGCAGGCAGAGATATAATGGTTGGGAGAAAGGACAAGCAGGAAGTTTTAAATTATCTTAAAGCATTGGATATGGTGCCAGATTTTGCAAAAAGAAATCATTTTACCGTAAAAGATTTTCTTAAGGTTCATAAAATAGTGACAGATAAAACCCTGGAAAATCCAGAAGATGAGGGAGTATTCCGAAATCGTGGAGTATTCGTGGGAAACAGATTTACCGGTGAGGTAGTATATAGACCTCCTTCTACCGATAAAGTTCCATTACTGGTGGACAGTTTTTTAAATTGGTTTAATTCAAAAGAAGTCATCAAGATTGATTCTGTTATTCATGCAGGAATTACTCATTATGAAATTGTACGAATTCATCCCTTTATAGATGGAAACGGCAGAACAGCCAGAGTTATGGCAACTCTTGTACTGTATAAAAGAGGATTTGATGTTAAAAGGTTCTTTACCCTTGATGATTATTACGATAATGATAGAAGCAGCTATTATGAGGCACTTAAAAATGTGAATCAAAAAACATTAAATCTTACAGGATGGCTAGAATACTTTACCGATGGAGTGGCTGTAAGTATAAGAGCTGTTAAGGATAAGGTTATTGGATTAAGTAGGAACATCAAATTCTTAAAAGAAAGAGGGCAAATAGCTCTTACAGAGAGGCAGATGAGGATAGTGGAGGAAATAATAGAAAAAGGGAAAATTACCAACAGGGAGATGAGGCAGATATTCAATATATCTGATGAAGCCGTACGAAAGGAAATCAATAAACTTATAAAACTGGGTGTTTTGAAAAGCGAAGGCAAAGGACGGTCAGCTTATTATGCTCTTTCATAGGTTGGCGATTAGGTTAGCGATTAGGTTGGCGATTAACACTATTAAATATTGGATTTAAAAATTAAAAAGAGAAATGAAAAACTATTTATTATTTAGAGAAAAAAACTTAAGAGATTTCCTAGAATTTAGTAAGCAAATGATTAATGAGGAGATCTATAAATTCAACGAGGATTATATTCTTAATGTTAATGAACAAGATTTTATTAATGCAATTGTTGATAAATATACTTTAACACCACCTATTATAAAAGAGGACTTAGTCTATACTCTTGGCTCAGAAGAAGTCGATGTGGATGTAAGCCACGATCCTTTGAGAGATGTTATTGATAAAAGTAGACCCTTTTATATAAAAGGCACATCTATAACCATAGTAGTACCTTTTGATGGGAATGGAGATTTGTTTTATTATAAGCCATCTAATTTTACTTTAAATCCACCAAAGGGAGAAGTTAGAGGTAATGAGGTTTATCTTAGTTATACTACTATAGATCATAACAATGATATGGTAAAAAAAGGCTTTGAGAGAGATCTTGCTAATATTCAGGAGTATTTAGGTTGGGTTAAACGCGATGTTGAGTTATATAATAAATCTCTTAATGAATATATTAAAGCCATTTTTATTAAAAGAAAACAAAAATTGCTAAAAGATAGAAACTTAGTTAGTTTTTTAAATATCCCTATAAAAAAGCGAGAAGATATCTCCTATACGTATTCAATCCCACTCCAATCTAAGACAATAAAAGTAAAATTTCCTCAGGTTAAAGCTGAAAGATTCAAACCAGAACCAACATTAGTAATAGAGATTTATGAGGATATTCTTAGCATAATCCAAAATATGGCTATCGTTATGGAGAGAAGTCCAAAAGCTTTTTCACGAATGAGTGAAGAAAACTTAAGAGATCATTTTCTTGTTCACTTAAATGGGCAATATGAAGGTCAGGGAATGGGAGAAGTATTTAATTACCAAGGGAAAACAGATATTTTAGTTAGATGGGAAAATAAAAATGTCTTTATTGCAGAGTGTAAGTTTTGGAAGGGAAGAAAAAAGTTTTTAGGAACAATTGACCAACTTTTAAGATATGTTACTTGGCGAGATACAAAAACAGCAATTTTAATTTTTAATAGAAGTGGCAGATTAAGTGAAGTTCTAGAGGAAATTTCAAAAAATATAAAATCGCATCCTTGCTATAAAAAGGAGATAAAAGTAATCAATGAAACGGCGTTTCGTTATGCTTTGCATCTGCCAGATGATTTAAATAGAGAAATAATTTTGACTGTTTTGGTTTTTAATATTCCAACAATATGATTTATAAAAGGTTGAAAGATAAAGAAATTAGAAGAATACCAAGGGAGTGGGAAGTAGTAAGATTAGAGAGGATTATTGATGAAATCAAAAATGGTTTTGCTTGCGGGAAAAGAGATGAAAATGGTATTATTCAAATCCGCATGAATAATGTTACAAGGAATGGATGTTTAATTTTTGATTCTTATTTAAAAGTACCTATCTTTAAAAACATTAACAATTGGATATTAAAAAAAGGCGATTTCTTGTTTAATAACACCAATAGTTATGATCTAGTTGGAAAATCAGCAGTTTTTATCAATGCCCCATTTCCTTGCACTTTTAGTAACCATTTTACGAGAATTAGATTTAAAAAAGAAAAAGTATTGCCTAAATTAATACTATATAATTTCATTATTTTATGGGGGAAAGGCTATTTCAAATCAGTAGCAATACGGCATGTTGGTCAATCAGCAGTACATATTGACCGTCTATTAAAACTCAAAATTCTTCTTCCTCCTCTTATAGAACAGAAAAAAATTGTTGGAATTCTTTCAACTATAGATCATTCTATTGAAGAAGTAGGTGAATCTATAAGCAAAACTGAGAGACTAAAGAAAGGATTGATACAACAACTTTTAACTAAAGGAATAGGGCATAAGGAATTTAAAGAAACGGAAATTGGTTTATTACCTTTAAGTTGGGTTACAAAAAGAGGTTTTATTAAAATTAAATCCGGTTTTGGTTTCAAATTAAAAGAATATTCAAAGAAGGGCATACCTTTAATTAGGATTGACAATATTCAATATGGAAAAATAAATTATGAAAATTTATGTTATTTACCAGAAAGTTATCTGAAAAAATATAAAGATTTTGTTCTAAAAAAAGGAGATATAATTTTAGCCTTGAATAGGCCAATAACAAATAATGAATTAAAAATTGGAAAGGTTGAAATAGAACCTTCTATACTTTATCAAAGAGTTGGAATTTTAAGAATAGATGAAAAAGATTGTAATCTTAATTTTTATTATCATTATTTAAGAAGCCATATTTTCTTAAAAAAATTAAAATCCATATTGGTAGGCTCTGACCAACCTTATATTAAGCTTGAAGCATTTTCTAAAATTAGTTTTCCGAAACCACCACTTAAAGAACAAGAATACATTGTGGAGATTCTAACTACTTTTGATAGAGAAATGGAACTTTTAAAGGAGAAAAAGAATAAGTTAGAAAGGGTAAAGAAGGGATTAATGAATGATTTACTATCAGGTAGAAAAAGAGTAAGGATATGATACAGAAATATGTAAGAGGTATAGTTTTTGTTTTTATAGATGCTTCCAATATTTACTTTTCTCAGATGAAACTGGGTTGGAGAATTGATTTTAAAAAATTAATGGAATATTTTAAAAACAATACGCAACTAGGTAAAATTTATTACTATACTGCTTATGATAAAGGTTATTCTAACCAACAGAAGTTCCTGGATTTTCTAGAAATTATAGGGTATATCGTTCGAAAAAAGAAAGTTAAATTTATTGAAGATTCTACTCGGAAAGATGGAGGTTTTCAAAAAGGCAACCTGGATGTTGAGTTAACAATAGATGCTGTTCACAATAGGGATACTTTTAAATCTTTTGTATTATTTTCTGGAGATAGTGATTTTGAAGCACTGTTTAAATATATGAAAGCTTATAGGAAAAACTGTATAGTTATATCTACAAAAGATCATGTTTCTATAGAACTTATTAAGCAGGCAAAATTCTTTGATCTGAAAAAATTAAAAGGAGAAATTGAATTAAAAGATAATTAACCTAAGAAAAAAATCCCTCCGATGAAATATCAGAGGGAAGTTTGGTTCTATCCCACCGTGGTGGGACAATACCAATATACAATATAAACAATTTTTGTCAAGGTAGCTTTAAAAAAGTTTTTTTCTTGAGGAAAAGGAATAGAAGTAACTAAGGAAAAGTAAAATGAGAGAGTTTTCTGAAAAGTCTTTAGTAGAGGACTACATAATTAATAAACTTAAAGAAAAAAGCTGGAAGTTTATTCCTGCTGATAGTCTTGAGAGAGTAAGTTATGAAGAACCTTTACTTATCCAATCTTTGTCAAGAAGTCTTAAGGCTATTAATAAGAAATCAGGAATTGGAAATGAAGAAATAAATAAAGTAATAAATATATTAAAACTTACCGGAACTGGCATAGAGGGTGCAAAAGCTATCCTTAATTATTATAAGTTTGGTGTACCGGTAAAGTTTGAAAAAGAAAAAATAGTAAAGTATGTGAAACTTTTTGACTTTCAGGATACCGGTAGTAATGAATTTGTGGTATCAAGACAGATCTATTATCACGGCAGAGATTTTATAAGAGTAGATATCGTTCTCTACGTGAATGGCATTCCTGTTGTAAATATAGAATGTAAAAATCCGCTGATTGTGTCTGAAAGCTGGCATACAGCATACAGGCAAATTATTGATTATAAAAATACTGTTCCCGAGCTTTATAAATATATCCAGGTGGGAGTTGCTGCGGAGTCTACTGCAAGATATTTTCCGGTTGTAACTTGGAGAGAAGAAATTTTAACTCATCTGTGGCGTTGTGAGGGGAAAGATGCAATTGACTCAGCTATAGAGATGCTGTCTTGTAGAACTGTTCTGGATATTATCCAGAACTATATTTTTTTAAGAATTGAAAGAGAAGAAGCAGGTAAGATTATATGCCGTTATATGCAATATGAAGCTTCCAATAAGATTGTAAAAAGGGTGGAAAAGAATTTAGCAGGAGAGGAAGAAAAAAATAAGGGACTGGTATGGCACTGGCAGGGAAGCGGTAAGACTTTTACTATGATATTTGCTGCTAATAAGCTTTATTATTTAGATAAGCTTGAAAATCCTTCTATATTTTTTATCGTAGATAGAATTGAACTTGAAAGACAACTAAGCGATGAATTTAATTTCCTGGATATGGAGAAACCAGAAGTTATAGATAAAGTTGCTACACTTAAAAGAATTTTAAAGTACGATGATTACCGGGGTAAAAGAGGAATATTTATAACTCTTATTCATAAATTTAAACCAGAGGAACTAAGCCAAATTCAAAAAGAGCTTGAAGAGATTTCAAAAAACAAGGAATCAATAATGAACAGGAAAAATGTGATAGTGTTTATTGATGAAGGTCACAGGACTCAATATGGCTTGCTTGCTGCCCAGATGAAAAGTATTTTTAAAAGTGCTTTTTTCTTTGCTTTTACTGGAACTCCTATATCAAAAGAAGAGAGGGATACCTACCTTGAATTTAGCTATCCACCAGATGAACTTTATCTTGATAAGTACTTCATAGCTGATTCTATAAAAGACGGATTTACAGTAAAAATAGTTTACCAGCCAAGACTTACAGAAGAGGTCCATTTAAAAAAAGATATGCTGGAGAGTTTTTTAGATTCGGAGCTTGAAGAACTCCCTGAGGATTTAAGTGAGAAAGTTGAAGAGAGAATTAAAGAAAAACTAACTACAATAAAAGTAGTGCTGGAAAATAGGAATCGAATTAACTTGATAGCAAAAGATATAGCGGAGCATTTTAAGGAAAACGTAGACGGTAGATTTAAGGCTATGATAGTTGCTGCTAGTAGATTAGCATGTGATAGGTACAAAAAAGAACTGGATAAGTTTTTACCGCCGGAATATTCCGAGATAGTAATGACCTATAATAGAAGTGATAAGAAGGAGTTAACCCAGAGGGTTGCAGAGATGAGAGTGAGATTTGGAACTAAAGATATAGGGGATGTTAGAAAGGATATAGTTGATAAATATAAGGATGAAGAATATCCCAAGATACTTATTGTTACCGATATGCTGCTTACCGGATTTGATGCCCCCAAGCTTCAGGTTATGTATCTTGATAAACCACTTAAAGAACACAGGTTACTTCAGGCAATTGCCAGAACCAATAGACCATATAAGGATTTAAAGGAGGCAGGAGTTATTATTGATTATGTTGGGGTATTAGGAGAAATAAAAAAGGCATTTGAAATATATAACGAAGAAGATATAAAGTGTGTACTCTTTAGTTATGAAAATATGGAGAGAGAGTTTAAGGATCTTATCGGTAAGATTTTTAAAATATTTGAAAAAATACCTAAAAATTACGATAGAGAAACTCTACTAAAGGCTATAGAAATTTTGACTGCTGAGAAGGTAAATGAAAGAGAGTTTATTGGAAACTATAAGAGTTTAAGAAAGATTTTTGAACTACTTGGTTCAAAAAAAATAAAGATAGAATATTTAGAGGATTATAAATGGATTTCAGCTATTTATACTTATTATATGAAAGTAGTAAACCAGAAGTCTCCGGTTGAAGATTATATAGAAAAATATTTTGATAAAACTATAAAATTTATTCACGAGTCTACTGAAATAAAAAATCTGGAAACAGGGCTTCCAGAAGTTTCTTTTGATCAAAAATATCTTAAGGAACTCGAAGAAAAAATTAAAAGCAAGAAAGAAAAAGCTGCAAATATACTTTTTGCATTAAATAAGATGGTTCTTGTTGAAAGGTATAAAAATCCTATTTATGAATCTCTGGTCGAAAGAGTAGAAAGGCTGCTTGAGTTATGGAAAGAAAAGACTAAAGATTACCAGAGAATATATTCGGAAGGAAAGAGCATTATTGATGAAATACGTAGTCTAAGCAGCAGACAGAAAACTATAAATTTTTCTGATCTTGAATATTCTTTATTGCTGGTCCTGGAGGATAAATTTGGTGAAAAAGATGAATTGATAACTGAAACAAAAGATATTTCAGATAAACTCAAGGATTATTTATTTCCGGGGTGGTTTAATCAACCTACAGAGGAAAAGAATGTGGAAAGAGAAGTCAGGAAGTTTTCAAGGAGACTTAAAAGAAAATATGGAATTACTTTAGAGGAAATGGATGAGTTGTATAGGAAACTTATAGAGCAAATTAAAAACTATGGTACTAAATAATTATTCATACAAAGTTTCTTATAGGGATATAAAGTATCCGAGAGTGGAACTAAAAACAGGCAAACTCCTTTTTGTTCTACCCTTCGGGTATAAACCTAATGCTATTTATGACAGGAATAAGGGCTGGATTTATAAAAAGATTGATTTTATAGAAGAGTGTCTTAATAATGCAAAAGGTAAGGAATTGATTGAGAGATCTGATAAGGAGTTTAAAAAATTGGTTTATAGTATTGTTAATGGGATATCTGAAGATTTAAAGGTAAAAGTAAACCGGATTTATTTTAGAAAGATGAGGACAAAATGGGCAAGCCTGAGTTCATTAAAAAGTTTAACAGTCAACAGATTCATTAGATATTTACCGCAGTATTTAATAGGCTACATTATATTTCATGAACTGGTTCATATTATTGAAAAGAAACATAATAATAAGTTCTGGGGAATAGTGGGGAATAGATATAAGAATTATGGAGAGTTAGAAAAGGAGTTGTTTGAATACTGGTTTAAAGTTTCAGAGAAGGTAAGTATTTAGTAAGTTTTTTAATTTTGTTTATTTTAGATAAACTGTATAAAGGAGTAGTTTATTTATGTCTTTCAAAAGGGATTATAATATGAACTTTCCGCAGAGTATTTCATTTACTCTGACCAATGTCTGCAATTTAAGATGCAGTATGTGCGGCCAGTGGAGCCCCGCCGGCTATATGCACGATAGAAAAGAGAGACTGAAAAATGAGATGGGACTTTCGGACTGGAAAAAAGTTGTAGATGAACTGGCAGCCCATAATGTTGATTCTATACTTCTCAGGGGAGGGGAACCCTTTCTTTTTCCCAGAATAATAGAACTAATAAAGTATATAAACGGGAGAAATATTCTTACCATGATAGATACCAACGGGACCATTATCGGAAAATATGCAGAGGATCTTGCTGACATAGGGAATATACATATCAACATCTCGGTTGATGGTCCGGAAGATGTCCATGACAGTGTTAGAGGTGTAAAAGGATGTTTTAAAAAGATAAAAGAGGGCCTGGCGTTACTTGGCGAAATTGAGAAAGGGAAAAAGAGCAGGGTAGGAAAATTACTTGTTTTTACCATAAGCAAATACAGCATTGCAGGACTCGGAGAGATGCCGGATATAGCGCGCAGCATGTCTATAGATACCATATCTATATACCCTTATTACTATTTCCCCGACAAAGTAGGCAGGCAGTACGAAAAAGAATTGATGCAAAATTTTAACTGTACTGCTTTTTCCTGGAAGGGGTTTCATCATGAAAGTTCCGGGGTAGATTTTGAAGAATTTAGAAAGCAGTATAGAAAATATATAGCAAATCTTAAGGGGATGCGAAGTTATCCTTATATGGATTTTTCCGAGGAAGATTACAGGATATGGTTCAGTGATCCTACAGCCCCCGTGGGTCCGATCAGGTGTTTAAATGTTGAAAGGCTTATTGATATCCAGCCCTCAGGAGATGTAAATTTTTGTGTTGATTTTCCTGATTATACTTTTGGGAACGTCAAGCAGTCAACTATAGAAGATTTGTGGAACAGCAGGGAAGCAGAGATTTTCCGCAAATACAGGAGGGGAAAACCGTTTTCTATATGTCACAGGTGTGGAGCAAAATATATGTCGATATGTGAAAACTGAGAGAATAAAATACGATTAATCTTATAAAGATGAATTTTAAAAAACATATAAATACACCAAAAACATCTCCGGAACTTATATTTGAATTGCGGGAAAGTGCGTTTGCAAATGACTTGTTCATTACTGCTGTCAGTCATTTTGATTTCTTTAATTTCTTAGGAAAGCATCCATCCAATTTTAATGAAATTAGTAAATCACTGGATATTAAAAAAAGACCGCTTGACGTAATGCTTACATTATTTAAAGCATATGTATTTATAGAGGAAAAAGAAGGCAAATACTATCTTTCAGAGATTTCACACGACTATTTAACCGATAAATCGGCATTTAATTTAAGTTCTTATGTCAGCTCGCTAAAAGATAGCCCTGTATGTCAGGAGATGAAAAAAGTGCTGCTTACCGGAGAGCCGGCTAACTGGGCGGCAGGGAAGAAAACAAGACAGTGGGCTGCTTCCATGGAACAAAAGGATTTTGCAAAATCTTTTACAGAAGGGATGAACAGCCGCGGAGAATACCTGGCAAATGGGCTGCTGGAGGCGGTAGATCTAAAAACATATAGTAAAATATTGGATGTCGGAGGGGGATCCGGAATATATTCAGCTGTACTGTTGAAGAGTAATACAAATCTTGAAGCTTCAGTTTATGAAAAGCCGCCTATAGATAAACTGGTATTATACACTATACATAAATTCAAACTGGGTGAAAGGATGAATGCAATACCGGGAGATATGTTTAGAAATGACCTCCCAAGGGGTTATGATCTCCACCTTATTTCACATGTGCTTCATGACTGGGATATTGATAAGGTAGAATATATTTTAAAAAATTCATTTAACAACCTTGATCCAGGAGGGATTGTGATCATACATGATGCACATATAAATGAATCCAAAAACGGGCCGGTATCGGTAGCTGAATACTCGGTACTTCTTATGTTTCTGTCAGAAGGTAAGTGCTATTCAACTACTGAGATAAAGGATATTTTAAAACAGATCGGCTTTGTGAATATAAAATACAGGTCGACAATCCTAAACAGAAGTATAATTACAGGGATAAAACCGAAATAAAATAAAAATATACATTTACATAAGTTAAAAAAGGAGAGTAAAATGAAAAGAGTTTTATTAACCCTGCTCATATTTGTGTTTGTAGTATCGATGATCATAGTCGGAGTGGGATGTAATGGTGGAACAGCACAGCGGACTGTTGAGATCCCTGCAGGCTGGAAACAGTTTGATTCAGATGATTTTGAATTGTATTTGCCGGAACAATGGGAAGGCGGCACTGAAGAGCAATTGCAGGATGTAATTACGGTTCTAAGGGAAGAAGGGCAAACAGCATTAGCTAGCCAGGTAGAGGCAAACATACCTTATCTGTCATTCTGGGGATATGATTCAGAGACTATTTCCTCAGGTGCTCTGACCAATGTAAATATAGCAAGCCAATCTGCTTCCTATATGTCGCTGGATCAGTATATGAAACTCGGATATGAGCAGATGGCAGCTCAATATGAACAAATGGGATATTCATTTGCTATTCTTGAGCAGGATGTGATATCACTCGGCAGCCATAAAGAAGTAGGCAAGACATCAGTCAGTGAAGAAGCCATGGGTTTTGAAGTAAAAGTGGTGCAGTATATAATAAAATCCGGTTCTAATTTCTGGATTATAACTTTTACTACATCTCCTGAAGAGTTTGATCAGTATATCCAGACTTTCGACACGGCTGTTGAGATTTTTATGATAAAATAGCTAGATATATATTAAAGAATAATTATAATTTCAATAAAAAAAGTCATAAATTTTGAAAGAGGTGATAAAAATGATGTCCAATATCCCGATCGATTTGACCAAGGTTTCAAAAGGGAACATTGATAAGGAAATATTAAGAGTGGGAATAATTGCAGAACTGGATGCCGTGAATTTATACGAGCAGCTGGCTGCATTTACTGAAAACAATGATATTAAAAAAATACTTCTTGACATAGCAAAAGAAGAGAAGACACATGTCGGAGAGTTTCAGACGCTGCTTTTAAGACTGGATAAGCAGCAGGTAGATGAACTTAAAGCAGGAGAGGAAGAAGTCAAGGAAGAACTGGGTGAATAAGCCCTATTTTATTGTTTGGATAAATTGATGAGAGCAGTCAAAGTTGATGCTAAAGATCCTAAAAGAGAAGAATTAATTGCTTCCGAAGTAACAGAAGCAAAAAATTTTTTCGATAGATTCCTGGGGCTGATAGTAAGGCGAAAGTTAAAAAATAAAGAGGGTTTTCTTATAGAGAACTGCAGCAGTATCCATACTTTCTGGATGAGGTATAGCATAGATGCAGTTTTCCTGGATAAAAAGAATCGGGTGGTAGCAATTTATAATAACATCAGGCCTTTTAGAATGACTCCTTTTATAAAGAATTCCTTTTCTGTATTAGAGTTGGGTTCAGGGGTTGTAGGGCAGACTTCTCTTTCTGTTGGGGATCTGATTAGATTTATTTAATAGATATTATGTGATTTTTCTTAGCATCTCTTTGTATATTTTAGAGCGTGGCTTCATTACAGATGCAATTTTAAAGTGCCCTGCTGCCTGGCTTATTTTTCTTTCCTTTATCAGGCACATTCCCAGCCCGTAGTGTGCAAAATCATTGGTTGCATCTATTTCCAGAGCCTTTCTAAAATTCTTTTTGGCAGACTGGTAAAAACCGCAGTTATAATATGAACTGGCAAGGACTTCTCTTATGGAACCTTTTTTAGGCTCGTAATCCTTCGCTTTTTCAAGCATCATTATAGCATCTAAGAATTTACCTCTTTGGGCTAATCTCTTACCTTTTTTAAAAAAATAATAAGCACTATTCATGATTTATAAATCCTGCCATCTTAAATAATCAGTTATTGCACTTACAATTATAACACCAGTAGATTACCAAGCTAAATAGCTTTGTTGTGAAATTTTTTATTTATTTATTTACACAAATAAATATATATGTTATTATGCTTATACGTT
>Ga0315533_1000596_pt1 | contig 30433 bp, 14 predicted proteins | sample SalMarSW160130MG_FD_203081 | JGI IMG/M metagenome (GOLD analysis project Ga0315533, IMG submission 203081) | Salt marsh sediment microbial communities from the Plum Island Ecosystem LTER, Massachusetts, United States - Salt Marsh Sediment SW1601-30 ...
AGTAACTTCCATCAGACCATCGATATACCTCAACTGCCAGAATGTTAGAACCAATATGAATATATGGTGTAATATTGAACTCTGCCGGTGTCATACTGCCCTGACTGTAGCCTACTCTTTCACCGTTTACCCAAATATAAAATGCAGATTTGACACCTTCAAATGCCAGAAAGACCTCTCGCTCTTTCCAGCCTGATGGAATAGTAAATTCTCTCCTGTAAGATCCGACTGGATTATAATCATGCGGAATATGGGGAGGATTAGTCCTTTCAACCGACCATGGTTCCTTGACATTCGTATAAATTGGTATTCCATAGCCTTCCATCTGCCAATTACCGGGTACAGAAATGTCGTCCCACTTATTTACATCAAAATCCTCCTTGTAAAACTCCTTAGGTCTGTCACCAGGGTTTTTAACCCAGTTGAATTTCCATATACCATTTAGCAATTTGAAATAAGGTGACTTAGTACGTTTACCTTCCAACGCTTGTTGAATATTAGCATAAGGTACCAAAGTCACATGCGCCGGCTTCTTGTTTTGACCAATCATTTTAGGATTTTCCCAATCATTAACTTCACCGCTATTAACCTCTCCCATAACATATATCGCAACCAACATCAATGATAGGATTACACACATTACTCTCTTGATTCTCACTCTTTCCTCCTCTACTATTTTATAATCTTTCCATAACCTTTGGGACAAATTTATATAAGTCGATTTGAAGTCATTTATAAAATACTTTCTGACTCTTTGCCCCAGTCGAAAATTCAATAGATTACTTCTCATTCAATTTAATTTACTCCGAGATTTTTATGCGAAATAGAGAATTAAAACCTACTTTTACTAAGTGCGAATTTGCCTATATCAATATTTAAAGCAAATTACTTCAGAACTCAGTAAAAATGATAATCCATTAAAAATAAATCGCAAATAAAATTACCAGTAATGTCATTCTAATGAAGCGAAGAAGAATCTCCAACGAAAAACCAAGCCAGATTCTCCACTTGTACCTCGTTCATCTCAAAGAGACCCCTTTGTTATTGCCAAATGGCAAGTCAAGTATTTTTTTACAGGATATTTAACCATGATTAATCATCTCCACATATCAGGCAGTTGCCTGACATATTTTGCGATTCCAGTAACATTGTGAATAAAACTGATATCTTTATTATAGTCATTCCGTTTTTCCGCTTCCTGGGATTTTACAGTTGATATTGAAAACAAAAAATACATCCAAGGATGATAAAATTACACGATTTCATAATCCCGAATTATGCATTAGACTTTTTTTATCTATTTTAATCTTGTTGAAAATTAAAGAATTATTGACTCACTTTAATCTAACCACTTTGTATAATTTCCCAAAGAAAGGGACAGGCGGGATGAGATTTCTTTTGCAAAACATCGACTGATAATGATAAAAATTTAGCGATTTTTCTAATCCTATTGAATAATTTGAGATAATTGCTCCTTTACGAAAGATAAGATTCGGGTTTACACTACGGTCAATCGCCTTTGTGATTATTACCTTATTATTTGTAGTTGATATTTTGCTGTTTTTAAACCTTTTGATGTCACAATCACTTCCGCGTCACCCTCCTTATCCAGGGATTGAATGTAAAGTAATACACGTCCATGATATGCTTTCTGCCTGTTGTCTTTGTAGTTCTCAATATTTTTAGGATTTGAATCTTCCATACCGAGCAAACGCAGCGGGCCTTTAATTTTACATAGGACCTCATTTGTAGCCGAATAGACCGGGATGCCTTTTTCATCAGCGATCTCAACAAGAATGTGAGCGATATCCTGACTATCCGCTTTTAGCTTATCTACATCACTTTTTGCAATTAACTGCTCAGGGTTTCCGGCAGTTTTCAAATGAAAGGACGCCAACTCTTTTCCTTTTGATCTGGCAATGGCTTTTAAGGTTCCCGCTTCAAAATGGATTTCCCAGTTGATGACTTTTTGCTCATAATCAGCTATCTTTTTTCTTCCAATAGAGCGGTCATTTAATAGCAATTCCACTTCTTCACAATTTGAGAAAGCGCTAACTACGACTTTTTCTCCATCCTTCCAGTTCCAGGTTGGCGCTGCTTTTTTATGAGACCATAAATTTTTCTTTTTATCTCCTGTGACCGGTTTTGAAGTACCAATAAAAACCATGGGTTTTTCACTCCACAAACTCTGGCGAAAATAAAACTCCGTTTTCTTATTCCCCGCAAGATCAATCATTCCGGATGTGCTATGCCGTCTTGGAAATTTATGGGCTTCACCAAGATATTCAAAACCCGTCCAGAGAAATTGTCCCATTAAATAATCATTCTCAGCTACGGCCTTCCAGGCATTAAAAGCCATGCCGTTTTCGCTTCCGTATATGATGCGTTCAGGATATTTTTTGTGGTCACCGGGATAACGAAACTCCTGATAGTTATATCCGACAACATCCAGAGCATCCGCATACCCTGTCTCGTTGGACATAAGCACAGAGGCCAATCCTGCTGTTACCGGTCTGCTTTTGTCATATTTTTTTATAAGATCGACCAGCTCTTTGGCTACCTGTCCAAGGCGATTGGCGTGTGGCAGTTTTGTATTAAATTTTGCCCAGGTTTGCGGGTTGGCTTCTGTGTTTAAAATTTGATGCGTATAGGGATCGTTAGGATAATCAATTTCATTTCCTATACTCCACATAATAATTGAAGGATGGTTGCGGTCCCTTAATACAAAATCCCTTAAATCGGTTTTGGCCCATTCTCCAAAATCATCGGCATAGCCATCTTTAGCAGGTTCACCTACGTTCCAACCTTTGACCCATTTTTTCTTTGGCAATTCCCATTCATCAAACATTTCATCAATGACCAGAAAACCCTTTTCATCGCACAGATCAATAAAATCAGATGAGAATGGATTGTGGCTGGTGCGGATGGCATTACAGCCCATCTCTTTTAAAATATCCAACCTCCTTGCAATAACTTTACGGGGAACCGCCACCCCCAGACAACCGGCATCGTGATGCATGCATATCCCTTTTAATTTCAGATTTCTTTTATTGAGAAAGAAGCCCTTGTCTGCATCAAAGCGGATACTGCGAAAACCGATCTTTGTACGCTGTATATCAAAAATTTCATCATTCTGTCTTAGAACAGTTACAAGGGAATATAAATTGGGATTATCCACATCCCACAAATTTGGTTTGGGAACTTTTATAATTTGACTCAAGATATGTTCGCTGGATGCCTCCATTTTTATTTGATTGGTCGAACTACCGACTGTATCATTTCCAAATAAGAGAAAATTGGCGACCATAAGCTCTTTGGGCACATCAAATTCATTTAAGAGATTTATCTCAATATCAACCATTGCAACTTTTGCAAGCTCAGATGATGTGGTGACATAAACACCCCACTGCTTAGGGTGCAATTTTGATGTTTTTATGAGCTTTACATCCCGGTAAATCCCGGATCCCGTATACCAACGTGAATCAGCATAACGGCTATGGTCAACTTTTACAGCCAGGATATTTTCATTACCAAAGGTAAGATGCGAAGTCAGATCATATTGAAACGAGATATGACCATTCGGTCTTTTTCCCAAGTATTGCCCATTTATCCAGACTTCACTGTTATTGTAAACGCCATCAAAATAAATATAGATTTTACAGTCCCGGTCGCTTTCGGGTATAACAAACGATTTCCGGTACCAACCCACACCGGCCGGCAGGTAGCCTGTACCACTGGCCCATTCTTCACTAAAGGGGCCTTCAATACTCCAATCGTGTGGCAGGACAAGTTGGCGCCAGTTGGAATCATCAAAATCGGGATTTTGGGCTTTCGCCAGATCACCTTTGAAAAACTTCCAGTCATCATTAAAATTTTGACTAATCCTGCCCTGTGCTGAAACAGTGACGACGCAACATATAAAAAGACCTGCTGCCACAAGAAATAAGCGAAAAGTCAGTCTTTTTATTAATAGAATCATAGTATTCCTTTCCAGTTCTTTTGCAATTTAGTTGAAAAAAAAACTGTAGAAAAATGAGAATAAGACTTAACCTACTGTTTGATAATAATAGAGGTTGTCTCAAAGTTGTATGATGAGGCTATGACCATTGGTAGTTTAGTTGAATGAGACTGGACTTTAGATTGGAATCAACTTCAAGGTATTAGTTCCATAGTTGGATCCAAGAATGGGGAAAAAATACTTTCTTGATAACAACCTTCAACCAATTCAGAAGACCGGGTTCACTCCACCGTTTACCTATATTCCATATTCGATTTTGTAGTGCACTCCAAAAAGCAAGACAGTTTTAATAAAGTGCCCCACCTTCACTGATATACACAGATTAGATGGGGCACATAGCTAGGAAGAAGCTGTAACTTTAACGCAGAAGAATCATTTTCTTTGACAATGAACTATTACCCACCTGGATTCTATACATATAGATTCCACTTGCTAATTCTGAAGCATCGAAATCTACAACATGTTCACCAGCATTTTGTGCTTTATCAACTAAAGTTGCTACCTCCTGACCTAAGAGATTGAATACTTTAAGTGTAACCAAACCACTTTTTGTAATGCTGTATTTAATGGTTGTAGTAGGATTGAATGGATTCGGATAATTCTGGCTTAAAGCGAACACGCTTGGTACTGCGTTGGAATTTTCACTAACGCCAGTATATAATTCCGGGAACCAATTCAAGTCACCAATAGGCTTACCATTATCTGCTGTTAAAAGAGTGGCATTTGTATATCTCAAATTTTCTCTTACAGGGTATCCCTGCGTACTTTGCCAATCTTCTGCAACGCCTTCATATGGATTAATAGGATTAGATGCATAAACAAAATTCCTTGCACCTGTTCCATCGCCTCCATTTTCCCATACAAATCTAACAAATCTGGCCATACTATCAGAAGCGGCATCTACCAACGCTGCATCGAAACCAGGATCTTCATTATAATTGTCTGCCTCGGCAACACTGATGCCCGGCCATGCGTCTCTGTCTGTAAGAATACCTTCAGCGCTCGGTCTTGCAGCAGCCCAGACCGGAGCCATAATTTCACCACCTACTAATTGATATTTTGGATCGCTATTTAACATGGTAAAGTTATCGACTATCTTTTGGGGCCAAAAATAGGCATTATTCTCGGCGACAATTCTTCTGTCTGCTTCTGTTATGTAATAAGGATCACCTTCCAACTGTTCATAAAGTGAGTCCAAAGTAAGAATTGCAGGAGGGCTATAGAAATTGGCATTGTAAACTTCTTCATTATATACATGGTTTGAATCCAGCCCTGCTGAATAAACACTAAAGAAAATATTGTTAGTAATAACTGCATTATGCATTTGCCGCATCGAGAAAGGAGAAGATTTTGTATGCATAAACATGGTATTGTGATCAAATTCCAAATAAGCCATTGATGAACCTGATCCTTCAATATTTCCACCCATTACAAAAAAGGTGGTATTTTTTACGATCATCGTATCAATAGCATTTACGCCGGGGCCAGCCCAGTTCATACCAGGATTTTGTGGGATATTACTTTGATTATTCCGGAACAGGCAATCGTAAACAAAAATATCCGTACCAATAGCATTCCAGGTATTTAATATGTTAGGCGTGCCTGTTGAACCGAAATTTTCAATAACACAATTTTCCACTGTCAATTTACAACTATCACTGGTACTTATACACTGTTGTGTAACCTGAGAATCATCTGTGCGTGTTCCTAAAAGATATAGATTTTTGAAATGAACATATCCATTATCTATGGCAACAGCAATATTACCAGGGGAGGAACCATCTTCACGAATGAAAGGCGCGATTACCGGGGGGTGTCCTGTTACGGGATTGGTTTTCCCAACAAGCATTAAATTCTTAATATAGATTTCTTCTGTTATAAAATAAGTGGTATCTATAGGCCCTGATGGTGCAAGCACATAAATGTGTGCACTTTCACCTCCCGCTGTAGTATCTGCATTAATAACATTATTAAGATTTCCCGGAGGTAATGCTGCAATAAAAAGAGAATCTTTAGTCTGTGCGAAAGCTCGCACATTTGTAGATGATAATACGAGAAACACAAGTAAAAAAATTGTAGTAATTTGCTTTTTCATAATGAACTCCTTATTGTGTAAGTTAATGTTTAGTTAATTGCAACAAAATTGCTTCATATTTTGCTGCGATTAAGTAATTGTTATTTTCATATTTTTTCCTCCCTTTTTAAGTTAATGTTTAGTTAATTATTAGATCTTCATTCTAAATCCAAACTCGGCTGTTAAACCGTAAGCAGATTCTGATTGTGGGAAACTATTTCCTCTAACAATAAAGGTATCATTCTCTCCATTCAGATTATTCAAATTCAAGAACATTTCTATGTTGTACCAGGGTAATTTCTGCCTTGCAACAATATCCCAACGCAGGTATTCTGCCTTATCAGTTCTTAATGCATCCCAATAGTTTGTACTATTGAAAATAGCAGATTGATAAATCATGGAAAATAAAATTGAAAAACCTTTATAGTCGTATCCTAAAGAAACATTTATAATATCATCGGGTTGGTTTATTAAACGATCGGTATATGTTGTATCGTTATATATTGGCTGGAAAAATGGAAATCCTGAATTTCCAACAATTGTGTGAGGATATTTTGCCTCCGAAAATACATGTGTATAATTCACATTGAGTACCAGCCCGCTTAATGGCCCCGGTAAATACCAGAAATGTGTCTGCCAATCGGATTCGATACCCCATAATTCAACTTGATGAGGATTATTATAATATGTTCCAATCGAATATCCTTTAGTATTCAGAGTTTTATATTGTAATCCCGGATAATCTGCCGGATCATTTATATAGCCAGATTGCCAAAACACAAAATCATCAATACGTTTCAGGAATCCGCCAAATGTGAATAATCCCAATTCGTTATTATACACAGAAAGTTGCAGGTCAAAGTTTTCGGACTGAATCGGTTTTAGGTCGACATTATTCCAGGTAACACGGCCAGTGAAAACATTAATAATGGGGATGATGGCGCGGAAATTAGTATAGGCTAATGTATTCGTATATGCGCCACGTAAACTAAGCCAGGGTAATGGATTATATTTTATGTTAACAGCAGGCAACCAATAGCCATGAGTTTTGGTAACCGTCGTGTCTATGTGAGGAAGTTCATTGGGGTATGGATTTGAAGCACTGGCATTATAGAATCGATTTGCCTTGTAAGTTGTCTTAAGGTTTTGGTATCTTACACCAGTCATTATTGTAACTGACTGACCTATATGAAATGTACCCATTAAATATCCCGCACTTCGATCTTCATTACCGGAATAATCACTAGCTTGATTGCCAAACATATCTGGCACCCATGCACCGGCACCGCCTGTCGGCGCGGCATCTAAATTTTTGCCGTAATCAACAACAATTTCTTTAATCCTCTCCATATAATCCAGATTTAAACTATTGTCAAAAGTATAGTCGCCATCCAGATATGTACCAATATTAAGGTCAGGATCAAGAAAAGGCGTTAAAAATATACGTTCATTAACTACTGGCTGTATACCATAATCTGCCAACATGGGAAATGCTTCTACAATTCTATTACCAATTTCGCCAAACCAAACGAAACCATACCCTCTATTATAATCATGAAAGCGATCCGTATAAGCATACATTCCACCGGTTTTTACCTCTAAAGAGAGAAAATTTGCAAGGTTGAAATCTTTAGAGAGATCAACAGACGCTCTTAATTCCCTCTGACTGGTAGAACTATTGGTTGTAAGTACGTTTCGCAAATCCATTTCTTCCTGAATTACGCGTTGGTGTGACAGGTCAGCTATTTCAACAGGTGGGAGCTTGTCATCAATCTGATCAGTTCCTACAGAAAGCTGTTCAAATGTTATTTCCCATGAATAAGGGGAAATATTCTCGGAATAAGAATGGGAAAGCGTTGCATCAATATCTACCAAGGATGATTTCTGATTATAATTGAGAATGTTTGTGATAAGGTTTAATTTATTAGGTGAGTGATTGGCATAGTAGTGAATGTTATTTCCGCCTCTCTCGAGACCGTATTGTTGTCGAAAATGACTGGTGTTTGATTTACTTTGACTGAAGATATTGGTTAACGCTAAATTTCCGTTCGGAATATCATAATCAAATGTAATGGTTCCATTGTATCTTTTCTCTTCTCTGGGATAAAAGTAAAGATTGAGGTTGGACAGCGCTAATGAATCCGGATTAATCGTTCTGGCAATTTGAGTATAATTGGCATCTAAACGATTCGAAGTAAAATTTTGTTGCTGTATAATACCCTGAACAAATACGCCGAAACGTTCATCTAAAAATCTTTTTTCAAGACTTAGATCATATTTATAATTATTATACTCATTTGTAAGACCTGTATAGCCACCTTGTGTTTGAAGAGAAATTGCCGGCATATATGGGAATCCAAATGGTTGATCCGAAGCAGATTGAACCAGAATAGATTTTCGTGCTTTCCTAATACCTAAATTTACGGTACCTCCAAGGACAGCAGCATCCATATCCGGTGTATTTGTTTTAAAAACTTCAATTTGATCGAGCGAACTTGATGAAATCATTCTCATGTCAACGCCACGGCCGCCGCCAAACCGACCACCCTCTTGATCCCTTGAATCAATTTGTCGCTGACTTTCATTAGAAGGCACAGGAACACCGGCAATCGTGATCAGGCTATATTCAGGACTAATTCCACGAATTACTACTTGTGTTGCCTGACCACCAGATCTTATCAGCGAAACTCCAGGTAATCTACCAATTGATTCGGCTGCATTTGCATCCGGAAGCTCTTGTATACGCGCGGATGAAACAACATTTATAATATTTTGAGAAGACAACTGTTGATTGATAGCTGCATTTTGACCACTAGCTTGAGCTGTGACAACTACTTCTTCTCCGGAAATAGCTGTTGCTTCCATCTTTATATCTTGTTCTATGTGTTGGCCCTCTTTCAACTTTATTGTATATGTCACCGATTTATAACCGATATATGATGCTTTCAATGTATAAGATCCGGCTGGAATATTTGTAATTATGTAATTTCCATCCATATCCGTAGCTGAACCTATGCTGGTTCCTGGTAAAAAAACGTTGGCACCCGGAAGGGGTCCACCTGTGGTTGCACCGGTTATTCTACCTGTAATTTTCCCGGTAACCCCAGCAAAAAGAGAAAAACTGACAAAAAGAAGAATAAAAACAATAACCACTAATTTTCTTCGCATAACGTCCACCTCCTGTTAATTTTTACAAATGTTTTAAAAATTACACCTTTTGTTTGTACTAACTGTACTGAATTTTTAAACTACTAAACTATTTCCCTCATTCCTTTCATTAATATTTAATAGATTTCACCAATCTCCTTATTCTCTTTTTAATTCTCCCCCTATCAAGCCTCTTAAAATTTTATTTCAAACGCAACCGCATACGTTTGCTATATAAATATAAATTCTTATAATTTACTTGTCAAGATAATTTTTCCTATTTCTTATCTATTTTAGTGTTAAATAACGAAAATATTTATAGTAACGAGTTTATACATATAGCGCCGATCTGTCGAATACTTTAAACCGTAACGCTTTTTGCGCCATATACATTTTCAATCAACCTGATATAATCTTCTCTTATGTCAAAAGGCATAAACACCAAAATGGTCCCGGCAAACCCGCCACCATGAACCCGGCAGGCGTCTTCTTCTCCTCTACTCTTTAGATATTTTTCAGTAAGTGCCAGTGCTAAAGAAATTCTCTTTTCAGATGGATTTTTTACTATAAAGCAATTCCGAAGCCATTTGCGAGATGAGTTCCCTGATTCATTTACTAAATTTAAGAAAATATCGAAATCGTCACCCTCCAGAGCTTCGACCTGATCTAAGACTCTTTGATTCTCTTCAAAAAAATGTAATGCACGCAATGTGGCTCGATCTCCAACTTTAGAGCGAAGTTGTCTTACATTCTTAAACAGACTTTGATAAGTAATATCTCTGCAAACTTTCCCTTGTTAGTGTTTAATAATCAAGTATTGTGTCCCCAGAATTATCCCTTTTTAAAAAATGACATATCCCATTCGTTGAGCCACTCGATCTTGAAGCCTTCGTCGGTGAACTTCATCGGCAGCCAGACATATCGGCCGTCAATTGCATTTTTGGGTCGCCACATATCAAACATAGCAATGAACGCATCCTTTTTTCCCTGGACTTCAAGGATAAAAGTGCTTTGACAACCAAAAGTCTTCTCCCTGCCAAGTCCGTTGTTCTGATTGACTCCCACACACGGATTGACCAGCTCTTTCCACGGCCCCCATATTGAATCGGCAACGGCTGAGCGAGCTGCATTAGGAGCCCAACCAGTACATCCTGATCCCAAAAAATAATATTTCCCCTGTCGTTTGAAGATGGCAGGTGCTTCCATATACCGCCCAATGAAAAAACGATCAAACTTGCCACTGGGAGCAAGATAATCATCTGTCAGCAGACTAATATGTAACGTACGGTTATCCTCTGATGCATAAAGATGATAGGCCTTGGTATCATCGTCAACAAAAAGCGTCATATCACGAGCCATCTGGCCGTCCGGACGAAAACTGCTGATAAAAGTATACGGACCTGACACATTGTCTGCGACCGCCACGCCGCTTCGGGCTGCACTGTAACCCTGTCCAATAAGTTCTAGATGGAACCACATTACGAATTTCTTCCTCTTTTCATTGTAGATAACCTTGGGGCGTTCAAGAACACAACCCTTAGTAATATCGCTCTTTGGATCATCCGAAACCGCTAAGGCAATTCCTTCATCGTACCAATTGTAAAGATCCGTAGAACTATAACAGTGAACACCGACATGAGCTTTGTTTCCTGCCCCGCCTTCTATCTTGTGTTCTCCAAACCAGTAGTACGTCCCCCTGTGAAAGAGAATGTACCCACCATGGGCATTAATATGAACGCCGCCGTTATTATCAAGCCAAAGTTCACCAGGAATGAACTTTCCGCTTTCACTTTGCTCGCCAAGAGGTTTTTGAACAGTAGTAGATTTATCACAAGCTATCCAACCTCTGAGCATACAAGTAATGATTAAAAAAATGATTATGTGTTTCACTGGTCAACCTTCTCTAAATTTGATTATTAGTGTCAAAATTTATTAGGGTAAAATATAGGGCATTTAGACAATAATATATTGATAATCTAAAAAATAATTATTTGTCAGGATATCTTTCCCCTAACCTGGATAAACCAGAATTTCAAATTTCAAATTTCAAAATGCAAATTCAAGATCGCCTTCTCTAATCTCAGCCTCCGAAAATAATTTGTGTCACAGATATCTCTGAAAAAATTTGACATTTAATATTTGCAATTTGATATTTGATATAAAGTTGAAACACGTTTTTACCGTCGAGAATTCCAAACTTTCATTGCATATTTGCAAGAATTTGAGAAATAAGAGACTATAATGTAACTTCCGATATGACCATTAATTTTATACACTATTCCGAACACCGATTATTTATACACTTCCTCTATTTCCTCATAGTAGATTTTCAATATGAAAAATGCTTTCTTTTTTGTACCGGAATTGGAAATCAATCCTTTCCGGTTCCAGAACTGTTGATAAACCGGATGTTGTCTTCTCGGAGAACGGAAGTCAACCAGGATCCAGGGAGAAATCCCTTTAATCTGGGGTTCCCTTTTGATCATTTCGACCTGCTGTTGATATAATAACATCTGGTACTCTTCTGACCAAACAGTCTCCTTATCCGCATAAAATCCCTGTAATGCGCCGGCTCCGGTTTCACTGATATGCACAGGTTTATCATAAGCAAATTCCCAGTCCACTTCACTACATTTCTCTGGCAATCCGTCATACCAGCCGATGTATTCATTAAAAGCCAAAAGGTCCAGCTTCTCTCCAAGGGGATCATTGATGATATATGTATTCGGTTTGTCGGGCTCGGTATGCACTTCCAGTGCTGCGGAGATCAGTCTTGTATCGTCCAGATCGCGGACATGATCCACCAGACCGTTCATAAACTGATTCCTGGCTTTACTGAGTGGTGTTTCATTACCTACCGACCATATAATAACATTGGCCCGGTTTTTATCACGCGAGATCAGCTCGGTCAGCTGATTTTTGGCATTTTGCAAGGTTGCTTCGTTCTCCCAATGAATAGTCCAGTAAACCGGAACTTCCGCCCATACCATCAACCCCATTTGTTCGGCAAGACGTACTGTATGTTCATTATGTGGATAGTGGGCGAGACGAACAAAATTACAATTTAATTCCTTGGCCCAGCCAAGCAAAACCCTGGCATCCGCTTTTGAGAAAGCCCTGCCCTTTTTCAGGGGATTTTCCTCATGAATACAAATTCCCCGCAGGTAAATAGGCTTTCCGTTTAATAGAATATCCTGACCTTTTGTTTCAATGGTACGAAATCCGATTTTCTCAGTGACGGTATCCGTTTTACCTTTGATAATGACCTTATATAAAAACGGATTGTCGGGAGACCATAGATTCAGACCTTTCACGGCAATCTCTACTTTGGCAAAGCCATTTTTATCCTTTTTTATTTTATGATGAATTCCGGCCTCAGGAATGTCAATCCAAATGGTTTGCTTTTGGTCATCTCCATCCAATTTTACATAACCTTCAATAATGTCAGGCTTGCCTTTTGCCAATTGGATTTTATAGTCCTTGATAAATGTTGCCGGAGTTTCGATCAACAAAACGTCTCTGGTAATCCCGCCGTAATTCCACCAGTCTGTATTGATAGTGGGGATACCTTCAGGTCGTCTTGTATTGTCTACTTTAAGGACAAGAAAATTATCTGTTTCGTTAAGAATATCAGTAACCTCAAAATTATACGGAGTAAAGCCTCCGATATGAATTCCCAGTTTCTCAGCATTCAGGTAAACATGGGATTCATAATTGCTTGCACCAAAATAGACAAAGTATCTTTTCCCCGGCTTTTTTCCCACGTCAAAACTCCTTTTGAACCACAGGGTGCCTTCATACAATCCTAATTCGCTTACCTGAGAATTCCAGTCTCCCGGTATCGTCATTGCCGGCGACATATCAAAATCGTACTCGATTCTTTCCGATTTGTCCTTCTGCTTCTGGTTTGCATAAAAACCTCCGAGCCGGTTCCCCGTCTGATCATAAGGTTGCCAGCGATAATTATAATAGCCGGTTTCATAGGGATCAATTATGTAATTCCACCTGCCGTTCAGAGAGATGCCATCCCTGTTATGAGCATTGATGATAATATCTGTCTTTGCAAATAGTATCTCTGCCATAACAAATACTCCAATTAAAATAAATATTCCCTTATTCATTGCTTCCTTTCCGGTGTTTAATTTTTTCACACAAATTCTCAATTATTCATTCCCCCGTAACGGGACTGTATTCATTTTTTATGATACATTATTCCATAGAACGGTTAGCTATTTGAGACGTTGGGGATATCAACGCTCATCACTATCAAACCGCCGCTATTTTTTAGCGTTCAAATTTTATAACAAAACCTCCATATAACAAGCTTCCCTGTCTTATGATATATTAAAAATCAAAGTAATCTTGCCTAAATAATTGCAAAATTTTTAACATTCTCTTTATTAATTTTCCCCCAATATAGGACGAAGCGTAAAGTTGAAATGATAAATACCGGGGAATATCATGTATTCATCATGCGGTTTGGCTCCCCAACTGTTATCACCTCCTACACCCATCTGTCTCAGGTCAATATGCCATTCAACAAAATCCTGCGGTGAAACATCCGTAGTATGCCGTTGGGCTTTTTTTTCACCTGCATCAAAATCTTCGCGGGCATAAGGCATCGCGCTTGTACTGAATGTTAGTTCTCCAATGCTTTTTAATCCGACCCCGCTACTGTTTTTAAGCGTTGCCCAACGAACATCGGTTTTATATCCATTTTCCTGCGGACGGTTATAAGGATAATATTGGTCCTTAACCTTTGATTGATAAGCCCCAATAAGTGCGGAGGTATTCCGGTCAATATAGTTTTCATGCGGCCCGCGTCCGAAGTAGGCAAAATTGGAAAATTCAGCGGGCAACCGTGTACGGAAACCTATACGAGGTATTTCCGGTAAATCGGATTTATTTAAATTGAACATACTTTCAATATGCACTGTACCATCAGAATAAACAATATAGCTGATATCAGCTACAGATTTTATACGGCTAATATAGAATTCAACTGTTACTGATATTTTCCCATCAATGGGCTGAGATACATCCACACGTTTAACTTCAAATTCCTTTTCAAGGTCTTTCCAAACCCCACACCTTTTGGGCATGCGGTTCCCAAAGTCGTTATCGGTCGGCGCCCTCCAGAAATCGGCTTGCAAAGGTATCATTAACATTTCTTTACCACGGATTCGATAGGAAGAAATCCATCCTGATTTTTTATCTATTTCTAAAGAAAAGACTTTTCCTGAAATAGCAATCTTTTTTTCTGAATTTGTAAATGTTAGAGGCCTTTTTACAGAGTAAGTAACAGGAGTTTGTTTATAAACAGGTAATTTGAACTGTTCGTATGCAACTAAATGTTCTTCCGGTATCAATTCGGTTGCTTTTTTAGTTTCAGCAAATAGAGTAACGAAATATTCAGTATTTACAGCTGGTTTGACATTAGGCAGCGCCAGCTTTACAACTTTTGAAGAACCCGGTTTTACATTTACCTGGTATTTTTTACTTTTTTTAAACAATTTACCATTGGCTTCAACGACCCAGTAAAAATCGAGAGTTTTAAGATTTGTAAAAGAATATCTGTTAATGATCTTTACCTTTCCTGTTGCTAAGTCAGCATCTTCAAAATAGACGGGTTGATACACCTTTTTCACTTCAAAAAGAGTTGGATGAGGCGTACGGTCAGGATTTACAAGCCCATTCATACAGAAGTTCGCATCGGAAGGAACATTTTCAGGGCCAAAATCGCCGCCATAAGCCCAGAACTTGTTCCCGTTTTCATCGTACTTTGCCAGCCCCTGGTCAACCCAGTCCCAGATAAAACCGCCCTGTAGATTATCGTATTTATAAATCAAATCCCAATAATCCTGTAGATTGCCAAGACTGTTTCCCATAGTATGGGCATATTCACATTGAATAAGCGGCCGATCGGTAAAATTTCGTGCATACCTTTCCATACGCTCTATTGAAGCATACATCGGGCAAACAATATCGGTATTGAATTCATGCTCTGCTCTTTCATATTGAACAAGGCGGGTCGGGTCATTTTCTTTTATCCAGTTATAGGTCTGATACATGTTGTACCCATTTCCTGCCTCGTTTCCAAGCGACCATATAATTATACAAGGATGGTTTTTGTCCCTTTCTACCATGCTTTGTGTACGGTCCATGTGCGCCTTGAGCCATTTTGGATTATTTGCAAGAGTCTTATCTCTACGGTAACCAATTCCGTGTGATTCGATATTCGCCTCATCGATAATATATAAGCCGTATTTATCGCACAGTTCGTACCATACCGGATCCTGCGGATAATGAGAAGTACGGACAGCATTGATATTGTTCTGTTTCATGAGTTGAATGTCTTTAATGCGGGTTTCAACATCAATCACATGTCCGTTTTTCTCATGGTGTTCATGCAGGTTTACACCTCTTAAAACAACGGGCTTTCCATTAACCAGTAACAGACTATTGGCAATTTGTATATTCCTGAAACCGATATTCTGGCTTATAGCCTGTAAAACCCCCTTTTCATCTTTTAACACGATTTCCAGTCCATACAACTCTGGCAACTCAGCGCTCCACTGCCGTACTCCAGGAATAGTTGTTTTAAAAGTAATGCTTTCATTTGATGCAACTGTTTTTTCATCTTTGAACATTACTTTGTTGTTATCTATTACCCGGCATGAAACAGTTACTTCATTAATTTGTGAAGAATGATTGGACAAATCGACAGTCAAATTAAATAAACCATTGGTGAAATTCTTATCTAGATCAGCTTTAACAGCAAAATCATTTATCCTGACGTTAGGAGTAGCCAGCAGAAACACATCACGCTCGATGCCGCTCAAACGCCAGAAGTCTTGATCTTCGAGATAACTGCCATCGCTCCAGCGAATAACTTTGGCAGCCAACAGGTTTTTACCTTTTTCGAGATAATCCGTAATATCAAACTCAGCGGGTGTTTTGCTTCCCTGGCTGTAGCCAGCCATTTTGCCATTGATCCATAAATAGAAAGCCGATTTCACCGCACCGAAATGAATAAAAATTCTTTTCCCTACCCAGCCATCAGAGATAGTAAAGGTTCTTCGATACAATCCTGTAGGATTATAATCATGCGGCATAAAAGGAGGATTGGCGTTATCGAACGGATAGCGACTATTAGTATATATTGGGTAATCGTAACCCTCGCATTGCCAATCGGATGGCACTTTGATCAGGTCCCAGCCATCGTCATCAAACACTGTATCAGCAAATCCAGTCGGTGCTTTATCCGGTGTATTGACCAGGCTGAACTTCCATTTGCCATTAAGCGACTTATAATAAGCTGATTTTACAGGTTCATTCAACTTTGCTGATTCAATGCTTTCATATGGGATAAAGTAAGCATGCGGCTTTTCTTTATTAATGCCAATAACCAATGGGTTTTCCCAATCTTCTACAATCTGGCTGAAACAGTTACAGGTAACTGTCATTAGAGCTGCTAAAATCGTGATTTTTAACATTGTTATTTACCTCCGTTTTAAATTAAATAAATTAAATTTTTATTATATTTTATTCAGAATAATATGTCCATTCACATGCATCGGTATACTTTTTATCACCTTTATATCCAATTACGCTTATCTGATTTCGTCCTGGCTCAAGCTTTATATTATCCCAACTTATTTTATGTATATTAGAGACCATTTTTTTCTTCGAAATCAATTTACCGTTTATGTACAGTTCTACCTCGTCGAGATTAGTGTATACTTCAACCGGCACCTGGCTCTCCGTTCGCTCATTATTTCGTCTGCTAAGGATATAGAGAACAGGTTCATCAGACCAGTTGGCTTTGTAAAAATAAAAGGCATCTTTTTTTACTTTGCGGTCATGGGTAATAAGTCCTTTATGATTGATGAAATCACGGTCGCCACGTTTTGCAATTGTCCAGCTAAAATCAAACATATTCCAGATAAATTTGCACCAGATTTCCTTCCTGTCTTTGATTAACGACCATACTTTTTCATGGTAAAGACGCTGGTATTGTTCAGGAAAAAATCTCCCATTAGCAGGGTCTGGAAGCTTTGGATTTTCCTGCTGTTGGCTAATACAGCCCCCAGCCCCGTATTCACTAAGGCCAGCTTTTAGGCTGGGATATTCTTTGTGAAGGTTGTCAAACCATGTGCTATATTTATCGAACTTATCGTAATACCAGCCAAAATACCAGTTCCAGGCAGTGACATCTGTTTCGAAATGTCTGTCTATGGGCTGTGTATAATCGGCCTGAGTAGTCAGGCGGTGGGGGTCGAGGCGCTTAGCCGTTTCATGCAGAGATTTTACATCCTCGGCAGAGATAGGTATTTCGTTGTACATTCCCCAGAACAGGATGGACGGATGGTTGTAGTTTTGTTTGATCAGTTCGGTCAGTTGATCTTTGCAGTTCTGAACATAGGCGGGAAGCTCTCCCCTGTAAGCCGGCGTATTCGGTATTTCCGCCCAAACCACCAGCCCATTCTCATCACAAAGGCTGTACATTTTATCGGCTTGTTGATAATGAGCTAAACGAACACCATTAGCCCCCAGTTCTATTATCAGTTCAATATCTCTTTCATGGTGCTTATCAGTTAAAGCGGGACCCAAACCTTCCCATTCCTGATGTCGGCAGACACCATACAAATGATAAGGTTCTCCGTTTAAAATCAAACCCTTATCCCTGTCCACCTCGAAAAACCGGAGACCGAGGGGTTGGTCTACTGCATCCAATTGATTCCCGTTCACATCCTCGATACGTACATGCAATGTATATATGTACGGATCTAATTTAGCGTTCCAGAGATGGGAGTTTTTGAATTGAATTTTTTGTATGGCTTGTGTTTTCTGATTGTTTCTTAACACTATTTTTTCCTTATCTTGCGAAATGACCTTTCCTGCTCTATCGACAATTGAGGTTTTCAACAGGGCTTCGATTTGTTTATCTGAATCGTCAACAAACATCCACCCGAACATTATCGAAGCGTCACCGCTATGTTCATAATACTCAATTTTAATGGGTACCTCTTTCCCTGCTTGCAATCGGATTTCACCCCATTTTTCATAGGCGGGATGATCTCCCCAGTTATTGATGATCCGCTTTTCATTCAAATAAAGACGGGAACCGTCGTCACTCTTGAGGATAAATTTGTACAGACCTGATTTCTCAGGAACAAAGCTACTTGTCCAGATAGCAGAGAATCCATCAGACGGCATATCATCAAAGGGGCCCTTGTCACCATAATTAAAAAGGATTTCTTCATCTACCCGAACATGCTTTGGTTTTCCTTTAAAATCAGAATTCGTAAAATACTCTCCATACAAGCCTCTACCCGGCTTCCCTTCAGGTGGAAGAAGTTCCGAAGATTTGGTTTGCAGAACAGAAATGGATTTATGATCTAACAATGTTTCCACTTCAATGTCTGCTTCTTTTTTAGTAACGTTTAATGGATGAATATAAACACCACTGGAGGCATAATCAAGCGGGGAAACGCAAAGATCATTAGTAACAAATACAGTAACTGGTCTGTAAATTCCACCAAATAGTGGATAAAGATAGGTTCCGGAAGGAGCCACATCCGGTTGTGAAGAATTATCAACCCTAACAGAAATTGCATTACGCTCTTTACTTCGAATAAATGGAGTTATTTCAAAGCAAAAAGCCGAATATCCTCCTTTATGCTGGCCAATATAAGATCCGTTCAGAAACACGTCAGCCACCACGGAAACGCCCTCGAAGCGAATGAAATGCCGTTTGGCCTTCTCAGCCCTAGGTAAATCGAAGCTGCTGCGGTACCATCCTATCCCCTGGTAGTAGTGATTACCTTCGGTAAGTACATCTTTCGCATTCCATGTATGCGGAACGGTAACATCTTCCCATCCTTCGTCTGCTATCCTACCAGAGCTTTCAGCGGAATGTATGTCTCCTTTACAAAACTTCCAGTTTACGAGCCGGAAGCTGTTCCGATGTGTTAGAAAGCTTTGTGAATAAGCATTACTAATTCCAAAAAGGACAATCAAAAGTGCAACCGTACAAATTTTTAATCTTGTTTTCATATGCCAACCTCCTTTTTTGATATTAAGATAATTCCATTTTAATGCTAATTAATTTTGTTTTTATTATTGACATTTTAAATTTGAGTGCATCGGTCAACGCTGAGGTATTCCAAGATAAAACCCCATAGATCTATTTCTCACTCAAAAATCTTTTAAAAAAGCATCTAAACTTTCAAAAACCAATGCGCCCTCGGCGTTAGCTCAAAAGGATGGTTAGGCCATTATTTGACCACCAAACATTTCTTCACACCACTAAAATCACCTGCTATAATTTTGTAAATATATATCCCTGAACTTACATTCTCTACATTCCAATTAACTGAATAATAGCCAGCATTTTTCTGCTCATTTACCAGGATTTCAACTAATCCTCCGTTTATATCATAAATAGACAGTTTTACAAATGAAGATTTCGGTAATTGATAGGATAGTGTTGTGGCTGGATTAAATGGATTAGGATAATTCTGATGTAAAAGAAATTCTTTTGCATGAAGCACTATATCATTTTTATAAATATCAGATAATTTTTCACGATACAACTGTTTGGCTTCATTTTCAGTCAGGGCGATATTAAATATTTTTATTTCATCAATTACACCTTTAAATAGTCGGTCTGTATGTTCGGAATTACGCGCAAAATTCACATGATAATCTGTTTGAATGCCTATTGATCCCGCGTGTGATCGGCTTGCTTTCAATTCTCCATCTATATAAAGCTTCAGCTCAGCTCCGTCATAAGCGCCAATAAAATGATGCCATTCATTATTATCACTATCAGACGATAGTGCATTGACTGTATACCATTGTCCGTCATATATAAAAAATTGATATGAGTTATTGACATAATGTTTTAAGCCGAATGTATGATCACCTTTGGTTATCCAGGGATTATGTTGTCCGTTGGCAGCATCATATTGTTTAATCCAGGCAGCAACTGTAATTTCTTCCTGAAGATCAAAAAATTCATTTGTTCCCAAATCAACGTACGAATTCGAACCGTTGAATTCCAGAGCGTTTCCTTCGTAGCCTTCTACCCACTCTGGATTATTCCTTAAAGTGCCATTATGTTCGTAAGCAGAAGCATCTATTGCTATAGTGCCGGTCCCTGTATTCAACTGGTAGTAACCGATAAGTGTATCTGAAACGACTGATTCCGTTTTCACAATAACATCGGGTGAATATTCAGAATACCCTGCTCCACTAACCGCCCTGATACGATAGGTGTATTCTTTACCGGGCAATAATCCTGTATCGAAGATTTGAGTGGCATTTATTCCAGCAATTATTATTTTAGTTGACTGATAACGCTGGCGTTCTATCTCAAAACCTCCTTCATTATTTGATTTGTCTTCCCAGTTTAGTTCAATTTTTGTCGGCGAAATATTTTTACCCCTAAAATTTTCAGGTTTGGCCGGAATTTCACCTTTTACCCGCCCCCACTCTCCGTTTGATGTATTAATCTGCCAGGTTTCATACCATATAAGGGATGCTTTTTGATCATCAAGGTTTAAAGGCAGCCATATATATTTTGATCTTTCCAGATCGGGATCCTGCCAGCGGTCTGCACAAAAAATATAAGTCGTATCATCTGATCCAAACAGTGGGAGAACATAGGTAGATTGCGAATCGAAAGTGATGTTATCGCCAATATTATATAACGAAGTCCATGGTCCCTCAATCGACGTTGCAGTGGCGTATTTCGCCTGGTTTGGATCCCAGCCGGTAGCTCCTGAAGAAATCAGATAATAGGTGCCGTCTTTTTTGACAAGTGCAGGGGCTTCTCGATATTGACCGCGCCACAATGTGATAACCTGCTTTTTTATATCCAAATAATCATCAGTTAACTCATAAATAATTAAATCGGCATTATGATTTGCAGCCGAAATGAAATAAACAGTTCCATCATCATCTTTAAATAATGTGCAGTCACGAGACATATTATTGTTGGGTCGAAAATGCACTACCAATTCGTAATCGCCATCGATAGTAGCACATTTGGCAATGCCGCATTCCGCTGCCCCATAATCATAGCTTTCCCAATGCATCCACATCACAAATTCACCGGTACTTTCATTATAAACAACTTTCGGTCTTTCAATAACACGACCGCTTTGGTTCAAATCCTGATGTGTCGCTTTCGTTAATACTGCATTTCTAAATATCCAGTTTACTAAATCTTGTGAGGAGTAGCAATTAACAGCTTTAAAATGATGGCTATTGTGCGACTTATCCTCCCCAAACCAATAGTAAGTATCTCCACTTTTCAGAAAGCCGCCCCCATGAGCGTGTATTGGATTGCCCTCCGCATCGTGCCAAGTCGGGCCGTTCCATATTGTCTGCCAATCTGCAAAACCATTTTCAGTATAAATCAATACACACAACAATAGAAACATTGTTCTATACATTATTATTTGCATTTGAAGCTTCCTCATTAAGGATCAGATTATTATTGATTAACGGTGTATATATGCCGTGCAAATCATGGCTTATATACAATGTTAGCAAACATTTTACTGAATTACATTACAACTTGCATAAAATAAACGTACAGGTCCAAGTAATCCGGATATTCTCAAATATTTTTCAGAGTCTTCTGACTCAAATTTTTTAACATTTGTTTTTGTATATCTTTTTTCTTCGGGAAGTTCTCTGTCGCCAATAAGCCTGTTAGGCCACAAGTTCACTACATCTATTCGTAATGAGTTCTCACCATCCCTGAGATTATCTGAGATATTTATTCTGAATGGAGCTGTCCAGACAACACCTTGGCTCTTATTGTTGATATAGATTTCTGCCAATTCTTGCACATTTCCCAAGTCTAAAAAGACCTCGTGTCCATTAATCTCCTTATTCGTTATTGTGAAAGTGGTTGTGTAACGAGCCGTACCTGAATAGTACCTGATTTCTGGCTCTTCAAATTCAGTCCAGGATTTAAGTTCATTGAATGTTATTTTTTTAGGAGCGCCCCGTCCGTCAATAAAGTTGACATTCCATGGCCCTTCTATTGATTGTTGAGTGGGAATGGGAGTATTGGTTATTTGTGTTTTTTTACCGTCAGACCATTCAATTAGATACTCACCGTCATGAAATAGCAGTGCAGTTACTTTGTCCGGTGTTTTATCAAAATCAATATACGGTAATTCCTGGATGAATGTATTTGATATTGGAAAGATACTAAGGTCTTCTTTAGTTACCTTAATAATATGTCTGTCTTGTTGTTTTTTCCCGAATATTACAAAAACAGAACCTTCTGGAGCAAGATGCAATGGAACGATAGTGCGTCCGTTCTCTTCTCTGTATTGTACAATCTCTTTGGTCTCTCCTGTCATAGGGTCCCATAGCTCAGGAACACACCCTTGAACTCTAAAACTACATTCCACGTTCTCGTATCGGTCAGGAAGATTTGGCAGATATCTGTATTTTGAGTCAAAAATATTATGACGTGCCAGCCTGTTTACTATATAATAAATTTCGATGCCATTAACTGACCGGTGAATGTAATCCAATTTTGTGTCTGGCAGGCTGCTTTTGTAAGAAATATCAGGCTGGATGCCCAATGATTCCAATACTTCGTTTATATTTTTACCCCATACGACTTTACCACGGCCATAGTTATGTTCAACAATTGTTTTACCATCTATGTCTCCCCATAATTTGTCTGCGATTTCCTTTACTTCAATTTCTGATTGTGGGTAGTCCTCAAGACCAGTTGTACTTTCGGGCTTAGTGCCTATCACTGTGAGTCCGTCATTCACAAAAGATGCTATCTTTTTCAAGACATTCAGGTCGATCGTTTTTTCAGGAGGTAAGACCAAAACGGAATATTGTATGCCATCAGGGAAAACGATCTTTTGGTTCTCCACTTTAGCATGGTTAAGCAATACCTCGCTATTACATTTATCCCAATCGAAGCCAAATGCAAGGTTTTTCACTTCGTCCTTTAAGAACACGAAATTAGGGACATCATCTCCGTAATAATACAGAACATCGGCTTGAAAAAGTCCCTGGCTTAGTAAGTAACAGCATCTGTTGATATAATCTGTAAATGCTGTTGCTTTGTTCCACCATGTTACATTTCGATTAAAGTGTGTGCCTGCAAAATACTCATTCCCAGGTATGCCGAACTCCTCAGGCGAGGAAGTATAGGTATGCCAAAAAATACGGTTAACACCTGAACATAGGATCCTGTCGATCACGTTCTTTAGGTCTTTAGGTGCTCTTTCCCAATGTGGTCCTATGCTTGTTGGCCCTTCTGCGGCAACAAACCTTTTACCATAAATATGGGCAGCGCTGGCACTCTGCTTTACGCTTAGGCGTTCGGCATCTTCCATACGATGTGTGTTTGAGCGTGCCCAAAACTCACCCATAGGAATATCATTCATACCTAAGCATTTCAAAGCGTCAATAGGAGCCGAATGTGGGCCACCCGATTCAGGGTGGATAGACATCCCATTTTGTTGGGCTAAGTCCCTGAAAGTAGCATAACAGTTTTCGGCAACACAATCGCCAATGGTCTTCCTGAAATCGTGCAAGAAGTTATTTGACAACTCTCTATTCTCAACGACCTTGTTCGTTAGTACGGGCAAGTATGGTATCATATCGTATCCCCTGAACCTTTTGAATTCCTTCATGAAGTTATTTGTCCAATTAGCCACTCCCATTTCCCAACTGTCCGTATACAGGTATTTAAGGCTGTTCCCAGACTCTTTGGATTTGTTTATAATAGGCTGGGCAACAGTGCTGAAGTGTTTTTCAAAAGCGGCCTTACTTAGATGGTCAAATGACAAGCCTCCCCAACCATCACTACTGGTCGATACCTCTGCTCCTGTACATGTCATCCCGTAGCGCACAATGACCCAAGCCCCTTCGGGAACATCCCAGGATAGGGTGCCGTTCTTGAATTTATCACTAAGGTCAATGATGCTATTGATAGCTATTGCTGCTTCGGTTTTATTATCTTCCTCTCGCAGTTTGTACAAAGGATATACCCCTTTCCATCCTAATGATTGGTTGAGAGTCTTAACATCCCAATTCTTTATTTCAGAAATTGCCACACCCGATGAGGTAGGTCTTTTATATGCTTGAACAGTGACGTCCTGATAGAAGAGCACCGTGTCAGGCAAGGGAAGCCTTTGATCTATCTTCATAGGTCCTTTAAGTGCCACTTCACTCCAAACAAGATTTTTCATGGCTTGTGATGGTGTAACATAAGGTCCTCCCGGGTTCCAACCACTCTGTATGTTCACACTCAGCTCCATTCCTAATCTATCTGCCTCTTTTACTGCGTGGGCCAATAGCTCGAGCCATTCTTTGCTTAAAAATACTGGTCCTGCTTTTGTTTTATTGGCAACATGATACCATGAAGAACCTGCATCAAAAATCAGTGCGCCACCAAATCCTTTATCCTTCATTTCCTCAAGGTCTCTGGTGATGGACTCCTTGGTAGCCATACTGTTCAGCCACCACCAGTATGCCCGTAGTTTTGCATCATTAGGAATAATAGTAAAACCGTTTTTTAGATCGGTGTAATTGATTGATTGTGTTTCTATATTTCGAGCATTTTTCTGATTACAAGCTATGATTAAACTTATAATCAAAACAAAAAGTATAAATTTAATTTGGAGTAAACACCTTAATTTAGGGATGAATACTCCATTGTCAAGGGGCGCGAAAAGATGTACCACTTTAACCTTCCGTTCCAGCCATATCAATAACTTCCTTTAATGATGGTTCTGCCGCATTCATAGTCGCAGTAAAAGGTGAAAGGTCTGCGTCCAGACTTTTTTGTTTCCCAGCCGCCATCATACGTATTGAAACAATAAAATGCATTGCCTTTGTACTCCAAGATATCCACTTCTGCTGTCCATGGGCTCGCTCCGGTTATCCAGAATACCGACCATGTGCCTCTCATAATGGGAGCACGGAGCTCCCCCTTGATATCCCACTCAGGATATTGGTCGTTGCAGATGACCCAGGTCTTGGAGTTAAAGGCACCGGAGCGATATTTCCATTTGCTTTCCGGGTTCGGCATCTCTGCGACTATGGTAGCCGTTCCGTTGGTATTGAGGGTGACTTGCTCGACGTACATTTTAGCGCTTCCGTTGAGGGTGTCTCCCCACGGATAGAACCACTCCCAGTACGTGTCGAAATTGGCGGGCGTCATCGAGTTGCCGGGTATGACCGTTTCCCATTCGGCCTGAGCCGCACTCGGCAGCAGCCCGATGCTTAGAAGTACAACACTTATCAGAAGTAGTTCGCTTATATGCTCCGTTTCCATTTTGTCCTCCTTTTCCTCCTTTGTTTTTGATGTTGGTTTGTCTGGTTTAATATTTTTCGATAACTGAAAATACTTTACGTCCAAATCCTGTTTTTAATTACTTTTCCCTTTTACACCTCCTTTCTTTATCAGACGAGACTATCTGATTAAAATCATTTTTTTTGTTTGGCTTTTATGTTTTGATTGTAAGGTATATAAATAGATGCCGCTGCCAACTTTTAATCCTTGCGCATCAGTCCCATCCCAGGGAATAATGTAATCACCAGCAGGCAGAGCATTTTCTACCAGTGTTTTGACTTTGCGTCCATTAATGAAGTATACAGATAGATTTACCATTGCATTGGTGTTTAAACAATACTCAATAGCTGTCTCGGGATTGAACGGATTGGGATAATTTTGGTATAATTTAAAACCCTGGGGTATATTATTATCTTTGTTATCTATTTTTTCAGCATCTTCAATATCACCTAGCAAAGTCACTACTGATCGGGGAGGTATATAATAAATACTATCTGTTTTAAAAACCGGATATTCTTTTAAATCATCACCATCATTATCGCTTGTCACATAAGGTGTAAAGGAAAACGCTCTTTTATTTGTATCGAGTCCAGAAATATTTAATTGAACAGGTTCCGCCGATTCTCCCATATTTACAAATACGATAATGATTTGATCCCTGACGGGATTTAAATATGCGGAACCTAATAAGCCATATTTATCATCAGCGCCATTCAGGTTAATTCGGACAGAACCAGGACGAATGTAGCGGCTGAAATTACCAAATGCCCATAACAACTTACTTTCAATAATGGTTTGCGAATTCGGATCATCCTTGTAATTGGTGTAGATCAACCCATCTTTATAATCTTCAGGCGAAACAGCTGTCCACCACTGCCAGGCGCTGGCTCTTAAGATAGTCAAATCATAATGAATGACTCTGGCAACATCCAAGGCTGTTTTTATGGCTAGATCACGATCAAGTCCCCCTGCACCTTCCGGTCCATCCAAAATGCAATATTCAGTCTGCCAATATTTCCAGCCTTTAAGGAGATAAGGCTGTATTTTCATAAACAAGGCCTGCCGGTCTTCCGTTAACTGACCTTCAATCTTGTCTGACCAATAAGAATGACCGGAAAAGTGGCTACCAATTTTATCTTTAATACTGGGATTATTAATTACTTCTTCTAAATAATTACCATACTCTTCACCATACTTTGTTTTCAGATATTCAATTTCATTATACCAACTTGCCAGATTACCACTCTCCATAATGGAAATCTCTGTATTCAGCTCCCTTTCCTGAAGTTTATCGTACAGAGCCTCGACAATTGCAATAATATCAGAATTACTGGCCCGATTTCCTTCCTGATTACTGCCATTCCATTCCCATTGTGGTTCATTTACCGGACTGATATAATCAAATTCAATTTCCCACTTATCTTTAAAATGCTTCAGAATATCAGTCAGATATGTAGCAAACTGCCCTTCATAACCATCTTTTAAATTGGTACTGCCTAACCCATCTGTGCAATTTGTATAGCCGTTGCGCGTCATTCTTGCCGGAGGACTATTAACAAAGGCAATAAATTGCTCCACGCCACGCTCCTTTGCTGCCTGTAGAAACCAGCGCTCATTTCCCTGACTGGTCCAGTCATATTGACCTGCGCCTGTTTCAAAAGTCTCTGCTGTTCTCCAGGGATGACTGATCGTCGTCCGGTTTATCCCTGCTCCAATATTAAATCGCCACGCTGATAATCCAATACCTTTATTAACAGAAAAGAGCAAATCGGCGACACGCTCTTTTTGAGGGGTATACCATTCACCGATTTTTTGCATTGACCAGCAGTCCGACGCACCGAAATTATCAATCACCTGATATTGTTCACTAATATCAATATCAATTTCAATTGTATTAGTTTTAGCAATAAGTCCTATACTTACAGAGAAGATCAAAAATAATGTTTTAAAAATCCAGCTCAATATCCAACCCTGCTTCTTATTATTTCGGTAATATTTTTTTCGATCTTTTTACTATTTCTGCTCTATTATTTTCAATTGGATGTAATTGAAAACAATATTTATAATTTCCCGGATAGAGAAGATATTCTTCATGAGTTCGCGGATTCCAGCTTTCATCACCGTCTAACCGCATTACTTTGTGATCAATGTTTATATATACTTTATTTTCTTCTTTTACTTCATAAGTATGCTTTGCCTGAGTCAGATTCTCAAATGAGTATTTATGGACACTCACATTCAGCAATTCGCTACCGATAACCATCAAACCGACATTATTATCAGTCAGGTATGCCCACCTGACATCACTTTTATTTCCATTCTCTTGAGGCATGATGTAAGGCACATATTGCTCTGTAACTGTTCCGCTATACCACACTCCTACCGGAGCGCCACTTTTTCTATCCCAATACGATTCATGCGGTCCCCGTCCATACCATGTAAAATGATCAAATTCATCGGGCAGCATCATTTGCATTCCTACTTTGGGTAATGGCGGTAGCTTTTTACCCACATCAATTGTATTATCAACCAGAACAGTGCCATCCTTATAAACCGAATAACATGTTTTAATTGAAATATTATCTGATTTTGCAATCATATTTAAAAGAATATTGACCTGAACCATATCTGAAGTTTTTTTATTGACTATAACTGATTTTAGTTCTTTTTTTAAATTATCAAGGCCGGCTTTTACCCATCGGTGTGCAAAACTCCTGTCATTGCCACCGCAATCATTATCAGTCGGAGCTCTCCAGAAATTGGGGACAAGCCCTTGCTGCAAAAGAGTTTTCCCTTTAAAACCAAAAGAAGAAATAGCTCCGGATTCTTTACTGAAAACAATCTTAAAATTCTCACCGGTAACAGATACCGTTTCATCACTTTCATCTACTGTCAAATCAGAATATTTTGATAAATCTAATGATGGTATTTTCGGTATTTTAATATCAATCCGGAATTGATCCCAGGCGACTTCGTGCCCCTTTTCCGCCCAACTTTCAGTATTTTTCAAACAAAAACTGATATTCATCCAGTATTCGGTTCCGGCTTCCGGTTTGGGATAATTATAGGGAATTTTAACAGTTTTATATTCATTAGGATTAATATTGAGCTCTTCAATAATACCATTTTCCAATTTTTCCCCATCGCTAACAATTTCCCAGGTCATCTGGAGATTTTTCATATTCAGAAAATCATAATTGTTAGCGACTTTTATGAGTCCCTTTCCAAGATCAATATTTTCAACCTTAATATATTGATAAACTTTTTTTTACTTCATACAATTCCGGTTCCGCTATTCTGTCAGGAGAAACTAATCCATTTATGCAAAAATTTCCGTCAGTAATATTTTCACCAAAATCTCCGCCATAGGCAAAATATTCGGTGCTGTCAGCAGTGTTTTCCCGTAATCCCTGATCAGCCCAGTCCCAGATAAATGCCCCTTGTAAGCGAGGATATTTTTCGATTGCGTCCCAGTAATCCTTCAGATTGCCGACGCTATTTCCCATAGCATGCGCATATTCACAGATTATAACAGGTCTGTTAGGAAAATCTTGGGTAAATCTCACCATTTTTTCAATAGAAGGATACATATTAGCAATAATATCAAAATAAGAAGGTTCGGATGAATAGCCCGGCTCAGTTGCCTCATAATGAATGGGACGAGTCGGATCATATTCTCTTACCCAGGCAGCCATCGCCTCGTGGTTTGGTCCATATCCGGATTCATTACCGAGCGACCATATAATAACTGAGGGATGATTTTTGTCGCGTTCAACCATCCATTGAACGGTTAGTGTAAGAATAGTAGCGGCTTGATGATTACATTCCTGTCGGATTACAGGAGTTTTAAAGAGAATTTCAAACGCTCGAAAATCTACTTTACCGCTATTATTTTTACACATTGTTGTATGGTGTCACTTTTGCAACTTTGAAATTTCAACTCCTGCCAGAATTACAGCACCTAAACCATGTATATCATTTAGGCTAGTTGGCCGTTTATAATAAAAAACCAGATCATTTTCTATCCCTGTTCCTATACATGTATCCTTAACCTGTCCATCGGACTGTATTTTAGTTTTTATTCCTTCCCATCCGTTTAATGCTATTGTTTTATATCTTTCATCTAACCAGCCTTCGTTTACCCCTTTTGCAATTGCATAGGTAAACATAGCCGAGCAAGAAGTTTCCAGGTATGAGTCGGGCTTGTCAAGGATTTGATGCCAGAGGCCTGTCTCACTTTGATATCTGGCTAATCCAATAATTTGTTGTCTGTAAATAGCAAGCAAGGTGTCTCTTTCGGAGTAATCTTTTGGTATAGCATCTAACAGGTTTGCTTGAGCCATAATGCTCCAACCATTTGCCCTGCCCCAACGGGCAACTCCATTCTCTTTAAAATTGTCAAAATAACAATGAAAATAGAGCCCTGTATTCTGGTCATATAGATATTTTGTGAATTGTTTTACTTGTTTTGATGCAAATTGGAAATACTTTGTATCTTTGGTCAATTCCCCATATCTCGCTAGAAAAGGGATGCTCATATAAAGATCGTCTAACCAAACCGTTTTTGTATAGGGTCCTAATCTTGCCAGTGTGCCATCTTCCAAACGATGTTCTTCGTTCATAATGAAATTAGCCGTTTTGTCAATATATTCCCGATATATTTTCTTTTTATCTATTTGGTATACTTCCAATAGTCCGGCTCCCATTGCTCCACAATCATCTAACATTCTCATCTCGAAAAACTTATCCATTCCTGTGTTTTTTATCCCGGATTTATAAAGAGTTTCAAAGAAATTGAGGTTTTCAAAAACAAATTGATAATTCTTGATTGAATATTGTT
>Ga0315533_1000604_pt1 | contig 30022 bp, 28 predicted proteins | sample SalMarSW160130MG_FD_203081 | JGI IMG/M metagenome (GOLD analysis project Ga0315533, IMG submission 203081) | Salt marsh sediment microbial communities from the Plum Island Ecosystem LTER, Massachusetts, United States - Salt Marsh Sediment SW1601-30 ...
CTTTTTCAGCGCCATGTAACCGGCAGCCGCATTTCCGATCTGCCCCGTCAAGACGACAAAATCCCCTGCCTGTGCCCCGCTCCTGAGCAAGGGCTTCAGGACCCTGCCGATCATGGTGACGGAGTAGACAAAAGCCTTGGATTTGTTCGTGTCCCCGCCGATTATATGGGCGCCGTACGGCAGCAGTTGCCTGTCCATGGACCTGTATAGTTTTTTCACGAAATCAAGACGATAGTTTGCCGGCATCCCGGTTGAGACAAGCATGAAAGCCGGCAGGGCCCCTGTCGCCAGCAGGTCAGTTGCGTTTGACGTCACTATCTTTTTGCCTATTTTCACCGGGTCGTCTGTCAGGAAGTGCGTGTCAAGATGCCCCATGTCCGTCGTGACCGCGTACTTTCCCGAATCTAGGTTCAAGATGGCGGCGTCCTCGTCAAAATCGGCAATCACGTCTGGGTTTCGCCTGACAATTTTCTGGATCGTTTTAACGATTTTCCTCTCCCCGGCTTTGGCGAGTTCCATAATTTAATAGATGATTACAATAAATTAATACGTGATATTTGTGATATTCAATACCTGATAAATACGTGATATTATGATTATGGAGAACGGGAACGTGGAGAACGAAAGGGTTTCCGTCTTACTCGAGATCGAGGAACAGCTCGATTTGCTTAAAAGGACGGGTTTCGCACGTCTCATTCCCGAGGTCGGGTCCAATCTCGCTTACGCTGTCGAAAACCCGGAAGACAGCAGGTACGTGGCCGCTGTCCCGGGCCGGATAAGGAACGCGTTAGGCAGACCCGTGTTTTCGAAACCGATGTTCGGGGCTTCCAGCCACAATGCATCGATGATCATCGAGGCGATGAAACACGACCCCGGGAAAAGGTGCGCCTTGAACATAAAATACTCCGATGAGATAATAGCCGCATGCAAATCCATCGGGCTGAAAACGGTTTTTGTCGACAGGATGAACGAGCCCGATGATGTCAAGGATAAGGAAGGGTCAAGCGTCCCTTGGATCCTTGAGAGGGCCATCGAGCAATATGGCCAGGTGCCGGATGTCGTATACCACAGGGGAGCCGTCGGCAAGGAGGCAATGGTGCAGATACTGGGAAAGAATCCGGCCCGGGTCACAGAAATAGCTGTCGAATTGTTAAAGAGAATCTGAAAAGCACATTCTGCCTGCCTTCGCCCGCCTTCGCAGATTTGGGGATATTCGGTGATATGCCTTGGGACATACCTTTAATATTGATTGAATGCCTATATTCTCTATGGAAAAAAACAAGCATGGAAAGGGCATACATCTCGGCATAATACCCGACGGCAGCCGGAGATGGGCAAAGACAAACCGGATAAAGGATTACGACGGCAGGCAGTCCGGGGACGTCATGGAGAAGATAGTCAGGCACGTGTTCGAAAAACACCCAGAGGTGAGCGATCTCTCCATATGGGCGCTGTCAACAGACAATCTCAGCCGGCCGGAGGAGGACAAGCAACTCGTTTACGGGTTGCTGAAAAGCAAGATGCGTGACCTGCTGTTTTACCCCGGCATTTACGAAAAGGACATAAGGGTTAATGTCGTCGGTTCGAGGCTGGGCGAGTTACCGTCGGCTGTCAGGGAGCTGGCCCTGGATGTCGTCTCGAAGACCAAGGAGCATGCAAGCAAAACGCTGAACATATGCATCGGATACGGGGGCCGGCAGGAAATACTCAGCGCCGTGATGGAGTCGTCCAAATGGCTCAGAAAGAACCCGCTGATAAAAAAGCTGCACGAGAATGTCTTCGAGCGGTTTCTGCTGATACCCAAGCCGCTGGACATAATGATCAGGACAGGAGGGGAGAAGAGGCTTTCGGGGTTCATGCTTTACCAGATCGAGTACGCCGAGCTGTTCTTTACCGACACCCTGTGGCCGGACTTCAGCCCCAAGGAGCTTGACAGGATGTTGCTTGAGTTCTCGGAGAGGGACAGGCGGTTCGGAAAATAGCCGGGCATTGTCCCTTTTTTCTCTACACGCTTGCGTCCAATATTTAATTCAGGGTTGGCAGGGTGCATCCAAGAAGAAGCGTTTTCATGTCATTATTTAAAATTGAATATCAATAAAATAAGATGGCAGAAGAACCCCAGGTTTTCAGTTACATTACAAAAGTTCCTTAAAAATTTTCCGATTTCAATACCCAGAATTCAAAGACGGGACAGGGAGACATTATTCTGAGATAGTCGGTGATAAAGGAATAGTCGCCCCTTCGGCCGGTTTTCCCAGGGCGGTTACCAGGTTGCCGATGGGAAAAAGGACGGCTTTCCGGTTGGCATAAAGGTCGTGGAAAGCGAGGATGCGATTACGGCAAAAACCATGGAAATGTCCTTGGATTACATCAGTGAAGTTGGAGCGAAGATAGCCGGCTATGGAGCCAGCAGGTCCGGCTATGAAATAAGCAGGAAGCCGCCTGTCACCATCGAATTGTTCTGAATCAAGCAGCGGATAAAATCGATAAAATCATTGCCGGGTTCAGCTTATCTCTTTTCTATCGAATTTCAGGATGCCGAGCAGCAACAGGGCGACCGCGATGCCTGTCCATATGAGCATGCTTTCGGCAGGTGTGTTGTAGCTCTTCGGCTCCAGCGCAGGTGGCATAGCCCCCGTGTCCCTGTCGTACAGTAGCGAGATATCAGCGGCATCGTATGTTCCCGTGAACTGGCCCATTATGCCCTGATAGATGGGCACCAGCCTGAGCCCGCTGGACTGGACAAAGAACAGGTACGAATTCCCGAGGTGGTAGTTGACATCCATGTAGTTGAGGTAGAATCCCTCATATGCTTGTCCAAGCCAGCCTCTCATGATCATGAAACCAAAGAATATCAGTATCGTAATCCCGACAAGGGTCATTATGGTTTTTATCCTGCTCTTGAACAAGGACGACAGGGCAGTCGCTATGGCCCCGAATATGAAGGAGACGAACACGGAGTACAAGAACAGCGATGGGATGAGAGACAAGATGTTATCGAAGATGTAAATGTCGATCTGCATCGCGCCTGATAAAACCAGGGCCGAGAGTAGCAGCACTATCAGCTCCAGCAGCACAGCGCTGATCATGAAAGCCAGGAACTTCCCTATCACTATCTCGCTTCTTCTGACGGGCTTGCTCACCAGCAGGAGAAGGGTGCCGTCCTGGTCCTCTTTGGATATGAAATCCCCGCATGTCACCGAGGCCAGCAAAACCAGGGGTATCCCTGTTATCCACATGAAAGCAAGGATTATGAACAGTCCCAAAACCATCTGGTTCTGCATGGCAAGCGTCATGCCGCTAAGCCCGATTCCCCCTTCGCTGGCGAATATCCCAGAGGCTATGAAGGGCACGAGCATAACGCCTATGAGGAACAGCAAGCCCCTTCTTATGCTGAACAGATCGCGCAAAGTCTTGAGCATTATCACATGGAACCTCATTTTTTCTCCCCCTTCTTACGCGAAAAGAACGGCAGCCTGAAGCCAAACCCGTGCTTTTCACGCTCCAGCTTCTGCTCGCTTTCCCCGACAAGCCGCATGAAGACCTGCTCCAGATCGCTCGAAGCCACGCCGAAGGCATGCAGGGCGACGTTGTTGGCGGCTATCACCTTGGCGATGCCTCGCTTGAAAACGGTCTCGTCCCCAGCGGCGACTATGTGAATCGTTTCGTTCTCGTCCACCCACGCCTTATGGACGAAGTTCCTGCTTTGCAGGCTTTTCAGGACGCGCTGCGATTCCGATGTCTTCAGCAGGTATTCGTTTCCAGCGAATTTTGCTTCAAGGGCCTTGACGCCGCTCTCCGTCACTATCCTGCCGTGGCTGATTATGGTGACCTCGTCGACCATCTTTTCCAGTTCCGACAGTATGTGGCTCGATATGAAGACCGTTATGCGCTTCTCCTTGCACAGCTGCCTGAGCTTCTTTATGATGCCCAGCCGGCCGGCGGGATCCAGGTTGGCCGTGGGCTCGTCCAGTATGAGCAGCTCAGGCTCGTGTATCATGGCCTGGGCAAGGCTCATCTTCTGCCTCATCCCCGCGCTGAACCCTCCGATCTTCTTGTCCGCGAATTCCTCGAGTTCCAGCCATTTGAGCATCTCCAACGCCCTTTCCCCGGCTCTTTGCCCGCCCAGTCCGCTCACCTTGCCTATGTATACCAGATAGTCGAGGGCTGTCATCTTATCGTAGAACTGCGGGTGTTCCGGGGAGAAGCCGAACAGCTTCCTCGCTTCCAGGGACCCTATCCCGTGCCCCTTGATCGTGCCGCTGCCGGCCGTTGGCCTCAGGGCGCCGATCAGCATCTTCATGGTGGTCGTTTTCCCGGCACCGTTGGGACCTATGAAGCCGTGTATGGTCCCGGCTTTGATTTTTATGCTTATGCCGTTGACTGCGACCAGATCCCCGAACTTCTTGGTCAGATTGCTTGTCTCAATCACGTATTCGCTCATTTAAGCACCTTGAGTATGATGGTGTAGATCTTCGGGATGAACAGCCCTGCCAGCAGGACTATCACCAGGGCAAGCACCATGGCAGCGCTCGACGAACTCTTTGCCACGTTAACGAGCACGCTGTCGTAGACCCCCTTGCCGTACCTGTCGAATGAATAGACCGTAATCTTGTGTTCCCCGCTGAGGATCTCGAATCCCGCCTTTTTGTCCCCGGTTATCAGGGTTTTCTTGTTATCGACGAAGATGGTGGCCATGGACCCTTCCGCCCCCTTCCATTCAACCGAGACGGGCGAGCCGGTCACGGTGTCGGTCTCCGGCGTACTGATGGACATGTCCTTGCTCGTGTCGAGAAAGTAGATGTTGCCGGACGTGCCTATCATGCCCACGCTGTTGTTCCCGAGATTTATTATCTCGCTGCCCAGGCTGGTGAAATCGGCGATGACCTCCCCGTTGGCGACGTCTACAATGAACATCTTTATCTCCTTCTGGTGAGCCTCGCCAACCGCCATGATGACACCCAGTTCGTTTTTCCCGTCCCCGTTGATGTCCGCCAGCATGGCGGCGTTTATCCCGGGCATCCATATCGAGTCCCCGCTCCTCGTCTTGTCGACCTCTTCAACAACGACCCTCTTCAGTTCCTGGTTGCTTTTGGCATCGTAGACCAGAACCTCGGCTCCAGGCTGCCAGGCCTGCGACCTGGCCACCGCGACATCAGTAATCCCGTCCCCGTTCAGGTCACCGGCGGGTGCCGCCGGCATAATAGTGTTGTAGCCATAGACATCCCTGAGCATCCATGCCTCTTCTATGCCTTTGTAGCTCCACACAGTTTCCTTTGTCCGGCCATCCACTATTTCCAGTTTTGGCTTTCCTGCCTCGCTCCATAGCTGGAAGATTATGGAATCATCAAAGCCGTTCCCGTCGAAGTCAGCGGCGCCCAGCTCCGCGCTTGTCCCGCTCCTTTCCACTTCCATTATCTTGTACCCGTTCCGGCCGTCAAGAAAGGTGTACAATGGCGGGCTGTCCTGGATGTATTGCTCGAAAACCAGGTCCTCGGCGCCGTTCCCGTTCAGATCACCGACTATGACAACCCTTTCCTTGTTGAGGCCGTCCGTTGTTGTGAACTTGAACGCCCTGTAATAATCCAGCCCGGCGGCGGTGATGTTGGAATGCAAGAACGACATGCCGTCCCAGTCAACCAAGACGAGGTCGTCCATCCCGTCCCCGCTGGCGTCGCCGACAACAAGGAGCCTGCCCCTGTCATGCACTGTCCAGTTATGGTAGATGTCCATCGGAAACTCCCCGGTGAACGGGTCCTGGTAATGATCAGGCCTCTGCGTCCTGTTCCATACGATGTCCCCGTGCACGCTGTCCATTATGAAGACATCGTTCCATCCGCCTATGATGAAGTCCGGCACGCTGTCACCGCTCTGGTCCTGTATGATATCCAGCGACTCTATCCTCTTGATTATTCTGAAATCATCCTTTCTGTCAAGGATGTTACTTCTCATGTCATTGAAATTCCTGTCGAACTCCTTTCTCTCGTCTCTGCTCATTTTCCTCAAATCATTCTCAACAAGCTCCCGCTGGCTAAGGAGCTCGTTCCGGATTGTCTGGTTAAGCGTGATGTCGTCCTTGAACATGTGGTTGTAGACGCCGTAATAATCGTACTCCGTGAGAGACCTGTTCACGATTACCATGCCGTTCTTGCCGCTGAATGCCAGTATCCTTGTAAGCTCGCCGTACATGTCGCCCTTGTTCCAGTCGCCAGGATACTGGAGATACGCAACGACGTCGGATTTCCCGTCTTTGTTAAGGTCGGGGACAGCCTGCACGGCCGCGAGGCCCCCGGTAGCCGAAAAGACCTTTGACGGCAGGGCGTAGGACCATGCGATCTCCCTCGTAGCCCCGTCTATAACGAAGATGATCCTGGACAGCCCCTCATCGAACGGGTTTTCTGTGTCCGCACCGTCCCTGGACTTGACCAGCATGTCGGGTGAGCCATCTCCTGTAAAATCGGCCTTTTTGATTGTGATGTCGTTTATTCTCGGATAGCTCCAGACAACGGAGTCGGGGTATTCCACCAGTACCAGGTCTCCGTAGCTGGACGCAATGATGAACCTGTCTTTCCCGAACGGGAGCAAGAAATACAGATTTCCTCTGGCCTGGCCTGACGTCGAATTGATATTCACGGTCTCGTAACTCGACCCGTCGGCCGGATTGATCAGCTTGACCTTGTCTTTGGCGCCTGACTTGCCGACAGGAACCGCAAGATAAGTTTCATCAAGTTCCACGCAAGCCGGCTTGGTGGTGTAGCCAAGCTCTATGTTCTCGTTGCTCCATTCTATTTTCCCGGTCCCTGAATCAAGCAGGTAAAGACCGGCCACGCCTTTGTATTCTCTCCCCCACCTGAACCCGGGAAAGGCCGATGCTATTATGTCCATGTTCCCGTCACCGGTTGCATCATCCACGGCATTGACCCTCAGGTTGAAAAAATTGTAATCAGACATGCTGGTCGGCAACGGGTGGTCCCCGTAGTAACTGTACAGCAGGGTGTCTACGTAGTCTATAATCTCCTTTTGCCACTTCGTATCCCCGTTAGCGATATCGATCAGGTAGACATAACCGTCCTCCGCGCTTACCGCTGCATGTTGCTTGCCGTCAACGGTCAGCCCGATGATGTCCCATACGGACCTTTTTACGGACCCGGCCGGCGAATTGGTGGACGGGTTTATGACGGTGTAGGTCTTTGACAGGTACTTGCTCCATATCTCTTCCCCAGACCCCCCGCTGATCAGGTAGAGGTAGCCGTTCTGGTCGCCTGCCAGGATATCCTGCCTGCCGTCGCTGTCCTGGTCGTCAACGGCCAGCAGGTCCCAGACGTTGTCCGAATCCTCAAACTCCCATACAGGCTCACCGGTCTCGCCGTCGAGGGCATAGACGCCGTAGCCGGAGCTCAGCACAATGTCATCGTGACCGTTGGAATTGAGGTCGTTCACGGACACCATGTCGAAAACGCTGGTCTGCTGCATGGTCCACAATATGTAGGAATCATAAACCTCAGTCTTCGGGGAAAACTCCCATATCTTCTCCCCGGTTTCGATATCGTAGCACTGCACGTTCGGGAAATAAGCGTCGGCCGTGCTTATGGCAATCTCCGGGCAGCCGTCATCCGTCAGGTCGCCCAAAACCGCCACGTTCGTTACGGAGCTGGATGTCTGGATATAGCTATGCAAACCGCCGCCGCTGGTAAAAACATACAGCCCTGTCGAGGTGCCCACGAGCACGGAATCCTCCCCGTTGCCAGTCAGGCCAGCCAGAATTATGCCTGGTGTTGTTATGGCGCCGGAAATGCCGATTTGCACCATGCTCATGGACTCGGCCCCGCCGGCTATGGCGGGCACCAACAGCATGAGCATCAAAAAGGAGAGAGCCGAGCACGTTTTCCGCATATTAATATTATTGTTTTCTCCCTTATATAACGCCCCTTATATACCGATTTCAGTTGAATCGGTTGCGCTCGTTTTTCTCCAGTCCCAACCTTGGCTAAAGTAACAGCCCCATAACATACATGAACGTGTTCCATATGATAAGCAGCCCTACCGTGTACATGAAAAGAATTATAGCCGCGAAGGCGATTTTGATTTTTTCATGTGTCTTCATCCTGCTGAATATCCACGAAAGCCAGAAAGCTGTGCTCATGCTCAATGTGATGGTCCATGCGGACAGGGTGTACATGACGGTGACGAACACGCTTCCCGAAACCATCCAGGTTATGTTAAAAACGAGAAATGCCGTCACCAGGTTTAATGCCCACGACAGGAGGATGGCTTCGATGTCAGGCCTTTTCTGCGTTCTCCGGAGATATTCTATGAACACGTTGCCCATTATTAATCTTTGTCATTCGGAATTAATTAATCTTGGGATTTGATGGGCACCAGTTTTCCCAGCGCCCCTGACGCGAAAATGAAGACGAGGCAGGAACCCGCGAAGTTCAATCCCATGTCCAGATAATCGAAAAAGCGGACCTGGGTGAAAAACTGCAAGGCTTCCATAGCTGCCCCGTAGACCGTGGAGTTGACGATTGCCAGCAAAAAGCCGTGCTGGCGGTATTTCCCTGTCAGGAACATCCTCAGGAAAAGCGCTGATAATATGAAATAAACCGGCAGGTGCAGGTAGGATATGTCACCCCCGGCCTGGCCGGGCATCTGGGGCTGGGACGTGATGGAAAAGTGGAATATCACCGCCATCCACAGGACCAGGGGCAGCCATATGTAAATTTTTCTGTTCACCCCTGTCATATGGACCCCCTTCATTCCCCGTATGATTCGTCATATATAATATACATATAGAGAGCAGGGAGGCTTTTATTGCGTTTATTCTGGCTTTTCCTTGGCTGGACCAGCTTTTTCGGCAGCCTTTTCCTCTGGCTTCTCCTCGGCTTTCTGTTCCTCAGCCTCAGCAACTTTTTCTTCCGTTTCCTTTTCTTCGACTTTCTCTTCCTTTGTTTCTTCTGCAGGCTTCTCTTCCGGCTTCTCAGCTTGCTTTCCCTCTGCTTTCTCTTCGGCCTTCTCCTCAGCCTTTTCTTCCTTTGGTTCTTCCGGTTTCTCCGCTTGCTTTTCCTCTTTCTTCGTTCCAAAAATACGCTCCAGCGCCTTTTTGCCGTACTTGACGACCTTCGTGTTTATCTGCACGATGTCGTCGGAAATAGTGTTGCCTCTGACGGACTTCCTCTTTCTAATCCCGGGTGACCTTGGATGGAATCCGGGCGGCGCCGAGATTAATATCTTCTTCCTGGCTGTACCTTCCATGTCCCTGCGCATCGGGAAGCCGTCCTTGTCGCTGCCCCCCGTTATCTCCAGCTCGTAGCCGTCGAGGCCTGCGATGTCGCCTGCCATCTTTTCGCCTATCTTCTTTCCAAGCACACCCTCTTCGCTCACTTCCCTCTGGTAGGAGTGCCTAGTCTTCGGGTCTGATACAACAAGTTTGAATGCCATTCCATCACCTTTGCCCAGATTGCGGCCTTGCCAAGCGGCCGACTCATCTCCGGGTTGATATCTACATTTATTGAGGGGCAATGTTTAAATAAGTTAGAGCCTGTATCTCTTGGCTATTCTTGATGAATATTTTATGGACAAGTCCGCGCCTTCAGATTCTGCGGCTGTTTTCAGCATCGAAAGATAAGCCTTGGGCCCTTCCTTGCTTAATCTGGCGGGATGGCCTTCATAGACTACTTCCACATTCCCGTCTCCTAGTGCCTTGACCGTTATGTCCCATTACTCCATGCTAACACTCGAACTCCTGTAAGCAGTTTGCAATTTATAAGCTTCATCTGAGGTTGTCCTGATGTGGCAGAAAATCTGGAGAACAGGCGGGTTTCTCAAATGTAGGAAATCTTCAGCCACCTGTACACCAGTTTGTGCGGCTGCATGAAATAGAACTTGAACAGGCAGCTCAACTCGTCCCTCTTCTGCGGCTCGTGCTTGTTTATCTTGAAATGAAAGTGCGCCTTTTCATCCTCGTCCAGTTCCTCGATATCGAGCCTGTACGCAGGAGACCTGCGCAGGAAGAAATAGCTGTATATGAGGTAATGGTCATCGTCCAGCTTGTTGATCACGGGCTTCACTTCCTCGCTTATGTTTTCGGGAACGGAGTCTATGCTGTCAAGGTCAACGTGCTGGGTGGAATTGCACTTGAATGTGTACCTGATGTTCTCCATCCCGTCGTCACCGGCGGTTATGTTGAGATAGAAAAGCCTGTAATCGGTTTCCGTGGCCGTGGTGTGTATGAACACGAAGGTTCCATCCTCTATGTAATCCGGGGTTCCGTCGTACTGGAAATCGGTCATGTTCAGTATCTCGCAGTCCTCAGGGCAGATGTTGTTCACATTTTCGTCGGTTTCGCACACGCCGTTCCCGCAGCATGGATATAAGGTTTCGCGCACGCATTTAAAGTCGGTGCTCGCCGAGCACGTGTCATTGGTGCACGGGTCGCCGTCGTCGCAGGACACCGGGCAGCCTGCCTCGTCCATGTCGCACACCCCGTTGTCGTTCTCATCGAAGCAGCACACGTCTCCTATCATCTTTTTTGGGGATTGGCACTGGGGCTGGGTGTCTCCCGGTGGCTGGGTCGTATCTTCCCCTATGCATCCGCTTACCATAACAACAAACAGAAAAATCCCCAGCAGACATACCATTTTTCTTTCCATTGATTAACATTTGTATTAGCTGGAATAAAAATTTAATTCTTTTTGTGCATAATATACAGCAATGAAAAAGACATTGTTACAACTGGGCGTGATATTCTTCGGCTTGGGCATGTTATTGTCAGGCATGCAGACTGTTACAGGTTATTACGCCGATCCGTCAGGCTACGGCTTCCATCACCTGGCATCGGCTTATCTCAACATCTCCTTGGCGATCACGGTTTTCGGTGCCATCCTGCTGTTGATGCTATTGAAAAGGCTGCAAAGATTTCTTTGGTGAATCTTAGCATCCAATCCCTACATCTGGCTGGGCGCCTCTATCCCCAGCAGGTTCAGCGCGTTATTAAGCGTTATCTGCACGGCCTTGACCAGAGCGAGCCTCGCCAGCCTGGTCTCTTTGGCCGCCTTGAGGACAGGAACGAACTGGTAGAATTCATTGAACGTGTCGCACAACTCATAAGCGTACGTGGCGATGTAATGCGGCCTGGTCTCCCTGGCCGACTTCTCGACCCAGTCAGGGAATTCCGAGACCTTCCTGATCACGGCTATTTCCTTGATTTCCTTGAGCATGCCGGCGTCGAATTTCCCGATGCTTCTCATCCCCGACTTCCTCAGTATCGAGCAGCATCTGGCGTGGGTGTATTGCAGATAGGGGGCGTTGTTTCCCTCAAAGCTCAGCGCCCTGTTCCAGTCGAATATGATTGTCTTCTCTGGCGATACCTTGATCATGTCATAACGCAGTGCGCCCAAGGCGACCGTCTTAGCCACGGCCTCCACACCAAGCCTGCCAAGCTTTGGATTCTTTTCGAGCGTGACTTTCTTGGCGAGAGAAAGCAACCGCTGCTTCAAATCCTCATACAGGATCACCTTCCCTTCCCTGGATTTCATCTTCCCGGATTTCAGGTTCACCAGGCCATAGGAAAGATGATGCTCAAGCTTGGCCACCCCCGGGTTTGTGATTTCCAGGCTCTTGAACAGCTGCCTGAAATGCAGGTCCTGCTCGGATCCCACCACGTGGATTATCTTATCGGGCTTGAATTCCCGGGCCTGCATGTCAGCGAGAACGAAATCCTTTATTGAATAGAGGGGGGTACCGTTCTGCGTGAGCAAGATGTAAATCCCTAGCTTGTAACGCTCGAGGTCCATGACTATCGCTCCGTCGCTGAGTTTCGCAATCCCCTTTTTCCGCAGACGCTTCGCCAGCTGGATGCCGGGGCCCTCAACCTCGCTTTCGAAGTACAGCCGGTCGAACTTCGCACCGAAATCCCTGTATATGCCAGCGAAATAATCAAGGCTCCACCTTCTGGTCTTCTTCCACAGCTTAACCAGCGGCGCTTTGCCTGCGTAAAGGTCCTTGTTTATCTCTCTGATTTCCTTTTCTACCCTCGGGGCTGTGGCTTTCAGGCTGGCCTTCGCATAGACTTCGCCGAGCCACCTGCCTTTGTCAGCGGCCGGCTCCCTGAGTCCCAGGTTCAGCATCCCCCACAGGCATCTGGCGACGTGGGGGCCTATGTCCCCCTGGTAGTTCGCCCTTGTTACACCGTATCCGCCGAATTCCAGTATCCTGGACAACGATTCTCCCAGCGTGATGTTCCTGACATGGCCGATATGGAAGGCCTTGTGCGTATTGGGATGGGCGAATTCAACCATAACCCTTTTCTTCTTCCGCGGAGAAGATCCGTATTTATCCTTTTTCTTCAGAATATCTTTGATAATGTTTTCTCCCAACTTCTCCCAGTCGGCGTGGAAATTGATGTACGGCCCGATAGCCTCGATCCATTTTATCATGCCGGCAGGCTTGAGCTTGAGCGAGACCTTCTTTGCCATATCCTTGGGATTCGCCCTCTTGGCCTTCGCGAGCTCGAAGCACGGAAACGCGAGATCCCCCATCTCCGGCCTGGGCGGCTTTTCCAGCAGGCTCGGATCCAGCCTGGCTTTTTCGAGCATCTTCTCCACATCATCTCTGAGAACGCGCATGATATCACTCCATACTTTATTTCGGTTTATGGTTTAAAATAAATAAGAATGGGCCCGCCCGGATTCGAACCGGGGATCTCCCGCATTCTGAAGCACTTTTCGACCAGAGCATACAAAGGCATTCATGAAAGGTTTTCGTCAAGCGGACGTCCTAACCAGCTAGACCACAGGCCCGTTGCTTTTGTATAATATTGTCGTTTTCATTTTTAAATGTCATATCCGTGAGAAAAAGGAGCATGCTGGAAGGGGCGAAATCCTTGAGGCACAACAGGCCATGGGTGGCACACCAGTGGGAAGAGAGGGGAAATTCAAGTCACACTTAAAAAATTCACTCACAATAACTTCTGCTTATGTGGACTAATGATATCTCCCAGGTTGAGCTGCTTGACCCCGATCAGATGATCGGCACCGGAGAGGCTGCCAGGATACTCGGTATTAACAGCAGGACGGTGAGGCGCCAATTCGATGCCGGCAAAATACCAGGGGTCAAAACACAAGCCGGTATACTTTTCCGCCGGATGGACGTTTTGTGCCATCGGGAGCATTCGAGAGACAGGGCGAAGTTCGATGGGATAATCAAGACGGCTTACGTATTCGACGAATTCGGTTATTTGGATTTCGCCAATTACAGCTGGACAATGGATGGAGGCATCAGGGACATTAAATCAGCACTGGAAGCCTACAGACCGGAAAGAGCAAGGATAATAAACCCGCTCGGCGTGAAGCCCGCCGATGTATTTATGGTCGAGGAGATACTGGCAAGGCTTAACCTCTCCGATTCGCACGTCGTTTACAACATGCTGAGTGATGGCGTGCTCCAGCCGCAGGACGGATACAAAAAGGTCGGGAGGGGCCGATGCAAGGGCCAGAGGCTGCTGGTCACGAAGAAGTCTTTTGCCGATTACCTCGGCGAAGATGCCCCTGAGAGGTTTTATACCAGCCGCGACCTTGCCGAAGAATCAGGGAAGCCGGTCAGATATGTCAACAAGCGTGTTTGGGCATTGAATGAACAAAGGAATGGGAACGGCATTCACCCATTGGGCAGAAAGATAAACGGGAATAGAAGAAACAGCGGCTATCTCTTCACCCTTGGGGACATCTGCGAATTCAGAGAAATTTGCGGGTTTTACTGATTTCAGTATCCTGCCTTTCGAGATACGCCACTTTTCCGTCGACAACGGTCGCCTTGCACCTGCCGGGAAAGGTCATATCCTCATAGGGGCTCCATCCGCATTTGGTCCTCATGCTCCCTCTTTTGATGATTTCGGATTTCATGTCCAGCAGCGTCAGGTTGGCCTCATTCCCGGATTCTATCTCCCTTCTCCTGAGGCCGAACGATTTCACCGCGTTCAGGGACGTGAGGGACACGATATCATCCCATGGAATCTGGAAATGCATGTTAAGCGCGGCAATGAAATTGGAATATGTGTCCAGCTCCGGCATGCCGGACGCAAAGGGGGCATTGAGCTTTTCGTTCACGGTGTGCGGGGCGTGATCGGTCTCTATCCAGTCCACGTTGCCTACCAGCAACTGCCTGACAAGGCCAAATACGGCCTCCCTGCTTCTGAGAGGAGGGTTGACCTTGTAGTAAAGTCCTCTGGACTTCTTTTTCATCAAATCCGAGTTCATGAGCAAGTGATGCGGGGTTACCCCGCAGCTAATCCTGAGTGTTTTCGGGGCCTTTTTCAGTAACAGGATGGATTCCGGCAGGGTTATGTGGCAGATGTGCAGATGCCCCCTGAAGCCGGCCTTGACAGCGAATCTTATCTGGTCCAGTACGGATTCGGTCTCTGCTTTTGGTGGCCTTATCTCGCACCAGGTTTCGGGGTTGCGCACGCTCCAGATTTTTTGCAGAAACTCTGATTCCTTTTCGCAGTGGACCATCAGCACGCCCTTGTACTTGAGACTGGCCAGGGCCCTGTAGACATCGAGCTGTTTCTTCGGCTCGGGAACAGCCAGCCCTCCGACCGATTCGCCAGCATACAGCTTCAGGCCCGCAACTTGCGGGTATTTCTCGACAGCCCCAGCCACCTCCCTTATCTGGCTCCTGCTGCTGGTCAGTCCCGCGTACACCATGTACTTCACCCGAATCCCGCTCTTCTCCGCCGTTTCCAGCCTTTTCAGTACACCATCTTCCGATATGATTGGCGGGTCCGTGTTGGGCATGTCGTGCATCTGGGTCACCCCGCCATGAACAGCGGCCTCGGACGCGGTCTTTATAGTCTCCTTGCCCGACTGCCGCCGGTCCCTGCAGTGCACATGCGGATCTATGAAACCCGGCAGGACGACGTCGGCCGCGATGTCGGGGTCATGGCCGAAGTGGGTCAGCCTGTAAATCCGCCCGCGATGGATCTGGATGAAAACATTGGCGTGTACCTTGCCGGGAGCCATCACCACGGTCTTCCCGAAGATAACAAGCTTGCTCATACCTTTACCCTCCTTCCGCTCGCGTCCCTTTTGTATTTCCCGAACTCAGAGACGTGTTTTAATTCATCAAGCGTGAAAACGGGGCCCTCCCTGCACACCCTCCACCCGGTTCCGTCCAGGCAGCAAGAGCCGCACACCCCGAAGCCGCATTTCAGATGCCTCTCAAGGGAGAATTCCGCCTGCGTGTTTTTTCCCATGCAAATCCTGAAAACCTCGTGCATCATCAACTCGGGCCCGCAGCAATAGACGCGGTCGATCTTTTCGGTTGACAGCAGGTCAGCCAGGCAATCGGTGCAAAAGCCGTGGTGACCGCACGAGCCGTCATCCGTGCTGAATACCATTCTCACGCGCTTGTTTTTGAACCTTTCCCTGAACATGATATACTCTGCGGTGGCAGCCCCGGTTATGAAAAAGACGGCCCTGCCTGGCTTGGCCATCTCATCGGCAAGGAAGCCCAGGGGCGCTGTCCCGTATCCTCCTCCCACAAGGGCTATGTTCTTGCCTTTCCCCGAAAATCCCCTGCCGTAAGGGCCCTGTATCCCAACGATTTCGTTTATTTTTCTATCAAAAAGTTTGGTGGTGAAAGGCCCGACTTTTTTTACAGTAACGGCAAATCTGCCTTTTTCCTGGTACGAAATCCCGAAAGGCTTCTGACCGGCAGCCGGAATCCACATCATCACGAACTGGCCGGGCTTTGCGTCGATGCTCCCCTTGAACCAGTACGTGTTGATGTCTTTCGCCTCGTTCACGATATCTTCTATTCTAAACATCCTCGGCTTCTCTGGGGCGGCCATCCCCGATTGCGTCATGCGTAGCAGCCCCCCACTATGAACTTGAGGTCCCTGATGTCGTTGAGTATGAAGTTGGGCTCTTGTCCCAGCAGCTTTTCCCTGGCGTGATACCCCGACAAGACCGCGGCTGTCCTTATCCCGGCCAGGCTGCCCGCTTCGATGTCGTGCGCCATGTCCCCCACGAGCAGCGTCTCATCCTTTCTAGCCCCGATTTTTTCAACAAGCCCGTTGATGAACTCCCTCTTGTCGTGGGCGGAACCCATGGTATGGGAGAAAAAACCCGCCAGGCCGTAATCGATTATCTTCTTTTCCAGAAAATCCTGCGGATGGGAACTGCACACCGCAAGCTTTATGCCCCTTTCCTTGAGCCAGAGAAGCATCCTCTTCGCGAACGGGAAGGGGGCAGCTTTCTTTCCGTTCTCGACAAAAAGCTTCTTGAACATGTGGTCGAGCTCGGCCTTCTCGAGCGTTATGCCCATGGACCGGTAAAAATCCATGTAAGGCAGGTCAAACCTGTCCCTGAATTCCTCGATGCTCATGAATTCCAGTCCAAGACGATCGAACACCTTGCCGGTTATCTCATAAACCAGCTCAAGGTCGTTGCTCACGACCCCGCTCCAGTCCAGGATGATAGCCTTAATCATGGGCAACCCCGACCATTTCCTTTATACTTGAGTATCCTTCCGAATGCATGAATTCCGAGATCTCATCCGAGACAAGTTTGAACACGTCAATCCCCCTGTAATAGACCGCGGAACCTATCCCGACGGCGGAAGCCCCCGCCATCAGCATCTCGACCGCGTCTTCACCCGTTGTCACCCCACCAGTTCCTATTACGGGTATTTTCACAGCCTCGTAAACATCGTAAACGCACCTGACGGCTATGGGCTTTATGGCAGGCCCGGATAATCCCCCGAACTTGAAGTCAAGAATGGGTTTTTTCGCTTTTATGTCGATAAACATCCCGGGGCCTGCGGTGTTGCCCATGTTTATGGCGTCAGCCCCTGCCTTGGCTGCTGCTAGTGCAACCTCCCCGATAGCCGGAATGTTCGGAGAAAGCTTGACCATGACCGGCAATTTCGTGTTCTTCTTCACGGCCTTTGTAATCTCGTACGTAGCCTCAGGGGTTCCCTGCCCGGCGAGGAGGCCGTACCCCGGGGTGTGGGGACATGACAAGGGAATCTCGACAGCGGCGAACTCGCGCGACAGGAAATTCTTCGCTACGTAGCCGAACTGGGCGGCGTCTTCCCCTATGATGCTGGCTATGACAGGGACACCGACATCGTCAAGACCGGTGAATTCCTTTTTCGCTTCGGTCAGGCCGGGGTTGGAATACCCGACCGCGTTTATCATCACATCGCCGTCAGTCAAGACTATGGGGGATTTGTGGCCTTTCCTCGGCTCCCGGCTGACCGACTTCATCGTGACCGCCCCTGCGCCATTGTCCGCCACGTTCTTCAACGAGGCCTTTGTGACTCCCAGGAATCCGGACGCCAGAATCAGAGGGTTCCTCAGCTTGATCCCGCACAAACTTATAGACAAGTCAGCTAACATAGTATTCTTTTGGAAAACAGATATATTATATTTGATGCCCTGCAAGAAGTTCATTTGAGTCCATTTTTGCCGCAAACATAGATTTAAAAAATTTACTGCACTATGTAAATCAGAGTGAGGCCCATGCCCGATGTAGGATTCAATCCGGAGAAGATAACCCCTTATCGTGGGAGATCGTTTGAAACGACGAATGGAAAAAAATATGGAATCGATCAGAAGGGGAAATTCTCTGGAACCGGGAAGACAGCTGCAATCAATGGTGCCGATGTCGCAAGGATTGCCGGCATTGAAGGCGAGCATTACAGGAACATGAGAGAGGCCCTTGATCCCGGATTTTCATCGTTCGAGGCATCCGTCGAGGCTTTTGAAGAATACGGGAAAGAGCCCAAAGCAGGCCTTCATCTTGCCTTCGGGCTGACCCCAGAAGCCTCCCAGAGTACAGAATATTTCGGAATGATAACATCGAAGCTTAAATAGGCCACTTCTTCGCATTGACGCCATCGGTCAGCTTATGCACAAGACTTTCCGGGTCGGAATCGTAGAAGACCGACGCCCCTGCCTTTTTATTTTCAGCAAACTTTTTCACTACGTCTTTGATCATGTCAGAGATGCCGCCCGTTCCCGTCAGGACTCCTATCCTCTTCCCCTCGTCATAGGCTATGGTGAACTCGTTCAGGGTCCCTATCCCCCCTGCTATGAAAACGGCGATGTCGCATGACCTGACCGTGACGACATTTCTCCCTTTGTAGCCGAACCCGGTGAATGCTATGAAATCGAAATTTTCAACCGGGTACCCGTATTTTTCAACATGCTCCTTTCTGTTGTTTGCAGGCGATATCCCAATAACAGACCCGCTTTTCTCTCTGGCAGCCTTGGCGACTTCGCTCGGCAGGCCGGGGCATGCGCCTGTGACCAGTACGCAGTTATTATCGGCTATGGCATGACCAAGGAGTCTAGCTTTTGCGATTGAATCCTTGCTTATTTTGCCCTGCGCAGAACCGAAGACCCCCACGACATTTTCCATAATGATGGATTTCGAGTCAGACTTAAAAGTTTAATTGTCGCATAGAGGATATGCAAGCCAGGATTTTCCGCCAGGAAGATGCGAAATACAGCGCCTTATGGAGCAATGGCTATAAAGATGCGAATTGGGAGAGGCTTGCGAAAGCCGCTGTCGAAAGGGTCAATGGCTCGTCATCGTTAGTCGATTTCGGGTGCGGCAGGGGCAAAGCGATGGATTTTTTTACGCGAAGGGGGATGTACTGCGAGGGCGTCGAGATTAGTTCTTATCTGGCAGGAGAGTTGAGAAAAGACGGGAAATGGGTGCATCACGCCAGCCTGGACAATATGCCGTTCAGGGACAACCAGTTCGGCATTGGTTTTTCCAACGATGTCATCGAGCATGTCCCCGAAGAGCTGGTCCAGCCGTCTTTGAACGAAATGGCAAGGGTTTGTTCCGATTATCTGTTCTTGAGCGTTTGTCCAGAGCCCAGCCACCACCTGTCCAAAGACGGGGAAAATCTCCACCTCACCGTAAGACCGGCCGGGTGGTGGGAGGCGATGCTCAGGAAATACGGCAAGGTTGAGAGAATAAATTTTTGGTTGAGCAGATCATCGCGATACGCGATAAATCTGAAATCATGAGCCAATCGCGGCATGTTCCGCGACCCCAAAATTTACATATTTAAATTTTGGTTTCATTCTAATCTTTATGGCAAGAAATGAAGGGAATATTGACGATGTCAAACCGGCTACGGTGGAGAAGTTCAGGCTGTTTCTGACAGACGAGTACAACAAGGAGCTGTACAAGGCCGCGGAGGAAGAAGCCCCCTTGATCGTGGATTTCGAGAGGCTGGACAGGAGGGGAGCGGAGGGCCTTGCCCTGATGCTTTTGGAGGAGCCTGACAAGTTCATGCACGTTGCGGAAGAGGCGGTCAACAGCATAGACCTGCCCGCCCCTGTGAAGATAAGATTTAGAAACCTGCCCGATACAGGCGTTGTAAACATAAGAGACCTGAGGTCAAAGCACATAGGCAGGTTCCTGAGCGTGGAGGGCACAGTCAGGAGGGCTAGTGAGATAAGGCCGGAGATAGTGGCGGTCGACTGGAAATGCCTTGAATGCGATTCAGTTATCAGGTATCCGGTCAAGGGGACCTTCGTCAGCAAGCCTTTCAGGTGCGTGAATGAGGTCGACGGGAAGCAATGCAACGGCAAAAGATTCGTCGAGGCCGAGAAGGTGATGATAGACACGAGGTGGATCACCATAGAGGAGCCTTTTGAGCTGACCGAGGGGGAGAAGCCTTCCCAGGTCAACGTATGGCTCACCGAGGATCTCGTCTCGCCCGAGGGTAGGAGAATGACCGATCCCGGAAACCGGCTGAAGATCATGGGCGTTCTCAGGGAGGTTCCGAAGGGCAAGATGGATTCGGTCAAACTGGATTTCTATTTCGATGCCAATCATGTCGAGCCGACCGAGACCAGCTGGGAGAAACTGAAGATAAGCAAGGAAGACGAGGCTGAGATAAAAAAGCTGGCCAGTGACCCGAACATATACGACAAGCTGGTTGACTCCATGGCGCCTTCGTTGTTCGGCCTTAGAAATATCAAGGAGTCCATAATAATGCAGTTGTTCGGCGGGGTTCCAAGAACGCTGCCCGACGGGACGCACTTCAGGGGCGACATACACATTCTGATAATAGGAGATCCCGCATCCGGCAAGTCGCAGCTGCTCAAGCTCGTGCCCGAGATCGTCCCTCGCGGAAGATATGTCAGTGGAAAGGGGGTAACCGGCGCGGGATTGTGTATGTCATACGACACGCTGGTTCCGTCCGCTCATGGTGAAATTAGGAAAATAGGGGACATCGTAGAGGATGTATTAGAAAAAGGGAAAGAACGAATCAAGGAAGGATGGGTGTCGGATAAAGGTAACATGGAAATTGTGTGCCTTGACAGGGATTTGAAAATTAAGAAGAGAAAGGTTTCAAAATTTTTCAAATTAAAGCCGAACGGAAGGCTTGTTGAATTCAGCACGGCTTCAGGGAGAAAAATGAAGGTGACAGAGGAGAACCCTCTTCTTACCATAAGCAACGGGAAGCTTGTGTGGAGAAGGGCGGACGAGATTAAGAAAGGAGAATACATAGCACTTGCCAGGAACATCCCTGTCAATCACATTCCCGTTGATTTACAACCCCAATTCGCAATGTTCACGGGGATGATTGCAGGTGACGGTGATGTGGGAAACAGGGAGATAAGATTCCACAACACGAACGAGAATTATCTGGAAGAATTTTCCAGGCTGTCCAGCTTCCTCGGGTTCAGACCAAGAAAATACTACCCGAAGAAAAGAATACCTTGCATAAGAGTCGCTTCTAAGGATTTGTGTGAGCATATCGAAAAGATGGGCATACCAAGGGGCGTGAAATGTAATAAGATTGTTATCCCTGATGATATCCTAAGGTCAGACAGGCTCACTTCACAATTCCTTTCAGGCCTGTTTATATGTGACGGAGGCCCTGTAGAGAAAGGAAACGGCAGCTACGTAGAATTCACAACCACCAGCGGTATTCTTGCAAGACAAATACAGACAGTCCTGCTCAGGTTCGAAATATTATCCAAACTCAGAGAGAGAACACCATACAAAAAAGGCTTCGGAGGTAAGAAAAAGAAATACGTGATTATAATAAGGGGACAGGAAAACCTGCTCAGATTTGAGGAAAAAATCGGCTTTAAACACGAGAAAGCAGAGAAACTCCGTGCAATCCTTGACAGAAAGCTAGAATCTAATACTAATGTTGACATTATTCCCAATCTTGGAAAAAGAATCAAAGAAATACGCAGTAAGCTTGGAATTAAGATAAAGAATGAGAAGTTTCTCTATATGCTCAGAAGCTATGAAAGGGGGGACAGAATGTTTTCCAGAAAACAACTTCTCAGGTTTGTGCGTGATTTGAAATCCAAAAAGAGTCACCCTTATTTTGAGTTTCTGGAAAAAATGTCAAAATCGGATATATTTTGGGACAGAATTGTGGAAAAAAGAAAAACAAAAGAGGAATGGGTATATGATCTTACAGTTGAAGGTGAACATAACTTTATTGCCAACGATATCATTGTCCATAATACAGCAACCGTTACCAAGGACGAGCAGTTCATGGGAGGCTGGGTCCTGGAGGCTGGGGCGCTGGTGCTGACCAACAAGGGCCTGCTGGCGATAGACGAGTTTGAGAAGATGAACCCTGACGACCAGATCGCGATGCACGAGGCGCTAGAGCAGGGCACAATTTCCATCGCAAAGGCCAGCATAGTGGCCACGCTGCCTGCGAAGACGAGCGTCTTGGCGGGGGGGAATCCGAAGTTCAGCAGGTTCGACCCCATGCGGTCGATATACGAGCAGGTGAACATACCGCCTACCTTGCTGAGCAGGTTCGACCTCAAGTTCACGCTCAGGGACGTCCCCAACGCAAAGGAGGACAAAAAGATCGTTGAGCATGTCCTGAAAAGCAGGCACGAGAAAGAAAAGATCACGCCCGTAATATCCCCGGATATGATAAGAAAGTACGTCGCTTATGCGAAGGAGAAGTACCACCCCGAGCTCACGCCGGAAGTAAGCAAGCTGCTCCAGAACTTTTACGTCAAGACCAGGGGCAGGGCGGAGGGGGGCAGGGCCCCGGTGCCCATCACCTTGAGGCAGTTCGAGGCGCTCATGAGGTTGTCCGAAGCCTCGGCCAAGATACGGCTGTCGTCCATCATCAGCAAGGATGATGCCCAGAGAGCCATAAAGTTGATGAAGGCGAGCCTGAAGGACCTTGGTTCCGACGTAGAGACAGGCGAGATAGACGTTGACAAGAGCGAAGGGGGGACACCCTTCAGCGAAAGGTCGAAGATAACGAAGATCCTGAACATAATAGACGAGCTTTCAGGCGATAAGAGGGACATAGTCCCCATAGCGAAGCTCAGGGATGCTGCATCCAAGGAAGGCATAGAAGGAACAGAGGTGGACGACTTGATAGAAAGGCTCAAGAGGGAGGGTATCTTGTTTGAGCCCAATCCTGGATATGTGCAGAGACCCTGAGCCTTGCCAGGCGGCAACCGGAATGAGTTACATTAGACTGTCGCTGGAAGCCCATGAATTTATTCGTGGGAGGATGTCACGTAATCTGGAGCTATGTAATCTGATTTTTAAGTTCTTGCAGCAATATAATTAACATGAATTGCCCTAAGTGCGGAGGGGGAGCGTTCCTCGCGGACGAGGACCTGGTAAAGGTCATGGAGAACACGCAGCCGTTGAAACTGCTCATCAAGCAGACTTTCACGTGCAGGGCATGCAGCGAGAGGTTCAGCAGGATAGTCTGGGATGATTTCGAGAACAGAAAAAGGGGCGAAGCGGAATCTCTTGTGGGCGGCGTGGAGACGGTTTCCCTGACAGGAAACGAGCCAGGGGCTTCATCCTCACCCGACCAGGCCGCTGCAGGCATCCAGTTCTTGGACAAGGTTTAGGTCATAGCGCCATCTGGGGGTTTAATCTGGAATTTAGGATTATCTTGTTACCTTTTTCGCTACCAGTGCGCCCCAGCCTCTTTCAAGATGCTTTGCAATCCCCCATGCAACATGATAATATTCATCCATTGAAGAAACCTCGAATTTCACAAGCAGGTCCCATTCCCCCGTGATTATGTCGACCTCTTTGATTTCCTTGAATGTCTTTAGCAATTCATTTGCTTGGTCGAGCGGCTCTTTCTTAGCCAGAGCAGAACCGAGTTTGATCCTGCCGACTATGTACGCCGTGATTTTTTCATCCATAGAAATTTAAAGCGATTTATTGTTTATAAATTTATGATTACCTACGTGGACAAGCATATTATAACGTTCGTTGATGAATGGGGCGATCTCGTTCTACCGCAACTGAAAAAAGTCAAATACAAAGATAAGACCGAAACATTCAGCAAAACCAGGAAATGCAAAATGGTTCTGGATTCCATAGCTGCCGGCAAGAAGGCCTACGTTGTAGGTTTTAAGAATTGCGGAGGTATGATCCGGAAATGGATTTTTGATGAACAGGGAAGAATGATCCGGCAGCAAGGGAAGGGGGTTATTGAAATCAACCCTTCTGTCGTCACCATGAGCGCTGTTGATATTAACGAGCCTTTCATCTCCTCTGATGAGATTCTGCTTGCCGAATACCACAGGGATAAGCCATACAACCTTGAAAGGGAAATCGTTGCTGAGGCGATGATCGAGGCAGGATTCAATCCAGACAAGGACATCATTTTTATTTTCTTTGTCCGTCAAGAGGAAATAGATTTCACTGTCCGCAGATTTATCGACGAATTCAGGCACATCATAACGAAAGAATACTGCAGGGCTAAGGGGATATTGGCCATCAAAGATCCAAAATGGGTCAGATACCACGCCTCGGATAAGGTCACGCCATATACGAACGCTTTCTTTTTCAAGGGGGTGCAGCTTACATACACCAACCGGGAGGCGCTGAAAAAGGAGAGGCTTGGACTATATTAGAATACAAAGGGCACGAGCTAGCGAGTGGTATGACGCAGGCGGGGGAACTCATATTTTAATAACCCGCAACAACCACTGCACAGATATGAGGATACGAAAATTTCGAGCTTCTGATGCTGTGGAAGTCGCAAGGCTGCATCGGAATACGATCCGGAATATCAACAGTAAAGACTATTCTAAAGAACAGATAGCAGTTTGGTCAGGAAGAACAAGTGCAAAAAGGTTCAGAGAATCAATGAACAAATTCATAAGATTTGTTGGATGAGGATAAAATAATTGGTTTTGGAGATTTCACCAAAGATGGCGAGCTCTCGGGCGTATATATTCATCAAAAATTTACTGGGCGAGGCGTGGGTAAACTGATTGTTGAGAAAATGGAAAAAGTCGCATTGAGCATGGGAATTAAAAAATTTCAGTTAATTCCAACAATTACTGCTCGAACTGCTCGAAATTTCTATAAGCATCTAGGTTATCGGTGGTAGGAAGAAGCACTCATAATATTAAAGACCAACGAATTACAGTGTGTAAAATGAGTAAAAAACTCAGACCCCCCGCCGAGTAATATTTCTCCAACATCAGGGTTATATGGGATCTTGCTTCACATAACTCACACTTTCAATGCAGAATTGACTTTGAATTTTAAATGTGTTACGATTATTATCAATTCATGACAAACAAAAAGATACTAGTCACAGGTGCAGCTGGATTTATAGGATATCACCTGCATAATAGACTATTAGATCAAGGAAATGAAGTTATAGGATTGGATAATTTTGATCATCCATGCGGTGCAGAAATTAACTGCTTAAGAGCCGATGTTCTATACAGCAGCGTGATAGATGGTTTGGTAAGAGAAGTAGACGATGTTTATCATTTAGCTGCTCAAATACATGTTGATAGATCATACGATGAACCTCAATTAACTTTCGATGTTAATGTGGGTGGGACGGAAAACGTTCTCAGGGCGTGTAAAAAATACGGGAAAAAACTTGTTTTTGCCAGTACCGCAGAAGTTTACGGGGCTACACAAGCCGAATCTGCTCCTGAACAACATCCGTTAAACCCGAAGAGTCCTTATGCAAAAAGCAAAAAACAAGCTGAAGAACTCTGTGTGGAGTATGCGACGAAACATGGGGTTGAAGTAATCATCTTAAGGGGTTTTAATACCTATGGCCCATTTCAAAATAACGAACATTATGGAGCAGTTATTCCCATATTCGTTAAAAGAATAGTTAAAGGCAAACCTCCTGAAATTTTTGGGGACGGAACCCAAACACGAGATTTCATGTATATAACTGATGCATTAGATGCTTATGAGATAGCGACAAAACATGGACCTATTGGAGTACCAATTAATTTTGGAACAGGCCGGGAAGTTTCTATTAATGACTTAGCTGGGACATTGTTAGACTTGTTAGGCTCAGAATTAGAGGCGGTTCACGTTGAGCCCAGACCTGACGAAGTTATGAGATTAAAAGCAGATATTTCTAAAGCAAGGAGTTTGGGATTCAATCCAAAAATAAAAATTGAAGATGGATTAAAGATGTATTTAGATTGGTTTAGAACTAGATAAGCCAATTTTTTGTTTTTATTCGAAAATTCTCCGAGAAGGATTTCATATAACACCGGCATTATAAGAAATATAAGAAATTTTTTACAACCCTACTTCAGCCTGACTGCCTCCAGGTTTCGCGGGGCAAGGGTTTCGCACTTGAATATCCTGTGCAGGTCCCTGCCAAGCTCCATGCATTTGTAATTGTCTCCGTGATTCGTCAGTATCCTTTCCAGCTTGCCGGGCAGGTTGTATACGTAGGAGACCAGCTGTTTCCTGTCCGAGTGACCGGAAAGTCCGTGAACCGTCTGGACCTCGAGATTGATCTTTACCGCCTTTGTTCGGCCGCTTTCCCTTGATAGGGGTATGTCATGCCAGCCCCTTTGTATCCTTCTCCCCATCGTACCCTCGGCCTGGTAACCAACGAAGATCAACGTGTTCTTTTTGTCAGGGGCCAGGGCCTTCAGGTATTCCACCGCAGGACCGCCTATGAGCATGCCCGACGTTGCGATGACCACCCCGGGATCGGTGGAGTCGAGTATGCTGTTCCTCTCACGCGGCACCACCCTGTGGAAAATTTCAGAGATGAAGGGATTCACGCCCCTGTGAAAGATATCCCTTTGAATGAACCTTGACAGGTATTCCGGATAGGCCGTGTGGATGGCGGTGGAGTCCCACAGCATGCCTTCCATCCAGACGGTATGGTCGAAGCCGTTGGCGGTAAGTATGGTCATGACTTCCTGGGCCCTGCCTACGGCGAAGGCGGGTATGAGCACCTTGCCTCCCCTCTTCATGGTTCTTTCGATGATTGCCATCAGCTCCTTTTCCGAGTCCAATCGGCCCGGCATTATGTCATCCGAGCCGCCGTATGTGGACTCTATCAGCAGGGTCTCGACCCTCTGGAATTTGGTGGACGCTGCCTCGAAAAGCCTGGAGGGGCCGAACTTCATGTCACCGGTGTACAAAACATTATGCAGACCGTCGCCTATGTGCAGATGGACCAAAGACGAGCCCAGCAGGTGGCCCGCGGGCTCGAGCGTCAGCCTGACATCAGGGGTGATGTCGCTCACCTCGCCGTACTCCAGGGCAACGGTGTGCTTGACCACCTTTTCTATGGATTTCTTTGTGTACCACACCTTTTTCCCCTCCCTCTGGCACACATCCACGTAGTCAAGGCATAACAGCACCATCAGGTCTCTGGTAGGTGCGGTGCAGTACATGGGACCGGTGTATCCCTGCTCATAAAGCCATGGTACGAAGCCGCAGTGATCCAGGTGGCTGTGGCTTAAAACGACCGCGTCTATCTTCTCGATGTCAAAATCAGGAGAGTCTATATACGGCTGTCTGCCCGAGCCCACGTCAACGCCGAAATCAAGCAGGATGTTTGAGTTGGACGTCTGCAGCATGATGCTGCTTCGGCCCACCTGCCTTGCGCCGCCGAGGAAGGAGAGCCTTATCCATTCCTTGTCTTTCGGAACATGCGGAGGCGAGTTTATTCGCTGTCCTATTTTGTTGAGAAACACCTTCCTGTAGTCTATCTCGCTGTGCAGCAGATTCCGGACGGCCCTGACTATGTCGGACTCTATGGCAGGGGCCCGCTCTATCTTCGGCAACCAGCAAGTCTCGCTCTTTATCCGCTTGTACGTTTCTCCGCCCTTGCCTATCACCAGGCCAGGCTTTGCGGACTCTATGACAACCTTCCCAAGCTCCGGTTCGAAATATATGGCCTGTATTTTCGCATCCTTGGGGACAATCTTCTCAATGAGCTTCTTGGCATGCTCAGGGTCGAGCGTTATGGACTGGTCCGGCCGGATCTCTATCCTTTTCTTCAGGCTCGAGACTATAGCTCTCACCACATTCTCGCTGTTCTTGAAGAAATCAGGGTTTTTGGTGTACAGGACCATCTCCGAGCCCTCGAACTTGGCCTCGGTGATATTCGCGTCCTTGGGCAGATTAGCTTCTAGTTCCTTCAGTATGCTCACATGTTCACCTCTCCAGTCTTCAATCTTCAAATCTTCAAAAAGCGTTTGAAAAATTACAGTGCCTGCAAAACAAATTTTCCATTCCAAATTTCTTATCCGGCCAGCTTCTTTACTTCCTCGTCGCTCACTCTTTTGAAACCTGCCCTCGAAATGACCACGGCGTCTATTCCGCTCCCACCGCTTGCGATGTCCCTCTTGGTTGCGGCCCTGACCGCCCTGACCGCCAGCTTTTTGGCCTTGTCCAGTTCCATGCTGTCCTTGAAATCGTTTTCCAGCACCCCGAATGCTATGGGAGAACCAGAACCCGTTGAAAAATACTTCTCCGGCAGTACCGAACCGTCCGGGGACAAGGTGAACAGGCCGGGCTTGCTGTCATAGCCCGCAACCACCAACTGCACTATGTAAGGGTAGAATCTCCTGCTGTAAAGAATGTTGGCTATCAGGGTGGATGCGGCTTTCAGTCCTATCGTTTTCTCTTCCTGCAGCCTGTACAGCTTGAGCTCCGCCTTTATGTATCTTATCAGGGCCTGGGCATCGCCGACCAGGCCGGCTATCGTCATCCCCAGGTTGTCGTCTATCTTATAAATCTTCTGGGCGTCCTGGCTCGCGACCAGATAACCCATTGTAGCCTTTCTTTCCGCAGCTAACACAACCGCGTCCTTGGCTACAATCCCGACGGTTGTCGTTCCTGTCTTAACCTCTTTTTGTATTTCTTCTAACATGAGAATCAGGTGCTCAGTCAATGATTGATTAATTTATTGGGCAAAGTATTTATAAATATTGTGGTTGCTTCAGTAGATGGAAATGTCGGGAATGTCAAAAAATTCCAATAATGGCTATAATTATATAAAACGAAGATATCACGGTTCATTCACGTCGAGATTATGACCCCGCCTGCCCTGCTGGCGAATTTGTGGATGAGTTCGGAAATGGAATTCAGTATCCCCTGCGCCTCCCCGAGCCCCAGCTTGATCTCGCCCGGTTCCAGTATCTCCACGCCCGATGGGCCATAGTTCATCACAAGGTACATGAGGTCCTCGAATCTCTTGGCAACCAGCTCGACCTCCACCACCTTGGAATAGGCATGCTCCGGTTTCTTGAATGGATTAGGAACTTGCTTCGATTCTTTGAATTCCTGCTTGTAGATGATGCAGCAGTCTTCCTTGCCCATCTTTTCAACGTGCTTGCCCAGGCTGGAATCCGCAGCTTCGGATGTTACGGCGAGGACCTCTATGCCCATCCATGCCTTTATCCAGCCATCTTTGAGTTTCTTTCCCACCGTTTCCATGATATCTTTCGCCATAAAGATAACACCACCCGTTCATTTAAATTTCTTTTTAAATCCCTTAACGCTTCCTCCACTTCAAGCCCGCTATAGGGACCTTGGTCCCGCAGCCCTGGCATTCTTCGTTGTATGACAATATATCGTACCCGACCCTTTTTATCACATCTTTCCCGCAGCGCCAGCATTTTGTCGATTCTTGATCGGAGCCATAGACATTGCCGAGGTATATCCAGTGCATCCCCTCCTTTTTCGCGATTTCGTAGCAAAGCTCAAGAGTCTCCGTCGGCGTCGGCTCGACATTCGTCATCTTGTAATGCGGGAAGAATGCCGAGAAGTGCACAGGGGTGTCGGCGCCCAGGTTCTTCTTCACCCACCGCACCATCTCCCGGATGTCGTGCTCATTGTCGTTGTATCCGGGTATGACGAGGTTCGTGACCTCCACCCACACACCGTGTTTTTTATACGCAAGCAGGGCATCGTAGACCGGCTGCAGCCCGGGCGCCATGCACACCTTTTTGTAGAATTCGTCATTCCCCTTGATGTCCACATTCACCCCGTCCAGGTATGGCGCCATGCGCTTGATAGCGTCCGGCGAGGTATAGCCGTTGCTCACCCATACATTGTAAAATCCCGCCTTTTTGGCAAGGCGCATGATATCAAAGGCGTATTCGTAGAAGATGGTGGGCTCCGTGTACGTGTATGCTATCCCCCTGACCCCCTGGCTTTTGGCTATCTCTATGATTTTGGCAGGTTGCAGGTCCTCCCCGTGTATTTGACCGTATTCCTGCGATATCTCCCAGTTCTGGCAGTGCAGGCACCTGAAATTGCAGCCCACCGTGGCTATGGACAAGCATTTTGAGCCCGGGGCGAAATGGAAGAGCGGCTTTTTCTCGATCGGGTCTATCGCCAAAGAGCATGCCTTGCCGTAGACGAGAGAATAGAGCCTGCCCTTGATGTTTTTCCTGACGCCGCAGAATCCGGTCTTCCCGGGCTGGATGTTCGAGCAATACCTGGCGCACAACTTGCAGTTGACCGTGTTGTTTTCAGCCTTTTCGTAGAACATCGCCTCTTTCATATTTTTTTATATAAACTGGTGTAATTAATATTTGCAAATTGGGATACACGCCTCGGTAGCTCAGTGGCTAGAGCGATCGCCTCGTAGCACCTTTCTTAAAAGGAAAGCTAGCTGCGCCAAGGAAGGTGGGAGAGAGCGATAGGTCGAGGGTTCAAAGGGCACATGAAGCAGATACGATCTGCTTCTGTCTGAGATTCCCTCCCGAGGCTTCATTTTTCAT
>Ga0315533_1000606_pt1 | contig 29968 bp, 29 predicted proteins | sample SalMarSW160130MG_FD_203081 | JGI IMG/M metagenome (GOLD analysis project Ga0315533, IMG submission 203081) | Salt marsh sediment microbial communities from the Plum Island Ecosystem LTER, Massachusetts, United States - Salt Marsh Sediment SW1601-30 ...
AAAAGACATGGAAATCCTCGATGTCGTGAAGAACCATGCGAAATGGACGACGCACCACATTAGCAAGAAAACCTTGATACCGGTAACCACGGTGCATAACCGCATAAAGAAGTTGGAGAGGATGGGTATCATAAAGGGGTACACCGCGATACTGGACCACAAAAAACTGGGCAATGCTATCTCCTCCTTCATCTCACTGGATGTCACGGCGAATAATCAGGCCAAAAGGTGCGAACAAATACTGAAGGAGCTTGAGCGGTACAGCGAAGTGCACGAGGCATATGCTGTTACAGGCAACCATGACATTATAATGAGGGTAAGCGTTGAGGATACGGACAAGCTGAACGATTTCCTGGTCAAGCTGGATGACATTGATGGCGTAGAGAAGGCGCACACGTTCCTCATCCTGCATGGCGAAGAAAACCACACCGAAACCTGATTATCCATTTCAAGCGAATGATATAGTTTTGTTATTGAAAACCCAAATGAATGTAAGCGCCCCGGGAAGGACTCGAACCTTCGACCTTTCGGTTTCGGCCATTCGGATTCAAAGGGAAGAATCCATGCTAACAGCCGAGCGCTCTACCTATTTCCCGTTCGTTCTGAAGTAACACTCCAGAAGGAACTCTGAGCTACCGGGGCTTCCTCGTAAGAATTATGTTGGGATATGTTTTAATAAATGTTTCAGTTCCGAATTATGTCACTTGCTTGCAAATTCAATTTATGCGCATACTCGCTGGCCAGCATTCCTATGTGCTGGGACTCCACTCCCCTTAAAAACAAGATAGTGCCGCCTTTATTTTCAAATTTTGCCCTGCTCCTTCTTTTTTTTAATCGATGGTTATCGGCCACGCCTAAAAGGTAGGCTGGGCCGTCAACTCCGTCACCCATTGCTCCAGAGTGCTGGAATAATTCGATTTGTCTCATTGCTTTTTTGATGCTGAAGGGGCTTCTCGTTTTTGCCTCTGCAAGTGTCCAAGAACCTTCTATCAAAGCGACGCCATCAAAATCCGTTACATGTCTGTTTGTTCCGGATTCTAGCACCTCCACCCTTTTTCCAGGTCTTGTGGGGCGAAGCGTGTAGATTTCTTTATCTGGTGCATTGATCATCCCATCTTCAAACAGATATTTTATTTTCCAGCCCCTCTCGTCCCTCAATCAGTTGAGCCTGAATATCATAAATAATTCGGTTATAACTCCTGTTAATTTTTCAATTGCCGCATCTACCAACTCATTGCAATTCAATAATTCCTTGTCAAGCAATTCCGCTATATAACCAAGAGGCCTTCTGTAATTCCAGTAAATCTCATCACAAGCCTCGGTAAGAGGGTGGGGGCAATAAATATGAGGTTCGTTAAGGTAAATTTTGCAAAGCGATGCCTGCCTTTCTCCAAAAACTTGTCCGTATTGCATTATTTATTATATTATTGGTTAGCAACCTTTTATTTGACGAAAGAATGTGCTTCTGTCCAGTCAGCTATTATTGTTTTTTCAGGGGAGAAAACAGGGATTTCTTATGGCAGGAAATCCCGGTTTTTGATTTTTCGCGGTAGATATTTTTCAGTAATGAATCTTATGCCTTTGCTTGAAAGGGCCTCAAGCTCAAGCTTGTAGCCCGCTTTCAGCATCCTGCGCAGCTCTTGCTGCCATGGCTTTGGCTTGAACCATATGTACTTTATCATCTCTTTTATCCTCTTCTGGTCCCCCTTGTTCAGCCTGATGGTGACGTTCAATGGTATGCCGTAATCTGGGACGTCTTTGCTCGTAAGGCCTATGAACTTGGCATCGGGTGTCCCAAGCCTGTCGGACAGGAAGGACAGGTTGATCGAGCCCTGCTTTATGACAGAATAGATGTAAAACCCCCACGGGTCCGCATCGGTCAGCACGTAGACAGGGATATTCAGTTCGTTATGCAGCCTGTTGACCAGCCTTCTGCAACCTCTTGCAGGCTGCCCCTTGCCCGTGATTATCAGGCAGCGGTGGCGTCGCCAGAACCTGTCCTCGTTCAGCCTCTGCCAGACAGCGTCCTTCTCTATCACGAGGACGAATTCAGCCTTGCTCTCCACGAACTTTATCATCTCGGGCTCCACGTCGCTTGGTATCCCCCAACCGCTCGAGCCCATCTTGGCGCAGTTTATCCTGTCACCCGCATCTTCTATTATTATCTGGCCTGCCATGTACCCCTTCCTGTCGGCCTTCATGTGCAGCTCTTCCCTCAGCAAGTTCAGGGCGGCCTCCAGGTCCTCCAGTATGGGGTCGCTGTCGCCCTGGCTGTCGAACGTGTTCTCTTTCGTGTCCTGAATCGTGTGCTTCAATGCGTAATACAGGTCCCTGATGCTTGTCGTGACGCCCTGGTCTATTATCTTCTTGCACTCCGCGGCCACCAGCATCGTTTGCATGAATTTCTTGGTGTGGGCCACGTTGAGATAATGCCTCTTGCTCGTCTTGCCGCCTATCTTTATGAGCCTGTGCTCTTGATCGAAGTATATGTTTGACAAGCTTCGAACGGGCAGCGTTATGCTCGGGTTCTCCTTCTCGTCAAGCTGCTTGATTATCCCCTTCCCCAGATTCCTGATCTTCTCCTTCGATTTCGTCTCCATGAATCTCTCCCCATTTATTCTTGATGAGATTTAAAATCTTGTTTTGAATCGATTCAGCCGATACATCTGTCATGTTCCCGAGCGCGTGCGCCGTCTCACCCGCGTATCTTTCGAATGTCGATTTCTTCTTTGTCAGCATGGCTTTCTTCCTCTTCCCGGAAAGCCATATGGACAACTGCCTGGCGCACTCCTGCAAAGCCAGCTTTATCTCCTTTATTATGATATCGTAGTTTGCTATGGCCTCCTTTGACTCGCTGGTGAACGGGACCCATACCGAGCAAATGTGAACAAAAATCGCCAAAGGCTCGTCTATGCCCTTGTTCGCCTGCAGCCCGTATCTCCTCCAGTCCGTTTCCTGGACCGCCCTAGTCATGGCGCATATCCCCTGCTGGTAAAGGAGCGGGACCCTGTTCGCAAACCTTAGCAGGCTGAATGACTGTATGGACCCCCCAAATGCTAATCCACATTCTATTTGAAAGGGCCAGCCGCGATAAACCTCTGGCGACCTGCTCACAGCGGCCACGAATTCAGGGTTAAGCTCTTTAACGAGCCCTGACCGGATGAGCTCCGTTCCCAGCGGCGACAAGCAGTCCGTCGGCGGTCTTACCAGCTTGACTTGTTTCACGGCCTCTATGATCCCCCCGGCCTGCTCGTCCGTCACCCGCCTGGGTTTCAATTTTGTGTCTGGAACCGGCTTTCCACCCTCTCCTGTTTTGGTTATCCCGGCCTTCAGCAAAATCTCGCTGGCGCTCCGCTTGCCCAGCCTGCTGAACTCAGACGTCAGAAATGACATGACCGTTCTTGCCTTTGTCGATGCCAGCATCCTGCCCAGCACCCCCAGCTCAACGCCGTACAGATGCGGCATTATCTCGCGAGGCTCGGGGGGGAGTCTGTCCACCCCCCTTTTGAATTCCATCTTGCCATACGGGGAATCGAAAACTATGTCTGCGTAAGGGTTTGATATGGCCGTCTGCTTTATGTACTCCATGACAGACTGCCTGTTTTCCCTGTATGTGCACTCTGCCACGAATCTGGTTTCGACCCCGTGCCATGCCTCGCCCTCCTCAAGCTTGGTTTCTACAACCAACGGCCTGTTCTTCGCGACATCTATTTTCAGCTGGTACTTGTGGGTTTTGCCGTCGCCCGTACTCGATGCTATGCTTACCGGCAAGCCGGTCGTGAGCTGGGAATAAAGGACGGCGCAGCTGACACCCAAACCCTGCTGCCCACGACTCTGATGTAGCCTGTGGAACTTGCTCCCGTACAACAGCCTGCCGAATATCTTGGGAATCTGCTCCCTGACTATGCCAGGGCCGTTGTCCCTGACTACTATCTGGTGCTTGTCTGGACCGGCTTCCTTGATTTTGACGTATATCTCAGGCAGGATTCCTGCTTCCTCGCATGCGTCGAGGCTGTTATCCACTCCCTCTTTGACTATCATCAGCATGGCCTTGGCCTTGTTGTCATAGCCAAGCAGATGCCTGTTTTTCTCGAAAAATTCCGATACGGAGATCGCCCTTTGCCGTCGGCCCATTTCTTCGGCAGTGTCCATATGCAAACCCTCGTCTATTGTCTTGCTCTCAGATTAAATACTTTCTTTCCGTCCCCTTTAATAATTAGATGACCTGGGAAAAATATAATGCATTGTTTATTTCCAGTCAGACATGTCATGTTCTGGATTTTTTCATCTGCATCTTTCTGTAGGCATACGAATGCGTCTTGCCGGCGAGCAATTCTTCCACGGCGTCCTCTGCTGGTCCCAGCTCGTCTGGCGTCCCTATAAGCGACAAGGTCTTTCCGTATATGCAGATCGAAGCCCCTGCCTCGGATTCTATTTTTTCCCTGCTTCCCCCGCTTTTTCCTATCACGCGGCCGAACAAGCGCTTTCTCTTTTTCAGGCTCTCCCCCTCAAGAGAAATGACACGCAGTTCACATTCTTCTTCAAGCAGCCTGCTCGCCTTTCCTGGGGAGAACCCCCTCCCGATTGCCGTCGCAATCTCTTTTGCCTTTAACACCAGCAGCGGATCGTCCCCTGAAATTTTCACTACATCCGAGACTTCGATTTTCGTTCCAGTGCTTTTTTCTATCTTTTCCCTAACGTGTCCACGCGTGCCTATGAGCACGGATTTCCTCTCGTCCGGGATCCTGACTATCGAAATCATGAGAATTTGACCTGGAAACTAAGAGTGTTTAAGGAACCCACGCCTGAGAAGCCAGTTGACCTGTGCCGGGCTGTATCTCCAAATGATGTCACCCCTCTCGTCTGCCTGCACGTCCCAGGGTTTTAACAGAACTACGTTTCCGGGTTTTACCCAGACCCTTCTTTTAAACCTGCCGGGAATCCTGCACACCCTTTCTTTACCGTCATTGCAGTCCACCCTGAATCTGCTGGCGCCGAGCATCTCTATAACGGTGCCCAGCATCTCCTGGCCTCTCGGTACCCTCACCCTGACTATCTCTTCTTCCATTATGAAACCTCTCTTACATCTCTTTATATATGCTATATGCATCCGATTTATTTTTAAGTTTTGAAAAAGTGCCCCCGCCACTCACGCGGAAATGCAAGGGCTCGTTCTCAATGTTCTCAATAAAAGTAACCAATGGTAAGGTCAACTCTCACCAGCTCGTACATGTCGCTGTTGAGAACCTTGAGCATGCTTGCTTTCACGCTTTCTTTCAGTTCCCCTTCTGTAACAACATCGTAGTCGAGCTCCCCCGCGGCCCATACGACCAAGGATTTCAGCAAATGCCTGTTTTCCACATTGAGCGGAGCGAATGACATCCAGGCTGCCCGGCCTTTCCCCTCCACAGCCCAGTTTATCACGGCCAGCGGCACGCTGCACCCGGCCCTGCCGCCGCCGGTGTACCTGCTTTCCTGCTCAACTATTATTTTTTCGCTTGAGTTATCCAACGGGTAAACACTTTCGCTTACGAAATTTTCAAAATCCTGGTCATCGCTGAATTTCCTGGCGTAATGCCGCTGGATTTCTTCCGGGCCTAATGCCCTGTTGTAAATTGCAACCTCGTCTATAGCGCCGTTGAACCATTCTCCAGCTGAAGCGATATTTTGTGCCACGCCTATGCGTATATAATCTGTCTGGGGATTGAGTGTTATGCTGGGGATGGATGTCTCGTTATTAAAAGTGCCATTCACGTATATCTTTATCTTATCCCCGTTCTTGTAGGTTGCTGCTATATGATACCACTTGTCCTTTTCGAATGCGACGCCTGTTGTATCAACCTTCTGCCATGAACTTGTGGTCGTATCATAAATTACGAATCTGTAAGCATCATCTGTTCTTCTCAGGCTGTACCTCCAGTCCTTGGCACTCCAAACGATATCGTGGTCACCTGTTTCTGTTTGTTTGTTGTACTTGACCCATGCCTCAATCGTTAATTGGTTAGTGATGTAAAGACTTGGATGACTTGGTATTTCAACATAGTCGTCCACCCCGTCAAACGACAAGGCATGGCCGTATTTGCCTGTGACCCACCTCGATACGTTATTCCCGTCATAATTGGTCCAGTTTGCGTCATGCATAACGCCATGATTCGATTTGAACGATGTGTCCCAGGCTGTTTTCCCCCTGCCCAGGTTCATTCTCCAGTATCCGACTAGCGAGGATTCCGGGGATAGCTCGTAAGGCATGTGATAAAACAGCTTCCGCACCTGATAACCGTTTTGAGGGGGCGTCAAGAGGGGGAAGCGCGCATCCTTTGTCTTTAGATACGAGGAATCTGCTGGGTCCACCCATTCCAGATTGAAAACGTCCTGGTGCCACTTGTTGTTCTTGACATCGTTTTCCGTAAGGGATGAGAATAGCACAACGCCGTGCCCGCTTGCCAGGTATCTTCTGAGATTTTTGTCTTCATCAAAGTCGTCTTTGATATTATCTGGGAAGTCCCAGAAGATTATGACATCGTTGTCCACGCTAAATTTTATACTGTCCGGGTCTATCCGCTCCAGTTTGAACGATCTCCTCAAACCGTTCAAATCAAAATCAGTCAACATTTCCTGTTGCAAAATGTCGAAATGGGACTGGTTGCATACGCAGCCCGCTTTAATCTCAGGCCTGACGTCCTGCCTTGTGCGGAGAGCGAAGCCTGTAGTGGTTGGCAGTGCGGCGGAAAGATTGGCTTTCGCCTCGGCAGCATCGAACCAGTTTATGCCGCTTCTCTCCATAGAATACAAAATGTCGTGTGACATGAGCGTCAGTTTGGACATCCCCCATGCGGTTTTCATCTCGGGTATTGACGTGAACTGATACAGCATCACGAAAACTAACATGATCACTATGATTATTTCGCTGACGTGCAGAAATCCCTTAAGCATAATCATGCTCCTGCGATATTATTAATTAAAAGTCTAATAAGTTATTTGAAATTGTATATTAAATTTGCATGATCTGAATCATCCGGATGAACGGGCTGGAAATGATGGGCTAAGGTCAAATGCCAAAAAATGAATACGTAATCTCTTACCTGGGCGTGGTATTGGAACTAACGGGCATGCTGCTGATTGTTCCAGTCATTGTAAGCGGGATATTCGGAGAGGGGGTCTACTACCCCTTCCTGGTCGCAGCCCTTGTGGCCTTTGGCATAGGCACCATCCTGGACAAGCATTTCCCGAGGGGCGAACTGGATTTCGGCTCTGCCATGCTGCTGGCCAGCCTGAGCTTTGTTGTCGTTGGCGTGGTCGGCGCTGTGCCCTACCTGTCTTACCTGCCGCCAATCGATGCGCTGTTCGAATCGGTTTCCGGGTTCACCACGACAGGCCTCACCACAGTTTTGCCGGAGGGGCTACCAAAATCGATACTATTCTGGAGGTCCATGACCCAGTGGCTGGGTGGATTTGGAATACTGCTGATTTTCATGCTGATGCTGCCAAGTCTGGGCATATCGTCTTATTATCTCTACCGGGCCGAGGGCCGGGAGAGAATAGAGGCCGGGGTGTATCATAGCATGCGCAGAATTTCTGTTATTTATCTGGCCTACACCGGGCTTGGAATGTTCATGTTCGCGCTGGCCGGGATGCCAGCATTTGATGCTGTGGCCCACTCCATGAGCGCCGTATCCACGGGGGGATTCAGCACGAGAAATAACTCGCTGGCGGGATTCCAAAACCCATTAGTTAACATCGTGGCGTGTCTTCTCATGATACTGGGGGCCACGTCATTCATCGTCCACGACCGGTTATGGAGTAGGAGGTTCAGGTCTTATCTAAAAAATCCCGAGGCCAGGCTGTTCTGGGTTATTCTCATTCTCTTTTCCGGGCTGCTGTTCATCGCCGGTTCCGGGCTTTACTACTCCATGTTCCACGCATTGTCTGCCTTGACCACGACAGGCTTCAGTGTATCGGATATAAATCCTGGCACCGGGGCGTTCCTGCTCTCGGTGCTCATGCTGATAGGCGGTTTTGCCGGCTCAAGCGCTGGCGGGCTCAAGCTGATCCGGGTTTTCGCAATCGGCAAGGGACTCTACTGGTTCGGAAAGAGGTTGTTGTTGCCCAAACAAGCAGTCGTCCCTTTCAAGATAGGCCAGACATTCCTGAGGGCTCCGGCCATGGTTAAGATATTTCTCTTCGTGCTGGCATACATTATTTTGCTGGGCATCACGACTGTTGTACTCTCCATGCTGGGCTACTCCCCCTTGATTTCCTTCTTCCAGGCGGCTAGCGCCCAGGGGACGGTGGGCATGTCGCTGGTTCCTATAGCCTCTTTGCCTGGACCTGCGAAGCTGCTGCTGATCGTCAACATGCTGCTGGGCCGGCTTGAGATATTCCCGTTCCTCGCCCTGGTGATGGCGCTGTTTAGAATCAAGAGGTGATTCTTGGGCAATCTGAAAGGGTTATTTCACTATTTCCAGCAGTTCTTCTAACGAGTGGATAACAGCGTCAGGCTTACGCCCGGTTTTTGCTTTGTAATTACGCCAGGGCGTGGAAACCTGGGCGGGGGGAACGTACCTGACGGCCAGCATGCCTGCCGCCTTTGCGGGGCAGATGTCGTTAACCGGGTCGTCGCCCACGTATATGCATCTTTCTCTTACAGTCCCCAGCATCTTGAGAATGTAGTTAAATGCTATCTCGTCAGGCTTTTCGATTCCCAGTTTTTCGGAGGTGGAAACCTGTGTGAAAAAGGGGTCTATACCAAGCCATTTGATAAAAAGCTCTACTGCTTTCTGCCTGCCGTTCCCGAACACAGCAAGCCGTTTGCCGAGCTGTTTCAGCTCGCCAAGCGTTTCCCGCAGGTTTCTTCCATCGTTTACTGCCAGCACCGCAGGTTTCAGTCCGCTCCTGTATATGATCAGCAATTGCGTTCCAATGGACCGCCTGTGCTGCTTCTCCACACCGAGAAATTCCATGCACTGGCCTATTATGGGCTTTTCCTGATAAAAGTGTGAGATGAACCTGTAATTGACAGCCTCGTTTGACTCTTGCCAGGCCTTGATTATCTCATCGCTGGTGAACTTGTAACCAAAAGAGCTGAACATATGCCTTATCTCTGTCGCCTTCATTCGCAGCACGGCATCGAAAGGGTCCAGAACCAGCGTGTTCCCGATGTCAAAAGCTATCCCGTCAACTGCAAGGAGCATGTAAATATTTTTTGCATCAGATTTTAAATTGTGTTGGCTTAGGAAATTCCTTCCCTTTCGAGACTTATCTTTATGAGCAGCTTGAAAATATTTTCGATTGCATTAGCCGGCAGATTGCATTGCCTTGCGAGCGCCCTTTTGTGCATGAGTATTTCCTTTTCCCTGCCGGAATCCCTTTCAGGCAAATTCCCCGATTTTTTTATTTCCAATATTCTCCCCGAGATCTCGGTCCTTTTCAATATCGAATTGAATATGTCTTCATCTGTTTTGTCTATCTCTTTTCTCAACTCGTTCAGCTTTTTAGCGCAGATTTTAGCACACATGTTGTTTAATAGTTTCGGTAAAATGTTAAATAAATTCTGGAAATTGCCAAATTTCATGAAAATTTCACGATATGTAAACATTTTTATGATAAAGCCCGAATTACTGCTACATGAAGATGATTTCGATATACAAAAAACTGCTGACGCGTTTCGGTGAACAGGACTGGTGGCCCATGACAAACGGCTTTTCGCCGCCGGAGTGGGAGGTGTGCATAGGCGCCATCCTGACGCAGAACACCAACTGGAACAACGTGGGACTTGCACTGCGAAATCTCAAGGCCGAGAGAATACTTACCCCTATCGACATCATAAAAATAAAAACGCCAGAGCTGGAAAAAACCATCATGCCGAGCGGGTTCTACAAGCAGAAGGCGGCCAGGCTGCAAATATTCGCGGATTTTGTTCTTGGATTCGGCGGTTTCAGGCAGTTCTCCCACAAGGTCACGCGCGAGCAGTTACTCGAAGTTAAGGGTCTGGGACCTGAGACGGTTGATTCGATCCTACTCTATGCACTTGGCAGGCCCGTGTTTGTTATAGACGCCTACACGAAAAGGGCTTTTACCAGATTAGGACTCGGGGAAAGGAAAAACTATGAAGAATGGAGAGTGTTTTTTGAATCTAATCTTCCCAAGGACGTAAACATGTACAAGGAGTTTCACGCCCTTATCGTTGAACTTGGGAAGAATTGCTGCAGGCCTAAGCCGTTGTGCGAGCATTGCGTATTTAATGGTGTATGTTCCAAAATATTTAGCTGATTTGCATCTTTTTAATTCTTGGGAAAAAGAGTTAATTGAATGGCGTATATAAATGAGAAGCGCTGTCTAATGGAGACGGAATGAAAAACAGCATAGCATTGATAGGGTTCATGGGAACTGGAAAGACTGCGGTGGGTAGATTGTTAGCTGATAAGCTTGGGAAAAGATTTGTCGAGACAGATGAGCTGGTGGCAAAAAGAGCCGGGAAGTCAATCAGCGAAATTTTTGAACAGGGTGGGGAAGGATTCTTCAGGGAGCTTGAACATGATGTGATAAAAGACGTTGCTGAGCTTGAAAACTTGGTAATAAGCTGCGGTGGGGGGGCAGTTTTAAACAAGGCTAATGTCAACCGGCTGAAGAAAAATTGTGTGGTCATATTGCTGACGGCGTCTCCTGAAGTAATCCAGGAACGAACCTCAAATGAGAGTGGAAGACCGCTTTTGCTAGATTCGGACAAGCTGGAAAATATCAAGCATTTGCTGGGATTGAGAAAGCATGCATATAAATCAGCAGCGGATTTTAGCATAGACACAACCACGCTGCAAGTTAGTGAGGTTGTGGATAAGATAATCGATAGGGTGAGTAAATGAAAATGGTGATAAAAGGTGGTGATGTTGCCGGAAAAGTAAAGGCACCGTCATCAAAGAGTTGTACGCACAGGGCGATGATTTGTGCACTGCTAGCCAAGGGAAAATCCACGATAATCAATCCTTTGTTTAGTGATGATACACTCGCCACGATAAAGTTGTGTGAAATGCTTGGCGCTGAAACAAGGAGAGGAGACGATTTGGTTGTAATCGGGTCGGAAGAACTGAAAACCCCGTCCGATATCCTTGACTGTGGAGGTTCGGCGACAACTCTCAGATTTTTCACGGCAATTTCAGCGCTTGCCTCTGGAATTTCTACACTCACCGGGAACGAGTCGCTCATGAAAAGACCTGTTGGTGAGCTGCTCGATGCCCTGAACCAATTGGGTGTTAAGAGCTTTTCAACAAGAGGGAACGGATTGCCTCCGGTTGTGGTTTTTGGAGGAGGTATCAAGGGGGGTTGTGTAAAAATTCGCGGAGATATAAGCTCCCAGTTCATATCGGCTTTGCTGTTAGCTTGCCCTCGCGCCTTGAATAAGACAACGATAGAACTTACAACTGAATGTCAATCAAGGCCTTACGTTGAGATGACCATGGAGGTGTTGAGAGATTTTGGTGTTGAAATTCCCGCGAGCGAAGACCTCAGCCACTTTGTTGTCCCAGCGCGACAGGATTTCAAACCGAGCAATTACCATGTTGAGGGGGACTTCTCCTCGGCCGCAAGCATGCTGGCTGCGGGAGCCTTGGCCGGAAAAGTCAGCGTCTCCGGCTTGAGATTGGATTCGAAGCAAGGAGATAAAAATATTGTTGATATATTAAGTGATATGGGAGCCGCTGTGAAGGAAGGGAAGGGTGACATAACCGTGAAAAATGGGGTGCTGAGGGCTACGAACATAGATGCGTCAAATATCCCTGACCTGGTTCCGATTTGTGCTGCGATAGCAACCCAGGCAAAGGGGGAGACAAGGATAATCAATGCAGGGCGCCTGCGACTAAAGGAAAGCGACCGGCTTTCCTCGATTACGATTGAACTTAGAAAGATGGGCGCAAACATAAAGGAGTCGAACGATGGCTTGATAATAAAAGGTCCTACAAAGCTTGCCGGAGCAGATATAGATCCGCACAATGACCACAGGATAGCGATGGCCTGTGCCGTAGCCGGCTTGGTCGCAAGGGGGGAAACCGTGATTTCGAATATCGAATGCCTAAACAAGAGCTACCCGGACTTTTTGCGAGACATGAAAAGAATAGGAGCTGATTTGAAATGACGTTTTCATATGGGAAAAAGTTCAGAATAACAGTGTTTGGCGAAAGTCATGGGGCATGTGTGGGGGTAGTGGTCGCTGGATGCCCCCATGGTCAGCTAATAGACGAAAAAAAGATTCAGCTTGAACTTGACAAGCGCAAGCCTGGACAGAGTTATCTAACTTCTGAGAGGAAAGAAGGGGATAAAATAGAGGTGCTCAGCGGTGTGTTTAATGGGCATGCAACAGGTGCACCGATAGTGCTGCTGATCAAGAATAAAGATGTCGACTCCAGTTACTATGAGGAAATCAGGAACACACCAAGGCCTGGGCATGCGGACTTCACCGCCAGAGTCAAGTACGATGGCTTCAATGACTACAGAGGCGGCGGGATATTTTCAGGAAGGATGACCGCTCCATTTGTAATGGCTGGTGCGATAGCAAAGCAGATTCTTGCTGATAAAGAAGTGAAAGTTCTAGCGCACATAATTCAGATTGGGAAAGTAAGGGTTACCAAAGAAATCAATGATGATGAAATTGAGCGAAATGTCTACAAAGTCAAGGTAAGATGTGCTGATTTGAAAGTAGCAAAGGGGATGGAAAAGGAAATTTTGAGCGCGAAAGAGCAAGGTGATTCCGTCGGTGGGTTGATAGAATGCAGAATCCTTGGAGTTCCGATTGGCATTGGAGAGCCGTTATTCGACTCAATTGAAAGTGTTTTGAGTCATTTGGTGTTCAGTATACCAGGAGTAAAGGGTATAGATTTCGGCTCCGGATTCAGATGTGTTAGGATGCTCGGCTCTGAGCACAATGACCCATTTATTATAAAGGGTCGGAAAATAATCACCGAAACGAACAATGCCGGGGGAATCCTTGGTGGAATAAGCGACGGCATGCCTATTGTCTTCAGGGTTGCCGTAAAGCCGACATCAAGTATCCGGAAACGGCAGAGAACTGTGGATCTGGAAAAAATGGAGGGATGTGAACTCGAAATCAACGGGAGGCATGACCCCTGCGTCGCCATCCGGGCGGTTCAGGTAGTTGAGAGCATGGCTGCAATCGGCGTGGTTGACCTGTTGCTGAGATATTGCAGGAAAATGTAAGAAATGTGAAGCGTCCCCAAGGATTCAAGGGGCTTTACATCAGCAATAAAAAAGGCGAGAGGTATTATTAATATGGAAATAGTCGATATCGAAATGCTCTGGTATTTCATGCCCATGATAATCTTTCTGGGAATTATCACCTCCTATGAAGATGTAAAATCTGGAAAAATCCGGAATAAGTGGATAATCTCCGCTCTTGTGTATTCCTTCATACTCCTTTCTCTTTTGATTTTGAACCTGTATCTTTCGAACGTTCCGCTAAGCTTTGAATATATAAATGCCTACGCGATAAATCTGGCTTTCTCCTTGTTCGCGTGTCTTTTCATATGGTCCACGGGCCTGTGGTCTGCTGGAGATGCCAAGCTGTTTTTGGCCTTTTCTGCCCTCCTGCCTTTGACCGTTTACAAGCTCGTGAATTTCGAGTACTTCCCTTCCTTCACCATTCTGGTGAACAGCTTCATCCCCATATTCGTATTCTTCTTCGTGAAGGTTTTTCTGGTCACCAATTCCAAGGAAAAAATCAATAGTTTGAAAAAATCTCTGGATCCGTCTAGCATCCTAAACAGTGTTATCACAGTACTGGGAATCTCTTCTCTGATATCGATTTTGATCTCTTTGCTGAATATACCGAGCAACATATTCGTAAACCTGTTCTTCATGTTCGTGGCTTATTACACGATGGAAAAACTGTTCGGGAAAAATCTTCTCAGTGCCATGACGGTCCTCTTCATAGTGATGATGTTTTTCAGCTACGAGAATATCCTCTCGTTCCAGTTTTTGCAGTTTTTTTCGATTATGCTTTTTTCCTTTGTATTCATAAGGTACTTCATATTGAATCTTGCCTTTGACGTTTTTACAACACCGGTTTTCATAGAAAACCTGAAACCAGGAATGATACCTGCAGAAATTGTGCGAAAAAAAGGTGAAAAATACTTAAAGGTAAACAAGATTCAATACAGCATATTGCCAGAATTTGGCAAAAGCAGAACAAAGAGTATTTTTGACCTCAGGGGTTTAACCAAAAAAGATATTAATAAGATAAAAAGGCTGCACAGCAGTGGAAAATTTAAGTCGCATGCATTGAGAATCCAGGATGACATACCTTTTGCGCCGATAATTTTTTTCGGCATTTTACTTACGTTGATTTTTCAAGGCAGCTTCTTGTCCTTATTTCTGCTCGCATAAACTTATAAATAAATTTCATAATTAATATATGAGTTTAATGCCAGAAGATGTAAAAACAAAGGGTAATTTTGAAATCCATAAGAGTGAAAACTGCATAATAGTTTCCATCAACCCAAAGATTTATCCGCTGGATGTGATATACTCCGCTGCTTATGTTTTCTTGGACAGGGCATATGTGTTGATAGATGGTGATCCAGAAGAGGAGATTATCATCGAGCTCAAGTCGAAAACAGGGAAAGAGAATCTCGAGACATTGGGAAGGGAATTCAACAACGAGTTGCTAAACTATGCCGTATACAAGGTACAGGTTGAAAAAAATGCAGCAATAAGGCAGATGATAATCCAGAGGGCATTGTTGACAAATGATTCCAGTCTTAAAATTAGCACGGGTCAAGAATCAGGTAAAGAAAGCTACTTAGAAGACCCTGAAGGAATAGCAATACCTTGGGAAGAAAAACATGGCAAGAAGAATAAAAAAGTTGAATAAAAACATGGTCGAACTGAAATTCAACTCCAATTTTTACCTTAAAACCTGTATTTTGGCCGCAGTAAAAGATTTTGGTGAAATATGTAGTTGTAGGGTGAAGGAAGGCGAAAAGGATATTTTTGTTGTATTAAAAGCGAAAGACAATTTGGACGCGGAAAAATTAGGTTATGAATTCTCTAGTTATGTGCTTGGTGTTATGAAAAACAAAGGTGAAGTTTAAGGTGATAATGTGGCAATAAGCTATTTTCCGAACATAGAAAAAAGCGATGAAACAAAAGCACCATATCTTAACAATTTTATAAGAACAAAAAAAATCGGGAATAAAATACTTGTTACTACAGATATGGGTTCTTGGGTCGCACTATCCAGAAAAGAATATGATTTGTTGAGGTTAGGCAAAATTAAAAATGATTCCGAGCTGTATGAATTATTAGAGAATAGGGGCATCATTTTGACAGAAAAAAACACGGAAGATGTTATCCAAAGCTATATGAAGAGAAAGAGGTTCCTCTTTCAGGGAACATCACTCCATATAGTAGTCCCTACCCTGAGATGTAACCATAGGTGTATTTATTGTCATTCAAAAGCGAGAGGTCAGAATGAAAAAGGTTTTGACATGGACGAGGAAACAGCCAAAAAGACTGTGGATTTCATATTCCAGACTCCAGTCAAAAACATATCCATAGAATTCCAGGGTGGTGAACCCCTTCTAAACTTTCCAATAGTCAAGTACATAGTGGAATATGCCAAAAAAATGAATGAAACGTACAAAAAGAAATTGAAATTTGCCATAGTGACCAATCTTACCCTTATGAATGACGATATTGCCAGATATTTAATAAGCAACAAAGTTGGTATATGCACATCCTTGGATGGAATAAAAAAGGTGCATGATAAAAACAGGAAATACATAGGCGGGAGTTCCTATGAAAAGATTGCCTACTGGACTAGAAGACTGATAGAAGAATACGACTTTACCCCGCATGCCCTTTGTGTTGTCACCAAGCATTCTCTGCCTTACTTGAAAGAAATTATCGATAACTACGTTAAATTGGGTATTAAAAAGATTTGGTTCAAGTGCGCAAATAATTTAGGTTATGCACAGGAAGTGTGGGATGAAATAGGTTGCACACCCGAAGAATATTTTGATTTTTGGAGAAAGGGTTTGGATTACTTAACTAACAACAAACTAAACATAATAGAAGTTGTAACATACTATTTACTAAAAAAAGTTCTAAATGAAGAAGACCCGTTGTATTTAGACTTGCAATCACCTTGTGGTGCAGCAATTGGTCAGCTGGCATATGACCAAAAAGGAAACATATATACATGCGATGAAGCGAGGATGTTTGATGAATTTAAGTTAGGTAATGTGAAAAAGGACAGCTACAAGGATATTTTGACATCACCTAAGACATGCAGCATCGTTGCGGCGTCAACCAATGACACCCTGTTATGCGATGCCTGTGTTTGGAAACCATATTGCGGTGTTTGCCCCGTTTGCACATACGCAACTCGAGGCACTCTGATAACACAATTGCCTCTAGACTACAGATGTAAAATACTGAAAAAACAATTTAATTACATTTTCGAAAAGATGTTGTCCGACAAAAAATATCTAGACCTCTTCATGAAATGGTCGCAAACAGGTATTTTTAAATAATAAAATCAACTATATATCAAGGCCGTATGAAATCCAAAATTCCTAAGATTAAGAGAGAATTATCTGCTTTTCTCGTAGGTGAAGAGGGCAAAATATCCAAACAATCAATTTTAACTATAGGTGCATTTTTGTTGGTGACTTCTATGTTCGCAAAAGAGCTTAAGGCGGGTATCGGGAGTGATGGATTGACAGCCAGTTTTGATAGCCAAGCATGGGGCGGGACAGTCGAGGGCCAGCATAGCCACCACGCGTCGCATTCTTCTCACGGATCTCATGCGTCACATGCTTCTCACGCTTCTCATGCGTCACATGCTTCTCACGGATCTCATTCGTCATACTAGGTTTGTTCTTTTGATTTTAACCTTCACAAGGTTCCAAATACATTTCTAAATACCGTTTGACGGGTAAATCAGAGCTAAAGTATATATTAGACTAACATAAAATTATAATATGGAGAATCAAAAGGAAAATGTGTCGAAAAGAGAATCTGGAATACTAAGAAGTAAAACAGTTCTTTTAGTTGTTTTTTTGATAATAATAGTTGCAGTAGTTTACTATGCTTTTCAAATTCAATTCGAACAATCCCCCCCTTCAATGGAAAAGATGTGCGTTGACGGACTTTTAGATTATGAATGCTTAGCATTTGCATCAGGCAATGTTAATTATTGCAATAACATGAATTCTGAACAGGTCGAATCATGCTATGATGAATTCTATCTTGGTGCAGTAATAAAATCACGAAACCAGCAAATGTGCCAGAATATAAAAAATAACTACAAAAAAGATGGCTGCATTTTAATTGCAAACGGAGACGCTGGCTATTGCAATAAATACGAGAATGCCGATCTTCGAAATATTTGCAAAGCCATTTTAACAGGCGATACATCTTCATGTAATTCTATATCTGACATCAAAATTAAAAGTGATTGTGAGCAAATAACCCTTTTAAAGCTGGCTTTTGATAAGAATGACGCTTCTGTATGCAACCAAATCTCCAGTGGTTTCAGCAGGGTAAAGTGTATAGCATTCGTAAATCAAAACCCTGATTTTTGCCGGGAGACCGCAAGAAGGATTTGTGATGAAAATTCTTACAATGGAGATGTTTCTTTTGAAGTATATCTCAACGGCACATTTTAGCCAATTAAAATTTATTTCTAATTTTCAATTATACATTTAGATGAGGAGGAACCAATGGAAACCGATGTTTTGCTGTTGTACCCGCCCATATCCCCTGGTCTGAAACCAAAATATGCTCTGCCACCACTAGGCATCCTTTACATAGGGACTTTGCTCAGAAGAAAGAATTTTAAAGTGATGGTTATTGATGCCGAGAAAGATGGTCTAACACTCACGGAAACGGTTGATAGAGTTACTGAAAAACAACCGGAAATTTTAGGGATAAGTACAATGTCATTGACCTATGCCGCCACTTTAAGAATTGCGGAAATGATCAAGAAAATGAATTCCGACATAAAAATTGTTTTAGGGGGACCGCATGTGACAGCTACTTTGACCGAGACATTTGAAATTACAAAGTATGTTGATTATCTAGTTTATGGGGAGGGTGAATATACGTTTCTGGAACTTGTTGAAAAGTTAAAGGAAAATAAATCGCTAAACGATGTCAAGGGCCTTATATTCAGAAAAGAGAACGGCAAAATAAAAACGAACGAACCGAGAGATTTCATAACCAACTTAGACGGGCTTCCTTTCCCCGATTTAGACTTAATAGAGAATTACAGAAGTGGTGATTATAACACTGTTTATACAACCTCTAAACCAATAGCAACAATCATTGCTAGCAGGGGCTGTCCTTATAATTGCAGCTTTTGTGGTGTACATCTAATCCATGGTAGAAAAACGAGATTCAGATCACCTGAAAATGTAGTCGACGAGATTGAATATAGACGGGACAAAGATGGTGTCAAATTCTTCATTATGAAAGACAGCACATTAACGACAGATAGAGAATGGGTCTTGAGCTTCTGTGAAGAGATTGAAAGGAGAAGCTTGAAAATAAAATGGTGCTGTAATACAAGAGTAGACAGAGTAGATGAGGTGTTGTTAAAAAGCATGAAAAATTCAGGTTGCGAATTGATTTTATTTGGTGTTGAGTCCGGCTCTGAGAAAATATTGAAAAACTTAAGAAAAGGCACCACTCCGAGTAAAGTGAAAGAAGTTTTTGAACTAGTAAAAAAAATAGGTATAAACGCTGATGCATCATTTATGATTGGCAACCCCGGAGAGGATTTGAACACAATAAATGAAACTATTGATATGTCAAAAGATATAGAACCACGTTTTGCTAAATTTTTTGTTACAACCGCCCTGCCAGGAACTGATCTTTACGAAGAGTCCATTAAAAATAATATCCTATGTGACCCTAAATGGTATCAAAGGGGTAGAACATTGAATAACGAATCTTCATTGATCAATCCGAATGAATATGGAAGGTTGAGTTTTGAAGATATTGATATGAATAAAATGTTAAAAAAATGTTACAAGGAATTTTATTTTAGAAGAAGTTATTTTTTCAAAACATTGAGGATAACGTGTAAAAACCCCGATTTTTCCTTGCACGTATTAAAATCGCTTCCTCCTTTAATAAAATTTGTGCTTAAAAGATGAACATGGATTTGTCTGTGTTTGTTCCTGCGTATAATGAAGATATGTATCTTCCGGGAACCGTGAAAAAAATTGAAAAGGTATTAAACCAGTTTACGAAATCTTTTGAAATTGTGATAATAGACGATGCCTCAACGGATTTAACAAATAAAATAGGAACGAGCTTGACTACCAATGAAAAAAATATTAAATATGTCAGATTCGAGAACGGTCCATCAAAAAGAGAGAATCTGGCAGCATCCTTTACAAAATCAAATGGTGAGATAATAGCGTTTGCAGATTCGGATATTCTTGTATCTCTCGGCTATATGCCAGCACTTTATCACGAGGTGAGAAGAGGGGCTGACATCGCTATTGGAAGCAGATATGTCAAAGGCTCAAAAATCAATAGAAGACTTTCAAGACTCTTGGTCAGCAAGATATACAATAATTTCCTAAGATTATATTTTGGTTCTAGTGTTAGGGACCATCAGTGTGGTTTGAAAATTTTCAGAAAGGACGTCATATTGGATTTGATCAAAAATATGAAATATGTCGAAAACCAAAAAAGAGGGTGGTTTTGGGACGCTGAACTTCTGATAAGAGCGCAGAAAAATGGTTTAAAAATATCAGAACTTCCGATAGAATGGGAATGCGTAAGAAAGAGGCCATTTGGTCTAAGAAATCAGTTGAAAATCATACCATACATGTTAAGATTAAAAAGGGAAATTTGATGAAGGTTTTACTCGTAAAGCCTAATAAGAAAAAACGTTATTTCATAGTTCCCCCGATAGGGCTTGGGTATTTGGCCACCAGCTTGAGAGAAGAAAAGCATGAAGTTCAAATACTGGACTGTTTGAGGAATAAGATGGTCCTGAAAGAAGTTAAGAACTACTTCGAAAAATATAATCCGGATGTCATAGGCTTCCAAACTTTTCCTGATGATCTGAAAACGGTGAAAAAATATGTAGAATTGGCGAAAGGTGTGAACCCCAGGGTTATTACGATATCCGGTGGACCCTTTCCATCGTGTCTGCCGGAAGAGATTCTTGAGCTTCTTGATAATATAGACTATGCCTTTCAAGGAGAGGCGGAAAAAGGTTTATGTATGTTGTTGAATTGCATAGAATCTGGCAAATCGAATCAATTAGAATCGGTCCCCGGACTCGTTTGGAGAAAATCCGGTCGAACAAGAATCAATCCCCAGCATTTTGAGAGGGATTTGGATAATTTAGGGATTCCTGCATGGGATTTGATACCACCAGACAAATATAACGAAACATATCACGGGGCATTCGCAAAAAAACCACCCGTTGCCCTCGTCCAGACAAAAAGAGGTTGTCCTTTCAGATGCAAATTCTGTGCAGGAAACAGAATAAATGGAAGGGTAGTGAGAAAGAGAAGCGTCAATAAAGTAATGGAAGAGATAGATTTGTTATATAGAATGTATGGCATCGGTGAAGTGCACATAGAAGATGATAATTTTACTATCAATAAAAAGGATGTTATTGATTTCTGCAAGGCGCTCATCGAGAAAAAATATAAACTATTGTTTAGCTGTCCGAATGGCGTTAGCCTTAAGACTCTGGATAGTGAGATACTGGGCTGGATGAAGAGGGCTGGGTTTTATGCCCTTCATGTTGGTGTTGAATCTGGGTCTGAAAAAATCCTGAAATCCATGAAAAAGGAATTGACAAAAAGGGAAATAAAAGAAAAAATATCACTGATTAAAAAATTTGGGATAAAAGTCGTAGGCCTTTTCGTTTTGGGCTATCCCGGTGAAACAAAAGAAAGTATAAAGGAAACTATAGAATTTTCAAAGGAATTAGATTTGGATCGGGCTCAATTCGGCATCTTCCTTCCATTACCTGGAACGGACATTTTCAAGGAGTTGGTAAATAATGGCCAATTGGAAGATATTGACTGGGATCTATACTATTCATACGGCCATGTTGTTCATGAACCTAAGCATATGACAAAGCAAGAGCTTAAAAAAATCCAAAGAAGAGCGTTTCTAGAATTTTACCTAAGACCAAAAATATTCTCAAAACTTTTGAGGGATATACTATCCATAAAGCATTTCAAATTTTTGATAATGAGGGTAAATGATTTTCTTTAGTGATCAAATGAAAATAGCTTTGGTGAGATATCATGGAAGAAATAAACCTTACACAACTTTACCTGAAAAATTAAACAGAGTCCGGGGAATTCTCCCCCCTCTCGGCTTAGCTTATATGGCCGCGGTTTTGGAAAATGCTGGTTATGCTGTAGAAATCATAGACGGCGAAGCGTTCAACATGACAGAAGATGATTTTAGGAGAGTGATGATGATGAAGAAGCCCGATATCGTTGGAATTACCTGTACAACACTGACATATTATAATACGCTCAAAGCGGCCAAAATATGCAAAGAAATCGGCTCTGTTGTTGTTCTTGGGGGACCGCATGTGAATGCATACCCAAAGGAAAGCGTATCTCATGATTTTGTTGATTATGGCATATATGGTGAAGGTGAATATGCATTATTAGAACTTGTCAATGCCCTGGATAATGGGAAGATGACCGGAAATATCAGGGGCCTGGTTTATAAAAAATTGGGTAAAGTTTGCGTAAACGAACCCGGTATTGTTAAAAGTCTGGACGAACTGCCATTACCAGCATATCATCTGCTTCCAATGAAGAAATACTCTTCAGTTATAGGATTGCATCCCGTGGCCACCATGATAACATCAAGGGGTTGCCCTTATAGATGCGGCTTTTGTTTCAAGAACCCCGCTGCAAAATTCCATAGGGCTAGAAACCCAAAAAATGTTGTTGATGAAATGGAATATCTCATTGAAAATTACAAAATCAAGGAGGTCATGTTCTATGACGACACTATTACTCTCAACAGAGGACACATAGCAGGGATTTGTAAAGAGATCATAAGGAGGGATTTGAAAATTAAATGGGAATCGCCTACCAGGGCCGATAAAGTAGATCCTGAATTATTGAAGCTTATGAAAAAGGCGGGATGTATAAGATTGAGATATGGTGTTGAGTCTGGTGATAAAAACATCCTGAAAATTATGAGGAAGGATATTACAATAGCAAAAATTAAAGGGGCATTTGAATGGACAAAAAAAGCCGGTATTGAAACTTTTGCATATTTTATGATTGGTTATGCGGATGAAGATTCAGGAACAATTAAGAAAACGATTAATTTGGCAATAGATTTAGATCCAGACTTTGTAATGTTCACGATACCTGTTCCTTATCCAGGAACCCATTTATATGAGCTAGCAAAGGAACGGTGTTTAGTTAATGATGACTACTGGAAAGATTTCACTTTAGGTCGCACAGTCGGAAAAATGCCCTATTTCGTCAAGGATTCGGAAAAATGGATTAAAATTGCTTACAGAAAATTTTATTTTAGACCTGGTTTTATAATTAAAAAATTATTTTCCATATATTCTTTCAAAATGTTGAAAAAATACATGGTAGGGGCTATGTCTATCTATAAAATGCGTTAAAACGAGCCATGATGTCTATGGAGCGAATTGGCATAATTGGGGGTGGAATAACAGGCTTGACAGCAGCCTATTATCTTTCAAAAAAGGGATTTATTGTTACTGTTTTTGAAAGTGATGATTTAGGTGGCCTGTCCGGTTCTTTCAAAATAAACGGTCATTTTTTGGAGAAATATTATCATCATTTTTTTGAAGGGGACAGAGAATTGTTAGATTTGATTGATGAATTAAATCTGAATGATAAAATTATTTGGAATCCTGCAAAGTTAGGGTTTTTTTATAACGGGAAAGTTCATTCACTTACGAATGCTACAGACTTACTGAAATTCGAACCACTGAGTTTTTCAGAAAAAATGAAACTTGGACTTTCGATTTCACGTCTAAAGAAAATTAAAAATTGGAGAGATTTGGAAAATGTCAGTGCAAAAGCGTGGTTTTTAGAACATTGCGGCGAGAAGGTATGCAAAGTAATATGGGAGCCCCTGTTGAAAACAAAGTTTGGCACCGAGTCCGAAAATGTATCTGCAGCTTGGGTCTGGGGGAGAATAAAAGCCAGAATAAAACCGAGGTTTTTTTCCAAGGAAAGACTTGGTTACCTACACGGCAGTTTTCAAATATTGATAAATAAGCTGGAAAGGGAGATACTGAGGAACAAAGGTAAAATAGTTAGAAAGGGGGTGAAAAAAATCATTAAAGGGGATGGGGAAATATACGTTAAAGCTGGGAAGGGTTACAGTTTTGAGAAAGTTATATCAACAGTTCCTCTTCCGGTTTTTATTAGAATTGCAAAGGGTTTACCAAAGCAATTTATCAATAATTTGGAAAAAACAAAATACAGGGCTGTAGTTTGCTTGGTTCTGGAGCTAAAAAATACACTTGGTGACATTTATTGGCTCAATATAAATGATGATATCGGCTTGGGCGGAGTGATAGAGCATACAAACTTTGTTCCGAATGAAATGTGCGGTTCAAACATCATTTATCTTTTCAATTACACTGATGGGAAAGGCGACCTCTACAATTTACCGAATAAAGATATTTTTCAAAGATATACCCATTCGCTGAAATCTATATTTCCAGATTTTAAAATAAATAAAATAAAATCATTTTTTGTTTTCAGGAACAAATATGCAAGTCCCGTTTATACGATAAACTATTCTAAACAAAAGCCCGATTTCAAAACGCCAATAAAAAATTTGTTCGTGGCCAATACTTCCCAGATATATCCGCATGATAGAAATGTTAATAATTGTGTAAAAATGGGGGAAAATATTTCAGAAATGGTTCAGTCGTAAATGAAGGGAAGTATTATTAATTTACCCTTCCATAAAATGGTATGAAGAAATATCGGGTACTACTCGATTCCGCAAACATAAACTGCAAACCCAACGGTATTCTCAGTTCAAGAATTTATAAGTATATTACAAAAAATGGTCACGGTATCGTGAAGGATGTTTCTCTGGCGGACTATATAATTATTAATACGTGCGGTTATCATGAAAAAAGGGAGAAGATAAGTAAGGAATTGTTTAGATATTACGAAAAAAATAAAAAAAATGGCGCAAGAATAATTTCAGTCGGGTGTCTAAACAAGATAAAAGATAATCTAAATGCCATTTTTCCTGAAATAGAATTTGTTTCAGATTTGTCTGAACTGGATAGGGTATTTCTGAATAACAAAAGATTTGAAGATATTAAAGAAATGTACCTGGATGGAAAGGATATCGACAGTCTTCATACAGGCCCGGATAAAAGGATCTTTGACAGCATCACTAAAATTGCGTTTCCTATAATAGGCTTCCTATACACCATAAACAAGAGGGTTTTTAAGAAGAGCCTCCTTCTCACACAAGGATTTGAACACGCCACGCATCTGAATAAATTGTACGTTGAGATTGGAAAAGGTTGTATAAGTAATTGTAGTTATTGTGTAATAAAAAAGGCAAGGGGGGGTATTGAATCCAGAAAGATAGACCAGATATTGAATGATGTGGATAAGATATACGATTCGAATAAGAAATTGTGCCTGGTAGGGGATGACTGCGGGAGTTACGGTCTTGACATCGGGGAGAATATCTTCAATCTCGTGTATTCTATCAGTGAAAAATATCCGAATTTGGGAATTGATTTGTGTTACATGAATCCGTTTTGGATACAGAAGTATGAAAAGGGATTTATCAGTCTGTTGAAGAAAGTTAAGATAAACAGTATCAATATCCCCATGCAAAGCGGATCAGAAAAAATATTGAAATTGATGAATAGGAAATATTCTCCTGATAGGTTAATTGAAATAGTGAAAAAACTCAAGCGAGTATCAGACAAAACAATGTTTTGGACTCAAATAATTGTTGGTTTTCCTAGCGAAGATGAGGAGGATTTTCTTAAGTCATCATCAATTTTAGACTTTTTTGATATCGCATATGTTTTTGAATATTCGGACAGGGAAGGAACTGCAAGTAGTTCTTTGATGAACAAAATTCCTCCAAAAGAAAAACACGCCAGAAAAAGGAAGCTGATTTACAAAATTTATTGGAACGCCGCAAAGAAGATTTTGTCCGATTTTTTAACTTAAAACTTGTTAAATTCAATTAAAAGAACCTTTTTATCATATGCTTCATATAGTAACTCAAATACAGACCCGTTGAGAAATATTTCACATATATTTTTCGCTTATTTTTAATTATATTTTTGAATATTGAAATGAATATTGAAGTGGTATAAAGGTTTATGGGGGGGGACAACTTATACAACTTTCTTCGAACGAGGAAATCAACAACCCCTTTTGGGAGCACTTGTGTAAGTAAAATCAAAGAGCCAATCTTCGATTCATTTTTATTAAACGTGTCTCCACCAGAAGTGAATCTCTTTGAGCTTACACATTCCTCTAAATTTTCGATTTGCCCGTCATTTAAAAATCCACCCCTTTTTGCAATATCCACAATTTCTGTTTTGGGAAAATATCTCAACCAGTAAATATTAATCTGATCGACCCGATTCTCATTATAGAATTTTAGCAGTTCCATCAGTTCAGAATTCTCCTGTCCCGGCAAGCCAAGAATGTTATCTGTTATTAACCAAATTTTGCTTTTTATTAAAAGTCCAACCGCCCTCTTAAGCTGCTCATTAGAACCATATCTTTGCAGTATCATTTTCCTCGTATTTTCATTCATAGTCTGAACCCCCATCTGAACTGTAGCACACCCCGCCTTTTCAAGAAGTTCGACTGTTAATTCATTTACCGTGTTTGGATGAATCCAGCAGAAAAATGGGAGGTTTATCTCCTTCTTGTATTTATTTGCAAACTCTCTTAGCCATCCCACGTCATAGGTGAAAATTTCGTCGTGGAATATCACAGTTCTGATATCGTATTTTTTCTTCGCGAGTTTTAGTTCATCTATGACATTATCAACGGTCCGCCTTCGAAGATATTCCCCCTTTCCGTCGTAAAGCCTTTTCAAAAGACTGTTATTACAGTAGCTGCACCTAAATGGGCAACCACGGCTAGTTATCATGCTGTACCCGTATCTTATATTCGGTATCTCATCATAGAAAATATCCTTGTCTGGGTATGGAAGACTGTCCAGATTTTTCTCCAGCGGTCTTAGCGGGTTAGATATAATTTTGCCGTTATTTTTCATCCAAACGTTCTTTATGTCAGTTTTTTTTCTTCCACTCTTCATACTATTTATTATCTCCAAAATAGCGAATTCACCTTCTCCGACAACGACGAAATCGACAAAACTGTTTCTTATTACACGCTCTGGAACGGAAGTTGCATGAATTCCTCCAAAGATTATGGGCACATCCAGTTCATTTTTTATTTCTCTGGCAATATCCTTTGCCCAGTTATAGTAATCACTGATTACTGAAAAACAAACCACGTCCGGGCCATACTTTTTCGCCCTTTTTATAATTTTCTTTTTGAAATTGAATATTTTGGCGAGAAACTTAATTTCTATATGTGAATCACTGAACAGTTCAGGATCAATTATAAGTTTAGTTTCATGGCCCGCCTTTTTCAAAACAGCTGAGAGATACTCGATTCCGAGAGATTCGGGCCTTGGGTGTATGAACAATATTTTCATATTATAAAAATGTAAACACGATTATTAAATTATACTAAATAGTGTGATTGCATGAGAATATTGTTCCTCAATCCTATTAAATTATATGAAAAATGGCCATTGCCTCCAGACAAAACAAGGTCTGTATTTAATTTTCCATCGGTAACATTCCCCCAGTTAGCCGCTACAGTGGATGACAACGATTGCGAAATATTGGACGGTGTCGTGGAAAAGCCCGACATCAAAAAATTTAAGAAAAAGGTCAATGACACCGATATTGTAGCAATCAGCATCCCCTCTTGCACAATAGCTTTAAACACAGAGATAAATATCAAGGTCATAAGAAAAATAAACCCAAATGTCAAGATAGTTATTGGCGGCCACCACGCCACCTTTCATCATATGAAATGGTCAAAAAAGGGTGTTGATTTTGTCGTCAGAAATGAAGGGGAATTGACATTTCCTGAGCTGATAAATTGCCTGGAAAATGGAGGGGGTGTAAAAAAAATAAAGGGCATCACCTACAATGACGACGGAAAGGTTAGGGTAAACCAAGACAGACCTTTCGTAAATAACATCGATTCTCTTCCCATTCCCAAATGGGAGCTGTTGGACTTAAAAAAATACAGCTTTTATTATAAAAAAAACGGACTGACAGGCAGCATAGAAACATCAAGGGGTTGCTCTCATTCTTGCAAGTTTTGTGCTGTAAATGCCTTGTGGAGAAGGCAACAAAGATTCAAATCAGTTGACAGGGTCCTCGAAGAGTTGAATATACTGAGAAGTATGGGCGTTAGCAAACTGGGTTTTATTGATGATAATTTTGGGGCGAATTATAAACGAGATTTGGAGATATGCAGCAGGATTAGGAAAGAGGGTCTTGATATTGATTGGTTTTCTTTCGGCAGGGTTGATTCTATAAAAACGCATCCCGATCTCTATGAAAGCGCAGCCAAATCGGGCCTCAGGGTTTTGATGGTGGGTTATGAAAATCTGTCACAAAGCATGCTTGATGTTTTTCAGAAGGGAATGAAATTTGATGATGTCCTGGATGATTACTTGAATGTATACAAATTCCTGAAAAGGAACGATATTTTTGTCTACGGACTGTTCATACTAGGTTATACGGGAGAGACAGAAGGTGAAGCCCGTAGGATGATAAAATATAGTAAAAAAATATGCGATAAAAGGGCAATTAATCCTTTTAGACCTATCCCCTGTACCATTGGTTACGAGGAAGCTGAAAAAAGCGGTAGAATAATCAGTGATATGTTCTATTACGATAGTCAGATAGCAGTCATGAAAAATTTTAAAAAACAATTCAGGAAGGTGAGAAACGAATATTTAAAGGATTTCATAAGGCCAAGCAAGATTTTCAAAATGTTTAACGGGACAAAGAACGAAAAAGACTACTTTAGAAGTGATTACGCCTTCATTTTAAAAAACATCCTCAGATTCACACCCAGAAAAATCTTGGATTTTATTGGAACTTCCATCAACGGCGCTTCAGCAGAATACGACTACAACAAAGTTATAGCTAAACGTTATTTGAGTGAAGATTTTATAGAAAGGATTACTGGCTATGGCCAAAAAGATAACGGGGGTATAAATTCATATTTTTGAATGGTGCATGCAAATGGCGGATGTTATAAATAAAATATCCGGGACGGAAAAAATACTAGTCTTGATAATCCTTTTTGCATTTCTCTTACAGGTTTATGGTCTGGATTCAAAAAGCCTGTGGTACGATGAGGTTTCCTCCATACGGGGGGCAGAAGCTACCGATTTATCAGATTTCCTTTTTAAAAGTCAGAAGATTGTTGTTTATAACCCACCTTACAACTATTCCTCCAATCCCGTGTTCCCGCCGGCATATTTTTACATTCTCAAGGCATTTATCTCATTTTTTGGCAGCAGTGAATTCTCGGTGCGATTCCTCTCTGTAATTTTTGGCGTTTTGTCGATACCCTTGGTTTTCAGGTTAGGGAAAGATTTATTCGATGAAAGAGTCGGTTTGCTGTCTTCTCTCCTCTTGGCGATGATGCCCATATTGATTAAGAATTCTCAAATGGTTAGGATGTATACGCTTCTCATGTTAACGGCGCTTTTGTCTTTTTACTTCTTCTATAAGGCGCTCAAAAAGGACGCTAACAAATATTGGATTTTATATTCCCTATTCACCATATTTGCCTTTTACGTGCATTATTTCACAATTTTTCTTTTCATCGGTGAGATGACGCTCTTTGTTTTGAATTTTTCTGGGCAGAAAAAAATCTTTCATAAGAAATTGATTATTTCCATTACAACGATCTTTGTCCTGCTTTTACCTCAGATTTTCAAGGTTTTGGAGTTCTTGCAATATAATTACACCGCTTCAGGCATAATGAGAGCCTCTGCTGCACCAATGTTTTATAATTACGACGGGCTTGATCTTTTAAGGTCACTTGAGCCGAGCTATTCAATTTTCGACGTGAACCTTGCTGTGCTGTATATATCTGTGTGCATATTTGCGTCTTACCTTTTAACGGCAAAAGAAAGGCGTAAAAAAATATTGGGAGTGAGCACGGTTGTGGTGCCTGTATTACTACTCACAATATACTCGTTATTTTCCAGAATTTATGAACAGTATTTCTTTTTTATTCTGCCATTCTTCTTGATTTTTGTTGCAAAGGGTATGTTATCTTTTAGGAAGAAAAGGCTTTCTGCAATATCGCTGATAATTGTAATTTTTCTAAATTCCTTAGGTTTGTATGTTTATTATACAACACCAAATCACGACTACAGGTCAGCTGCATCTTTTTTAGAGAGTGTTGATGAAAACGAGCTTGTTGTGGTTGAACCGTCCGTTGTTACGGCACCCTTTGGATATTATAGCAATAGGACAATAATCGGTGTGGATGAAAATGACTGGAGTTCACCGGTAAAACTCCAAAATATGTATTCAACAACTGATAAATTTTGGTACATATACAACTTTCATCTGGAATGGAGGGATTCGGAAAAAAGAATAAAGACCTGGCTCGATGAAAATTGTAAATTAGAGAAGCAATTCTATTCTTTATCTTTTTATTTTTGTGCCCATTAGTAATTAACATGGCCAGACCCATGCTCAAAAACCTCACCCTCGCATTGACATACAAATGCAATTCCAGGTGTAAGATTTGCGACATATGGAAAGTGAATAAAAAAGATTTGCTTTCTTTCGGGAAGATAAAGGAGATTCTCAGCAGCGAAGCCGTCAAAACGGTCAGGA
>Ga0315533_1000608_pt1 | contig 29896 bp, 23 predicted proteins | sample SalMarSW160130MG_FD_203081 | JGI IMG/M metagenome (GOLD analysis project Ga0315533, IMG submission 203081) | Salt marsh sediment microbial communities from the Plum Island Ecosystem LTER, Massachusetts, United States - Salt Marsh Sediment SW1601-30 ...
GACGCAGGCGATGGAGGGCTGTGACGGGGACAGTGAGGGCAGGCCCGGGCCTTTGACCTTTCGCCGGTATGAGCGTTTTGCCGCCGGCGGTGCGGGAGTGATATGGAGCGAGGCGATTGCCATAGTTCCTGAGGGCAGGGCCAATCCGCGTCAGTTGTGGCTAAACGAAAAGAGTCGCGATGGTCTTGCTGCGATGATTAAGCGGGCGCGGGCGGCGGCTGCGGCCCGGTATGGGCGGGACCATCGGCCGATTATCGTGGCGCAGCTGACCCATTCGGGCAGATATTCCAAGCCGAAGGGCGTTCCTGAGCCGATGATTGGCCAGCACGACCCGTACCGTGACGTGATGGTTCCACAGAACCCGCCGGACATCAACGCCGCCAAGAAGCTGCCGGCTGATTGGCCTGTCGTTACGGATGAATATCTCGACGGGCTTCAAGAGCATTACGTCAAGGCCGCTAAAGTCGCTTTTGAGGTTGGCTTTGATGCGGTTGATATTAAGAGCTGTCACGGATACCTGATTAACGAGATGTTCGCCTGCTATAACAGGCAGGGCAAATACGGCGGGTCGTTTGAGAACCGCACGAGAATCCTGTTAGAGACGGTTGACCGTATTCACGAGAAGCTGGGGGCCGATAAGATGGTTACGACGCGGCTTCCGATGTATGATGCCATTCCGTATCCTTACGGCTGGGGGGTTGACAAGGATGACTATACCAAGCCGGATTTGAGCGAGCCGAAGAAGCTTGTCAAACTATTAGCTGACCGGGGCGTGAAGATACTGAATACGACGGTTGGCAATCCTTACTACAGTCCGCATATGGGCCGGCCGTTCAATGAGGCGATTATCGGTGCATACGAGCAGCCGGAGCATCCGTTAGTGGGTGTTCACAGAATCATCACGATTACCGGCGAGCTCCAGAAATCGGCGCCCGATATGGCCGTCGTCGGCACGGGGTATAGCTGGCTGCGCTCTATGCTGGGCTATGTTGCCGCGGCGAACAAGAAAAACGGCCTGGTTACCATAGCGGGCGCAGGAAGGATGTCATTTGCCTATCCTGATTTTCCGAATGATATTATTACCAGGGGCAAGATGGACCCGGACAAGACCTGTATCGGCTGCAGCGGCTGCACGCAGATTATGCGTGACAGGGGGACGACAGGTTGTGTGGTTCGTGATGAGAAGGTGTACGGTCCGATATTCGAGCGGGGCCGGCTGAGCGACAGGGCTAATCTGGCCCGATTAGCTGATGCGTGTCGAGAGTGCGGCGATGCGACCTGCAAACGGGCGTGCCCGGCTGGTATAGATATTCCGAAGTTTGTCAAACTGTTCCTTGAAGGTGATGATAAGGGCGCCTACGAGGTCATAAGAGAGCAAAATCCGCTGGGCGAGGTCTGTGCGTGGCTGTGTCCGGCTATGGAGCTTTGTCAGGGCGGCTGCCTGCAGCGGTTTATCGGTGATGCACCTGTGGTGATTGCCGCTATTCAGAGGTACCTTTCGGAGCAGGCGAACGAGAAGCGTTGGTCGAAATTGCGGATACCCAAAAAGTCAACCGGCAAAAAGGTAGCGGTCATCGGGGCAGGCCCGGCGGGACTGGCAGGGGCTGCGAAATTGCTTGAGCAAGGCCACAGTGTAACCGTCTTCGATAAAAACGAACAGTCAGGTGGTATGGTTAGATACGTTATCGGCGGCGGCAAGCAGGGTGATTCTCTTGAGCACGAGACTTCGGCCATATTCAACGATGTGCCGACCGACCGTCTTCAATTGAAGTTAGGAAGAGGTCTGGACGCCGATTTTAATTTGGATAAGGTGATGGCGGATGGTTTCGACAGCGGCTTTATCTCTATGGGGCTGTGGGAATCGAAGACGCTTCACGCAGGTGATAAGTTAAATGGTCTGTGGGGGGCGTTGGAGTTTCTATCCGCAATCAAGCAGGGCGAAGATGTCGGTGTGGCCGGCAAGCGTGTGGCGGTCATCGGCGGTGGAAATACCGGTATGGATGTGGCGACGGCGGCCAGGGATGCCGGTGCCGAGATTGTCTATATGATTTGCTTTGAGTCGTTTATAACTATGCCGGCCTGGATGCACGAGAGATACAAGACGCTGGCTAAAGACGTTAATTTTATGAATATGTTTATGCCTAAGAAATATATTGCCGGCAACGGCCAGGTCAAGGCGGTTAAGATAACCCATGTTAATCTGGATGAGCCGGACGAAAAGGGTTTTTGTGCGCCGATAGAGATTAAAGGGGCTGACCTTGAGGTCGAGGTGGATGTGATTATCGAGGCGCTGGGGCAGAAGGCGCCGGACAACCTGAAAGATATTTTGCCCGGGGTCGAACTGACCGGAAACAACCTTGTTGCGGTCACTAATAGCAGTCTGGCTACCAGCAGAGAGGGTGTTTTTGCCGGCGGGGACATTATTAACGGGGGACTGACGGTGGTTGAGGCGGTCGCTAACGGCGTGAAGGCGGCCGGAGAGATAAACGAATTTCTAAAACATAAGTAAAGGACATAAAAATGGCGGAACGAACCGTAGCAATTGTTACCGGCGCAAGCCGGGGTATCGGCAGAGGGATTGCAATCGAGTTAGCGAAATTAGGATATGACATTGTAATCAGTCACTTTGATTTCGATGCCGAAGGCAAGCCGGATGAGACTAAAGGGCTTGCAACACAGAAAGACATCAAAGCGTTAGGTGGTCAGTGCGAGGTTTTGCGCAGCGATGTCAGTAACGCCGGGGACAGAAAGAAGCTGGTCGAGCTGGCGAAGAGCAGGTTCGGCAGATGCGATATGCTCTGTAACAATGCCGGCGTGGCGCCGTCAAAGCGGCTCGATTTGTTAGAGGCGACCGAGGCCAGCTTTGACAGGGTGATGGGGATAAACCTTAAAGGGCCTTATTTTCTCACTCAAATGGTTGCCAATTGGATGATTGAGCAGAAGAAACAATACCCCGATCGCGGCTTTCGGATTGTCAATACCGGCTCGATATCCGGCTATACCAGCAGTCCCGCCCGCGGCGAATACTGCGTCAGCAAGGCGGGCATCGGTATGATGACAGCCCTGTATGCGGACCGGTTGGCTGAATACGGTATAGGCGTATTTGAGATTCGGCCGGGCATTATCGAAACGGATATGACCAGCGTTGTGAAAGGCAAATATGACAAGCTCATCGCCGAGGGCTTAACTCCCATAAAGCGGTGGGGCCAGCCGGAGGACATTGCAAAGGTGGTGGGCGCAATTGCCGAGGGTCGGCTGGATTTCTCTACCGGCCAAGTGATTAATGTTGACGGCGGATTTCATTTAAGAAGGTTGTGAGGATTGAAAAATGGATATCGAAAGCACAATCAGAACGTTGTTAAAGGACGGTCTTATTCTGGTCTTTAATCAGGACAAGCTCGATATTGTCGAGACGGCTAAGGCGCTGGTAAAAGCCGGTGTCAATAATATGGAGGTAACCTGTCGCATAAGTAAGCCGTTGGAAAAGATGGTCCGGCTGCGCGAGGAGATGCCGGATTTTGCGACGGGGGCGGCGAGCTTGGTTGACTTCCCCGAGATGCTCGGTCGCTACAACAAGCAAAACCCTGACGACCCGCTGCCGACACTCCAGCAGGTTGTCGATGCCGGCGTGAGCTTTCTTGTCTCGGCGGCAAACTTCCGTGACGAGACCTACAAGAAGTATGCCGGCAAGCTTGCTTTAATACCCGGCTGCGGCACGGTTACCGAGATTGTCAACCAGTTCTCCAGGGGTGCGAATATCTGCAAAATATTTCCTGCCAAGCAGTTAGGCGGACCGGGATACGTCAAGGCGATTGACCCCGCCATCCACAAGACCATCAGCTTAGCACCGACCGGCGGGACAAACCCTACCAACGTCCCCGACTATATCGATGCGGGCGTGCTGGTGTTAGGCGGGTCGTTCAGTATGATTGAGAAGCCGGTTATGAAGAAAATCATCGATGAGCAGGACTATGAGCTTCTGGCGGCGGAGCTGACGAAGATTAAAGAGTTGATAGACAAGCTGCGGGCGGAGAAATGGCCCAACATCGATTTTGCAAAGGATTCCGTTGCGAAAATAAGTGAGGTTACCGGCAGGAATTTTAATTTAGGAAAGTGAGCTATGGAGACCAAAAAAATAGGCAATCAGACAATCAACGTTCATAATTATAACACTGTCATAGTCGGTGCGGGCGCAGCCAGTATGAATTGTGCGGTGCACCTCTATGAGTTTGCCAGCCAGAAAGGTGTTGCAGATGCCGGCGAAAGGATTGCGGTGATAACTGCGGGACTCGGTCTTGGTGCGTCACGGATGAGCGGCTCGGACAAGCAGACCTATTACAAGATGGGCACAAGTCCCGATGTGCCGGATAGCGCCGAGGAATTCTCGAAGAGTTTGACCGCCGGCGGCTGCTGTCACGGTGATTTGGCGCTTGCGGAAGGAATCGGCTCGCTTCGGGAGTTTTACCACCTCGTTGAGGTCGGCGTTCCCTTTCCTCATAACCCTATGGGAAGCTACATCGGCTACAAGACCGACCATGACCCTTATGAGCGGGCCACCTCCGCGGGGCCGAAGACCAGCAGGTTTATGAGCGAGTGCCTGCAGCGGCAGGTCGTCGGGTATGGTATCAGGATATTTGACAATCAGGAGGCGGTCCGGCTGGTTACTATTGGTTCCGGGGATTCCAAAAGGATTGCCGGCGTTGTAACGGCGGACAGGAAAAAGGCGGGCAAGTCCAATTTCGCTATGAATCTTTTCCTCGGTGCGAATATAGTTCTTGCGGCCGGCGGCCCTGGCGAGATGTACGAGACCAGCGTTTATCCCAAGGGCCAGGTTGGCATTCACGGGCTTGCGTTTGAGGCGGGGCTGATTGGTGAGAATCTTACCGAATCGCAGTTCGGTCTTGCCAGCACGAAGTTCCGCTGGAATGTCTCCGGCACCTATATGCAGGCGGTGCCGCGGATTTTCAGCACCGACGCCAACGGCAAGGACGAAAAGGAATTCCTGACGGACTTTTTCCCGACGATGAGCAAGATGGCGACGAATATCTTTTTGAAGGGTTATCAATGGCCTTTTGACCCACAGCGGATTGAGAATCTGCAGTCGTCGCTGGTTGATATTCTGGTATTTAACGAGACGCAAAAGGGAAGACACGTCTTTATGGATTTTCTGAAGAACCCGGCGCCGGGGCCGAAGATGAAACAGTTTGACCTCGACGAGCTTGAGGACGAGGCGCTGAACTATCTTAAGGCCACGGGCGCCCTGCAGGCGACCCCGATTGAACGGCTGGCGCATATGAACCCTCTGGCTATCGAGATTTACAAGGAGAACGGGATTGATTTGTATTCCGAGCCGCTTGAGATAGCGGTTTGCGCCCAGCACAATAACGGCGGCTTCGCCGTGAGCAGGTGGTGGCAGTCCAATATACCGCACACGTTTATAATCGGTGAGATGGCGGGCACACACGGCGTAAAAAGACCTGGCGGCTCGGCCTTGAACGCCGGTCAGGCCGGCGGATTGAGGGCGGCTGAATATATTGTCAATGTGTACGGCGATGAGGTTGCGGATTACACAAGCCAGCAGGCGCAAATCGATGAGAAGCTAAAAGAGTGTGTCAACAAGGTGGGCGGACTCGTCGGCGGCAAACGAAGTGGAGTCGAGGTTATTAAGGAAATCCAGCATCGTATGACGACCAGCGGCGGGCATATCAGAGAATTGAACGATGCGAAGAAGGCGTTGGCCGATGAGGTTGCGCTTTTCAAGAGTATCGAAGAGGGCGGCCTGAAAGTGGCTGATACGGGCGAACTGATAGCCGCTGTGCAGGCAAGAAACCTTGCGCTGGGAAGTGCGGGTTATCTTAAAGCGGTTGTTGCGCTGTTGGAGCAGGCAAGCGGCTCTCGCGGCTCACATCTCGTTCTTGCTGAAGACGGGGTCGAAATACATCCCGATGTGATTGATAAGGCAACCGGCAAGCCGTTGAAGTTCAAGCCGGAGAATAAGGCGTTAAGAGATTCCATATTGCGGACTGGATACGACGAAGGTTCACCCGATTTGTTCCGGTGCGAGAATATAAAACCAAGACCGCTGCCGGCCGAAAGGAAGGCGTTCGAGCCCGGCTGGCAGGATTACAGAGAAGGAAAAATCTACGAATGAGTTCGTAGATATTAGTTCATAGTTCGTAGACAAATGAGCAACAAGCTGAATACGAAGGAGGCAAGAAATGGCTGTTATAGACGTAAGACCGAAGTCAAAATGTAAATACGATATTGTGTCCTTAGGCGAGATTATGGTTCGGCTGGACCCGAGCGAAGAGAGAATCCATACCACAAGGCATTTTCGCGCCTGGGAAGGCGGCGGCGAATATAACGTCGCAAGGGGGCTGAAGCGCTGCTTCGGCAAGGAGGCGGCGGTTGTAACCGCCCTTGTGGACAACCCGGTCGGACGGCTGCTCGAAGATTTAATGTACGAGGGCGGTGTCAGCCAGGAGTACGTAAAGTGGGTCCCTTACGACGGCATCGGCAGGAAGGTAAGGGTCGGGCTGAACTTTACCGAAAGGGGATACGGCGTGCGGGCCGCCGTGGGCTGCTCGGACAGGGCGAACTCGGCCGCATCGCAGTTGAAAAAAGGAGACTTCGACTGGGAGAAGATATTCGGCAAAGACGGCGCACGGTGGTTCCATACGGGAGGTATATTCGCGGCGCTATCCACGACGACGCCGGACGTTATAATCGAGGCCGTTACTGCAGCGAAAAAATATGGCACCATTGTATCATACGACCTGAACTTTCGTAACTCGCTCTGGAAGGACATCGGCGGGCAGGAAAAGGCAAAACAGGTCAATCGGGAAATCGCATCTTATGTCGATGTGATGCTCGGAAACGAGGAGGACTTTACAGCGGCCCTGGGCTATAAGGTTGAAGGGCTTGATGAGGGCTATTCGAAGCTCGACCCGACAAACTTCAAGAAGATGATTGCGCGAGTGGTCAAGGACTATCCGAATTTCAAGGCGGTCGCTACGACGCTTCGTAACGCCAAGACAGCCACTGTGAACGACTGGGGCGCCGTTATCTATGCTGGCGGTGAGTTTCATGATGCGATACTGCGGGAGAACCTTGAGATTTACGACCGTGTCGGTGGCGGTGACAGTTTTGCCTCCGGACTTATATACGGTCTGATGGAGGGCAAATCAGCCGCCGAGGCGGTAAATTACGGCGCTGCACACGGGGCGCTGGCGATGACCACACCGGGCGATACCACGACGGCCGGCTTGAAGGAGGTGGAGAAGGTTATGGCCGGCGGCGGCGCAAGGGTAGATAGATAGCCGAAGAGCCCGTGAGCTAAAGTGCCTAAAGTGAACTAAAGTGCCTAAAGTTATGGATTATTCTTTTTAACTTTAGGCACTTCAAACTTTAGTTCACTTCACTCTTAAAAACAGGTGCGTATAAAGGTAATAAGATGCACTGGCGATTGAGACCGCAATTGCGGTAAGCATAGCGATATTCCAGATAACCGCCTTTGACCCGCTCGGTTTTTCCGCAGCGAGATACTTTCTTTTGTTGTTTAGGATAAAGAACGCTATGTAGGCGATGGGCAGCATCAGCCCGCAAATTGCCGAGGTCGGCATCGCAATCCAGGGGCCCATATACTTCCACCAGACTGCACCGAGCAGTGCGGGGGCCGGGATGAGACAGGCCAGCTTGTATTTCCAGCCGCCCGGCTCGATTCTGAATATCTCACAGAACGCAAAGCCCGCCACGAGCATATGCAGCGTGATGGTGCTAAGCGCCATACCCAGAACGCCGAGCCCGAAGACGAACCGTGAGAAGGTCTTGCCCACGCCGGCGGCCTCTATCATAGCGGCCGCCTTTATCGGCGGGACCTTCAACTGCACGGGCTTGATGAGCTTCGGAAAAGATGCGTCTATCGCTTGGCGGTTCAGCAGACGAATTTCCTTGTCGTTGAGGGTGCTTCGGTCTTTTTCGAGGATTTCGGCGGAGTTTCTCGGCAGTTCGATGCCTTCAAAATCCTGCGGACGGTAGAAGTCGCGCATTGTCAAAACGTTGTTCAGGGCTGCGACGACAATCTTTTGTTGATACTGTTCGAACGTTTTGGTTTCGGCGATTTCTTTCAGTGTGGCGTTAGCGTCGGCGTCGAACATCTGGCAGAGTCGTCGGCCGGGGCCGGTGTCTTCGGCTGTCAGTTTTTCCGCCAGGGCCGTTGTGTCGGGGATGTCGGCGGCGGTGAAGTTTTCCAGCGTAGTGTAAATAGTACAGCCGGCGGCGATGACCATCAGCGAGGTGGCCAGGATGTAAGGGACCATCATTCCTGTTACAAGGTCAAATCGGCTCAGCCCCCGATGCTCTTTTCCCCATCCGCGGGCCAGAAGCGTGTATGGAAACAGGAACGTCATATTGATTCCGACGGCGGCGCCGAAGGCGGCCATCAGTGTTGTAACACCCATAGAATCGGTGGGAATGTGCAGAGGCAGAAAGCCGCGGAAGACCTTCCCCCACTCGATTCGCCCCTGCATAGTTACCCTGACAATCACGACGGCAAAGGCGATGACGATGCCCCAGACCAGCAGCTTCAGTGACTTCTCGTAGAGTCGAATGCCCTTGTGGCCGCTGCCGTAGTTCCAGGTGATAGCCGTGGAGATGACCAGCACGACGGCGGCGATGCCCAGCAGTTGAACTGTTTGTGCTGTTCCCTTTGGCGTCCAGCCGGTGGCGGCGCCGAGCATATCCGATATCATCCCGGCGGCCAGCCCGTACTGCGGAAAGTGCCATATCACCGTTGCCACCAGTGATGCGATGGCCCAGGTCCAGGCGAGGGAAGGGCTGATGTATTGCCGCATGGAGTCGAAGGGCCGAACGCCGGTTGACAAGGTTTGATGCGACATCGCCGCCAGCATAACAACGCCGAGTATCATCGCCAGCGGCTGAATCCACAGCAGGTCGTACTGAAAGTATGCGCCGAGGAACAGTGATGCCATAGCGCTTCCGCCGCCGAGTGTCATAGCACTTTGCAGCCACCCGGGGCCGGTCTTTGAGAAATACCATCGCCATCGCGACAGCAAGGGTTTGCTTTCGAGGGCTGCCAGCTCGGATTTTTCTGTTGCTAAGGCCTGCGGGTCTGCGGCGGTGAACATCGGCAGGCCGTGCGCAAGGTCCGCACCACCGGAAGATTGATTCTGTTGATTGTCCATTAGTAGCTCCTCTACTTTAACAGCCTGATTCGGATACTATTGGCAAAAAGCCATTGACGCAGTGTAGCTATTCGCCGCTGCGTATTGAACTTTATTGCCAGATTAGGGTCAACTTAATTCTGCACTTCTGGACTTTTAGTCGGCGCTTAGGTCTTTTATACGGACATTTCTAAAGCGGACCTGCAGCGGTTTCGGCAATGGCTTTTTGAGCCGATGTACCTGTATGCCGATAAGACCGCAGGGAGTCTCCGAGTCCTTGATGTTCGCAGCAGCCACGCCGTTTACCCAGGTCTTTATCGAGTCGCCGATTGCCTCGACGCGGATATGATTCCATTGTCTCTGCCTGAATGTTGCCCGTGCCTTTGGGTCTTTATGCAGCGAATAGAGCCATCCCCTCCGGCCTTCGTCGTAGATACCGCCTGTCCAGAGCCGGGGTCGGCCTGGCGGGACGGGGCTGCCGTTTTCATCGAGATTGGCCGGCCTTTTCTTTTCGGGGTTTGGCACGAAGGGCTTTTCGGATGCGTCGATTTCGACCTGGTAGCCGAAGACGGCCTCTCCGCCACTTCTGCCTGGCCTGGTCTCGCTTCTTATCTGCACGCCTGAATTCAGTTCCGCATCGACCTTGAAGTCCAGTTCGAGGACAAAATCGCAGAAGGTCTTTTCGGTGCAGAGGAAGCTGTTGCGTTTTGCCTCATTCACAGTTTCGCCTACGATGCAGCCATTCTCGACGAAATAGCGGGCCTTTCCGCCCTTTTGTGCCCAGCCGGTCAGGTCCTTGCCGTTGAAAAGCTGCTGGTAGGGCGTCTTTTCAATTTTCTCGGCTGTCTGCTGGGACGTGCAGCCGGCGATTACGGTAATCGCAAGTAATGTTATAGAAAGTTGTGCCGTCCTTTTCATTGTGTCTCCTTTCGACGTAGAACTTGGTATTGGTTTCGAATCGTTCGGGAGAATATACACGAACCGCCCGCTTAGGTCAAGCGTGAAAACATGCGGGTTAGGTGCCGATTAGTTCTTCAATGGCTTTTGCGAGGGCGTAGTCGGGTAGTTTCTGCAAGGCGGGGTCGGCGCGGTAGGCGGATACGATGCTTCTGTCAGGGAAAGCGCCTGACCGGTGAATCAGCTCGTTCGCCAGCTCTTTTAAGCGGCCATCACTCGTAGCGGGTTCTGCAAGCTCTGCGGCGGCCTGTTTTAGCTGTTCGAATTCGGCGGTCGAGTCAAACCAGTTAAGCTGCAATTCCAACTGCAGGGCTAATGCGGTCGGGATGCGGTCGAAGGTATATTGAATGCCGATGGGGTTGTATGTTTCAATTCGTTCGTCCAAAAAGGCGACGGCGGCGTCACGGTAGGCATTGAATTTCTCGGTGTTAAAATCGGCGGGTTTTAAGGTTTCGAGTTCAGCGGCGACGGCCTTACTTATTGCTGCTTCGATATGGTCTTTGTTCTCAACCAGAAAATTATGAAGGGTTTCGTAATATGCACGCAGTAGTATTGTTGTTGGATTCATTTTTGGCTGCAGCAATTGTCATTTAGCAAAAACCCCGCACCGGTAACTGGTGCGGGGCTTAATATCCTTTTACCAAAAGCACCGGTTACGCGGTATATGTTGATGCGGAGGTGTCGCCACCCCGGCCGGTCCAGTTGGTGTGGAAGAACTCGCCTCTCGGTTTGTCAACGCGCTCGTAGGTATGGGCGCCGAAGTAATCCCGCTGGGCCTGCAGCAGGTTCTGCGGCAGGCGTTCGTGGCGGTAGCCATCGTAGAAGGCCAGAGCCGAGCTCATAGCGGGCATCGGGATGCCGAGCTCGACTGCTTTGGTAACGATGCGTCGCCAGGCGGGCTGGGCCTTTTCGACCGCGTCCTTGAAGAACGCATCGAGCAGCAGGTTATCGAGCTTCGGGTTTTTGTCGAAGGCCTCTTTGATTTTGCCGAGGAATACCGAGCGTATGATGCAGCCGCCCTGCCACATCAGCGCGATTCCGCCGTAGTTCAGGTTCCATTTGTGCTCGACTGCGGCGGCGTGCATAAGCTGATAGCCCTGTGCGTAGCTGGCGATTTTCGATGCATAAAGCGCCTGTCGCAAATCGTTGATGAAGCCCTTTTTGTCGCCGGCGAACTTTGGTTTCGGGCCGGTGAGCACCTTTGATGCGGCGGTGCGTTCTTCTTTCAGGGCCGACAGACACCTTGCGAAGACCGCCTCGCCGATGAGCGTTAAGGGCTGGCCGAGATTTAGCGCCTCGATGGCCGTCCATTTGCCGGTGCCTTTCTGGCCTGCGGTATCGAGTATAAGGTCGATTACCTCGTTGCCGCCCTCGTCCTTGTATGCGAGGATGTCACGGGTGATTTCAATCAGATATGAATCAAGCTCGCCCTTGTTCCACTCTGCGAGCACTTCGTGCATCTGCTGGTTGGTCATACCGAGGCCTTCCTTCATTATGTGGTAGGTCTCGCAAATCATCTGCATATCGCCGTATTCGATGCCGTTGTGCGTCATCTTGACGAAGTGTCCTGCTCCGTTTTCACCGACCCAGTCGCAGCAGGGCTCGCCTTCCGGTGTTTTGGCGCAGATGGCCTGGAGGATGGGCTTTACATGTTCCCAGGCCGGTGGCGAGCCGCCGGGCATCATTGAAGGGCCGCGCAGCGCCCCTTCTTCGCCGCCGGATACGCCGGTGCCGATGTAGAGCTTGCCTTTGCTTTCGACGTACTCGGTTCGGCGGATGGTGTCGGGGAAGTGCGAATTTCCGCCGTCGATGATTATGTCGCCGTCTTCGAGATGTGGTAAGAGCTTGTCGATGAAGGCATCGACGGCGGCGCCTGCCTTGACCATAAGCATAATCTTACGCGGCTTCTTTAGCGTGTCGCAGAACTCTTCTATCGAGTGACAGCCGATGATATTCTTGCCTTTTGCCCTGCCCTCGATGAATCTATCTACCTTGGATACCGTGCGGTTAAAGCAGGCGACTGTGAAGCCCTTGCTTTCCATATTGAGGATAAGATTTTCGCCCATTACTGCCAGCCCTATCAGGCCGATATCTGCCTTTGTCATTTTCTATTGCTCCTTTTCTTATTGACACTTGATAGTTGATAATTAGTTATCTGTGATTTCTCAAGACTATAATTTAACCGGCTTATTTTATCTAAGATTTCCCTTTTATATCTGTTTAGCTACGCCGTTCGAGCAATACCGGCTCATTCAGACTGAGGCCCTGCTGGGAGAAGTCCGAAGATAGGCCAGGTAGTAAGCACCTCCGATTATTAGCGATCCTCCAACAATATTACCCAAGGTTACCGGCAAAAGGTTAACGAATAGAAAGCTGGACCAATTGAGCGTTTCAAGCTGAGTGCCCAGACCGCTTGCCGAGACCGCCGCGGCATTACCTTTGAGCAACAATCCCAGGGTTATGATGTACATGTTGGCAATGCTGTGCTCGAAGGCGCTGGCCACAAAGGCCATTATCGGAAAATAAATGGCCAGGACTTTGCCTGCGACATCCTTCCCGGCTGTTGCCATCCAAATCGCAACACAAACAAGGCAATTGCAAGCAATGCCTCTGCAAAAAGCCTCCATAAAGGGAAGATTTACCTTCCGGACGCAGGTCGTCAGGACTTCCGTAGCTACGCCCATTTTTCCGAACTTCCACTGGCCGCTGTAGTAGATTAGCACAGCCAAGAGGACTGAACCTATGAAATTCGCAAGATAAACAACTGTCCAACTTCGCAGCAATTTTTTAAGCGGGATTTGACGCATCCACACCCCAACTACCATCAGGCAATTGCCGGTAAAGAGTTCAGCTCCTGCAATGACCACCAGCATCAGTCCGGCGGTGAATACGCTACCCCTGATGAACCTCATAAAACCGATACCGAAGCGCGCGGCAAGGTCGTGCGAAACCATCAAATAGACTTCTGCGCCGAAGCCGATATACAACCCTGCCAGAATGCCTAATACCAGCATGCACACAAAAGACATTTCGGATTTCTTCTTGCTGATTTCCACCACATTCTCGGCTATCTCTTTAGGAGTCAGGAAACTACGCATAGTCGGGAGCTCCTATATAAATATATCCTTGCTTAGCTATGCCGATAAGGCCTGTTTCTAATAGAATATCAAATCTGTTTTGAAAATTCGAATTTTTTCGCTGTTACTCGAAGGTTTTTCAGTCAGAATATTGGTCCGGCCAAGTTTTATGGACCAAGAAGAAACGGTCAAAATTGGCTCTTAGAGCATCCATTCTACCTTCACCCGTTGGGTTCTCCCTTTTTTAATGGTCAAAACTCAATCAAATCCATTCCATAGGCGCTATAATAGAAAAATCCTATTTTTTTGCACGGGTTCATCTGGGAAATCCGGATTTATAACTTTTCTTAATCAACCTCAAATCTTTCCTTCCAGGACCACAGCCCTATTGCCGGATTGGAGATAAAATAGATTTCTTCTCCGCCGGGGAGGGCGTTAAAGCCATCCCGTAGTTTTTTGGGGTCGTATCGTCTTGTCATTTCACGCAGACTAACGTATTTGAAGTTTACCGCCTCTATTTCCTTTTTGGTTAGTTTGCCGGGGCAGTAGGTAATTGTAAATCGCCCTTCGGAGGAGCCGTGAATCAGGTGGGCGGCGGCGCTTAGGTTTTTCTTAATATCATCGTTGTTTTTGACGGCTTCAAGGACGCCATCGGTTCCGATGTAGCCGTATTTTCGTATGAGCTTGTCTATCTGGTCGTCCTCTCCGAACTGCTGCAGTGCCGGCGCAAGGACGATGAGCTCGCCGCCGTCGGCCATTGCCATTCTTGTCCGGTAGATGCTCTTGTTTCCCAGCCAGGTGCTTTTGTATTCGGCGGGGTCAAGATAAACGACCACCTTCTTTAAGGGCTCATCGAGCATTTTGAAATTTACTTTGAGGGAGAGTTCTGCTGCGAGATTGAAACATTCGATATCGTTACCGATAAAAAGCCCTCTTGTCTTGAGAGAGCCATCATCGCCGACGGCAACGACGGTTAGGGCATAAATGACCGGCAGGTCCTTTGCGAAGTTGTCGGCGTAGTTATAGAGTTTGCGCACGGGGTTGTCGGCCCTGCCCATAATCCTTTCCATACCATAGACGGCGCCGAGGAAGTGGCTTTTATTGATTGCATCTGCACCGCCTGTGCCGACGAAGACATTTTTGTTATAGTTGGCCATACCGCTTACCTCGTGCGGGACGACCTGTCCGAGTGACAAAATCAAATCGAAGCCGCCTTCGATGATGAGCTTGTTTACCTGGGCCGGCCAGGGGTAATCGAGCTTGCCTTCGCTTATCTTCTCGACAAACTCACCCGGCACCTCACCCAGGGTTACAATGTCGGTCCGCCACTTGTGCACCCTGAAAAGCTCCGGCGGTATGTTTCCGAACATTCCTCTTATTTCCGTTTCCGTCATAGGTGTATGTGTACCTAATGCCGGCAGAATATCGGTCAGCTTATCACCGTAATACTGCCAGGCAAATTCAGTCAGGTGTCCGGCGCGGGAATGATAACGGGTAAAGTCCGGCGGGATTGCCAGCACCTTTTTCTTCGGCCCGAGCTTATCCAGCGCAGCGCACAGCCCTTCTTTCAGGTCCTGGTCGGTTAAAGCGTCTTTTTCATCTCCACGTTTGTAATATAACACCGGTTTATGCCTCCCATGGCGGTTTTTCCGGCAGATATTTATCAAATTCGGCGATTACCTTCTCTTCATAGCTGCCGGCGTATTGGCCGTTGATGAACTTATCAAATGCCTCATCGTGGAATCTCTGCCAGGATTTTTCTTCGTCGCCCGGATTGACGGGATAGAACAGGGCGTTGTTGGCCTTTGCCGCCTTCATATCGCCGGGCGCATCGCCAATCATCAGGACGTGTTCGGGTTCGTATTTGCCCTTTGTGGTGTATTCGAGGTGCTGAGTCTTTTTGCCCATTTCCTGGCCTGCTATTACTGCTACGTATTTTGCGATGTCGTGTTCCTGCCACTCGCGGGCAAGCGCCTCGCCGGGTGTGCCTGAGACCACGATGGCGTCTGCAAATTGTGTGATTTTTTCCAGGCATTCGCGCACAAACGGGAAGGGCGGCACGTCTTTGACGATTGTCTTGACGGCCTTATTGACCTGTTCGCTCCATTCGAGTACGTGTTCGAGCTCGCTTTTGGCCTCCGGGTCTGATGCGGCGTCGATTGCCTGTTTTAGCCCTTCGTTGCTGAGTAAGCTGTCGGGGTCATCCACCCATTTGAAGTAGTGCGGAAGCTGCGGGACGTTAAATTTGCGGGTCTTGACCATTGGATGGGACGGCAGAAGCTCGGTTAAGATTCGCTTGAGCGTTTTATGCCGATTCGCCCCGCGTGTTTTGGAAAACAAATCTGCAAAATCCTTGCACTGCCTCGCAGCGTATGCGACCGGCTGCAGGCCGAAGTATGCAATCATCCAGGGACAGAAGCATTCTCGCTGTTTGATTCCCATCGAGTCGAAGGCGCAGCCGTCCGAGTCGATGCCGACGAAGAATTTCTTTTTCGGCTTGAAGTCCTTTAGTGGTTTTGCCGGGTCGAGTTCAGTCATCTCGTTCTCCTACGATAAAGAAAAATTTTACTCAAACTGGCCGATTTGTAGCAAATGTTAAACCCACCCCTCCGAGGGGCGGGTTAAATGTAAGTCGATTTTTGACAATACATTCCGCAATTTTGCGTTTTGCACTTTGATTTTTACATTTTCAAACTGACCATCGGTCAGTTTGAGGGTTTTACACTCCGCTAAAGGCCGAGAATCCGCCGTCAACGGGGACAACGATTCCGGTTACGTATTTCGCAGCGTCGCTTAACAGCCATAGTGCGGTTCCTGTCAGTTCGTCCGGGTCGCCGTATCTTTCCATCGGTATATGATTGATAATTGTTTTGCCTCTCGGCGTCGGCTGGCCGGTTTTTTCGTCGATTAAGAGGAAGCGATTTTGCTCTGTGAGGAAAAAGCCCGGTGCGAGCGCATTGACGCGGATATCTTTGGAATAGTTCTGGCACATATGCACCGCCAGCCATTGAGTGAAGTTACTGACGGCGGCCTTGGCCGCGGAGTATGCGGGTATTTTGGTCAGGGGGCGAAAGGCGTTCATACTGGAGACGTTCAGTATTACGCCGGTGCCGGCCTCTGCGATACTTTTGCCGAAGACCTGCGCCGATAAGAGCGTGCCGAGGAAATTCAGGTCGAAGACGAACCGGATGGCATCGGCGGGGATGTCAAAGAAGGGCAGTTCCGGCGAGGTGGTGGCCTGTTTTTTGTTTCCGCCGGCACCGTTTATAAGGATGTCCACTTTGCCGAACTCGGCGACGGTCTTTTCGCGGGCTCGCTCGAGGGTGTCCTTTTCGAGGACGTTGCACTTTACGGTGACGGCGGCGCCGCCGGCGGACTTGATTTCGTCGGCTACTTTTTTCGCAGCGTCTTCAATAAGGTCCAGCACAGCGACTTTTGCGCCGGCTTTGGCAAGTGCCTTTGCCATCGCGCCGCAGAGGACACCGCCTGCACCGGTAATAACCGCTACCTTTCCCGTCAAATCGAATAAATTTTTCATTGTATCTGTCCCTTATAAGTAGAAATTCTAATATCTAAATTCAAAAGTGCCTAAAGCTTAGCTCACTTTAGTTCACTTTAGCTCACTTTTAACTTTACACTTTGTTTAGGATTCAGGATTTTTACTCCATAAAGATGGGTTTTATATGTCGTTCGTAGATATTTTCCGTTACGTTCTGTGCGATTATTCTCTCGTGTTTTTTTAGTGCGTTTAGAAAATCGTCGCCCATTTCGGCGGCGATTTTGTATGCTACGTGCAGAAGCTGGCGAAGATTGGGGTCGTATTTGTCGCAGGATTGGTCGTGCCGCAGTGCATTTGCGAATTCATCGCCGTTCCATTGGCTGACAACATCGGGCGTCGGCAGCTTGTCTCTGTCGATGTCAATAACCGTGGCGTACGGGGTGCAAAGCTCGTCGAATCTTGAAAGCGCCTCGGCGTAAATCTGTTTGGCGATGGCCAGGCCGTCGCCGCCCCCTCTCGCCAGCCCGATGAGCTCTTCGAGCCAGGTTGTGCCGGCGGTCTTGATGTGCAGGCCTGCATCGAATTTTTTCAGCGCCTTATTCATGGGGGCGTAGATTGAGAACTTGTCACTGCCTGAATGCACGCTTAATTTCAGCGTCTCAGGCAGGCCGAATTCCTTAACGGCAAAGGCGATTACGGCGAGGTCCTCTTCGAACTCCTTCGCAAACCGGGTGGTGTCTCCGACATAATCGACGCCCTTATTGAAACGGCCGGTGAATTTCGGGGCTATCGTCGCTGCGGCGATGCCCTCATCGGCAATGGCGGCGAGGATGAAGAGCATTTCAATCGGTGTCTGCGGCTGGTCGGTCTCGTCCATCGAGACCTCGGTGATAAAGCTGCTCGTCTCGGCGTAGGCTTGCCGAGCCGTAGCCGGGCCGGCGCCTTTGGCTGACTCGATATGGCGGTAGATTTTGCCGGCCTCTTTGACCGCCAGCAGGAATTTACGGGCGATTGTCCGAAGCTCGCCATCGCTGACATCGAGCGTTCCGTCGATTCCCGGGACAGTCAGAGAGCCGACGTATTTTTTGTGTTTTTCGATGAAGGTATTCACATCGTCTTCATCTGCGGCATGGCCGATGAAATCGGCGACGTCGAGCGTAAAGAAATCACTCGAATCGATGAACAAATCGACGTTTTCGAGCCCGATATGGTCTGCATCCACGTAATATGGCCCATTGAAGCCCAGTGCCTTGACGGCCTGGTCGGCCTCTTTGCGGACGTCAGCGGGGAAAGTGTGTATAATCGAATGCTCGCGGTGGGATTTGTTCCAGACGGGGGTGATGTTAACACCATCGCTTTTTGCGTTGACTATGGCCTGTAACTGGCTCTTGCCCTGTTGGCCAAATCTATCACCAATGCCGAATGAGTACTTTTCTAGCTCTGCCACAGGTAAAATCATAGTGCCCTTTCTGTGCTTTTGTTACGGATTCCGGTTAAATGACCGATTTTGCAGGCAATATAACCGATTGTTTGGGAAACTGCAAGCTGTTTTGGTGGAGCAGGGCAGATTCGCAATATCAGCGTCACAGATGCTCTTTTTGGAGATGCTCTTTTCGCAGAGCAGCGACTGTCTCAAAAATGGCGGTAATCTTCTCGTCCGCCACCTTTTCGTCCATATTGATACAGCAGACGCCAGTAAGGTATGGATTGGCCGAGTCGGCGACAAGCCGGTGGATTGTACGCTCTATATCTTCAACGGTCTGGTCGATGATTTCCACCGGACTTAAGCGGATATTGAGGAACGTATTGGGAAGGTGTCTGCGGATGATAGCGACGTCACCGCCCCAGCCGACATCGAAGAAGTCAAGGTGCGGCAGCTTGGCAAAGGTCTCGGCATATCGGTGAGGGTCCTTGCCGCAGAAATGGATGCCGTAGGGCCTGTATTTTTCGCTCCAATCGGAGTCATATTTGAAGATAAATTTTTCATAATCGGCAACGGAAACCATTGTGTGCGAGCATTCGCTTTCCAGATAGACCGGTGGCTTAAGGTGGCGAACTGTTCTGTTGACGCTGATAGATGTAGAGCCGGTCTTTTTCTTTACGTATTGTATGAACCTCTCGCACATTTTGGCTATACAATCGAGAAATCGGCTGACCTGGTCGGGCTTGTCAAACATATCCATAAAAATGGTTTCGCCGCGCAGGTCCAGCGCTATGTTCAGTATGCCGCCCCAGCATACGTCGCCTGTGACGAATCCGTATTTTTTCTCGAGGGCATCGACTAAATGCTCAAACTTTTTGTATGCGCCGCTTTCGAATGCGGCCTCGGCGGACAGGTTCAAGTCCTGCTTATTGGCGACGATTACCTGCGGGGGCGCATCGGCACTGTAGCGTACCTTGCACCCGAACATTTCGCTGTTGAGGTAGCCGGCGGCGAGGTGAACGCCACCGACGACCGGCAGCAGTTTGTCCTTATCAGCCCCCAGGCCGAACCTGCCCCACCGTTCGTAGAGGGCCTTTTCCATCTTCTGTTCGTCCTCGACCCTTCGGCTCACGTTATAGAAGAAATCCTTATCGAAGGTGATTCCTTCGTTTGCATACCACCAGGCGGGGGCAAGAACGATATCAGCCGGCAGCAGCGGACTGTTTGAGAACGGACTATTTTCCATATCCTGTGTTTTTTGCGGCTCTCAAGCCGGCGATTACCACTGCCAGTTCAATGGGAATTTAACCAAATCAGCTATCTTTATCCTTTGTCCTGTCTCGATGGATTTACGTGCCGCTATTCCGATTAAGCTCGACATCACGCCCGCCCTGCTTCCCGCAAGCTGGGCCAACTGGTCGGGCTGGTTCGGCTTTAGTATCAAGTCTTTTAGTTTCTGGTCTGACCCGCCATGAGCGAAGTCATCGCCTTTGCGTTCTGGTTTTTGTACTGTCCAGGTCTTGGTGTCCTTGAAGCTTTCGGTCAATCGGAAGTCCGCATCTTGCTCAACATCCCACGGCTGGCGACTGTAATTGCGTACATCCAATCTACCCTTTTCGCCGTTGAAGGCGATAAGCTGGCCTTCGTAAGGCATATAGGCGTTTAGTGAATAGGAGAGCAGCACCCCGTTGTTGTATTTCACCTCGACAGTCATCGTGTCGTACGTATCGATATCGTTGTCCCAGACACAACTGTCCCTGAGGTAGCCGTCGGCGTCCTCGCAATTGACGTATAGTTTTACCAGCCGTTCTTTTTCGGTAATGTCCCAGTAGAAATCGCATTTGTCCTTAAAGGTGCAGTTTCTACAGTTTCTTGCACGGAACGGATTGTTTTTGCCGTAGAAATCTACTTTTCCGAAAGCGTGCACCTCTACCGGCTCGGCATCGAGCCACCAGTTCATCTGGTCGAAATGGTGCGAGGCCTTATGCACCAGCAGCGAGCCGGAGAACCTTATTTTTCCGTGCCATCGGCGGAAGTAACTGGCCCCGTGGTCTATATCTAAGTATTCCTCGAATTCGGCTGAGATTATTCGGCCTAAATCGCTGGACAGGAGAATTTTTTTGATTTCTTCGGCGCTGCCGCCGTGCCTTGCGTTGAAGGTAACGATTATCTTTTTGCCGGTTCTTATCTCAGCGTCCAGAAGCTTTTGACATTGTTCGGCGTCAGTAGCCAGCGGCTTCTCGACAATGGCGTTGCAACCGAGTTCCATAGCCCTGATTGCATATTTGTAGTGGAAACAGTCAGGCGTGGTTACAATCACGGCGTCCGGTTTGGTTTCTTCAATCATACAATCGAAGTCTTTTGCCAGGTATGTGGGGGCGTCTGTGCCGATGAGTTCCTGGGCCACTTTGAGCCGCTTCGGATTAATATCGCAAAGTGCGACCATTTCCACGTATTCGCTGTAGGGTTTGACCATCTTGCTGCCCCAGGTGGAGGTGCCGCGATGGCCGGTGCCGACCAGCGCTACCCTCATTTTCTCGACCGGTATGGCTGGCGGCTCATTGGGCCCGGCAGGGTCGGCTTTGACCTTGTTGGCCTTGTTCAACATAGCAAATGCCGAAGAGGCAAAGGCCAGCTTCGCGCTGCCACCTAAAAACTCTCTTCGCCCCATCTTTTTTTGGTTTTTATTCATTTTTCACCTCCTTTAAGTGATGGTGAGTGTTGCTTGTTTTTACTTTTTCCTTATTTTCTCGGCGGGCATCGGCCGCGAACCCGCCTTATACGATCGCTATCAGATAGACCGCGAGAATGATTAAAGCGACGCAAGCCCAGCCCGCCAAAAACCCGAGTACCGAGGTGCGGGTCGGGATTGATATCTCGATGTTCGTGTTCGGGAAGAGCTTTCTTTCCGCCGGCACAACCGCGCCCTCAGGCAAAGTGCAGGGGGCAGGAACCTGCTCGCCCGGCTTAACAGGCGTTCGCAGCAGTGCATAGAAGTTGTCGAGTTTCTCCTTTGCCACCGGTTTTGTCAGCACGCTTACGATAATCCCTGCCAGTAACCCTGTTACCAGGTAGAAAATCATTTGCCAGGGCAGATAGATTTCCGGTTTTCCGGCCTTTATCATTATGAACCTGACCGACTCACTTACCGGCAGGTTAGCCATCCAGGAGACAAAGAAGGACTGGGTTGTCAGCCACCAGGCCCCGAAAGAGGTCAGCGTAGCCGCCCAGGCGCCGGCTGGCGTGGTGCGCCGCCAGAAAAGTCCAAGCCAGAATGCGAGGCCCATCATCGATGCGATTACCCAGAATATCTCAAGCCCTTTTACAACGCCGGGCAGCCAGTATGCAAAAACCACTCCGCCTGCTACTACCGCTATCGACATTATTCGTGCGACAAAAACGTAGTGTTTTGCGGTTTTGTCGGGAACTAATCGTTTATAGAAGTTTTCGGTAAGCAGCCCCGAGGAGGCAATCATAAACGAGTCGCAGGAGCTCATCACGGATGCCAGGATTGCGGCCAGGAACAGCCCGAGCATGCCCGGCAGGATTTTGGGCAGGAATTCGCCGGCGACCGCTCCGAAGACCTTGTCCGGCTCGATTTGTCGGCCTGCAAAATAGACCACGGCGGCAAGGCCGGTAAGGCACCACGGGATGGTGCATAACCGCTTGGTCATTGTTCCGAACATAAAGCCGACCCGCCCTTCCGTCTCTGTCTTGCCGGCGGCACAGTTACCCATAGTGTGGGGCTGGGTCACGATGCCTACCAGGGCGTTCAGGGCGATAATGGCAATATAGAAAAACCCGATTTCGGCCGGGGCAACAAGGGAAAGCATATGCGGGTCGGTAATTGCCTGACGCATTTCCGCCAGTCCGCCTACCGCGTTCAGTATCAGCGGAAGGAGCAGAAACGAGAAGATAATCGTCAGGATGCCCTGGATAAAGTCGGTTATGATGGCGGCGGACAGCCCGCCGGCAACGCCGTATACCACGAATATCACCGTCATAATGGCGATGGCATAATCGGAGGTAATCAGACCGCCGGTGCTGGCGGCGATGACGGCGCTGGAGCCCTTGAGCATCACGCCGATATTGACCACCAGGTTCAAGCTGCCGACCACGGCGAACAGCATTGCAACGCTGGGATTGAATCTGGCCTCGAAGGCATCGGCGGTGGTTATGGCCCTGAAGCGCCTGAAGACCGGTGCAATCAGCCAGTAGAACGGCGTTACCGGCAGCCACAGCCACTGGTACCAGATGCCGGAGAGGCCGTTGGTAAAGCTCTTTGAGGCGACGCTGACGGCCTGGTCGGAATGGGTGCCCGTGCCGAACGAGTGCATCATCATCATTGCCTTGCCGAACCTGCGGGGCATAAAGAAATCGCCGATGTTTTTTATTCTTTTTGCGGCCCACAGGCCGATAGCGGTGATACCGATGAAGTAAATTACCAGCACGATGCCATCTGCTATACGCAATCCCATAGTTATGTGCTCCTTACGTTTGAAATTTTAGCATGACAAAGAATACCGCTTTTCCGTCTTTTTTCATTTCATAATGACGATGGAAAAAGGGTTTTAACACGGTTTTGCCGGTGCCGGCATTATAGAAAAAACGCCGGCGAAAACAAGGAATGAAAAAGTTTTTTTCGCTGCGCCGTGAGGCGTCCTGTGGACTTCTGTTAGAAACAGCCGTTTTTTGCTCGTCTCGGCGTAGACTTGCCGAGCCGTAGCCGGACGGGCATTGATGCGGGCAGAGGTTTTTTATTATCCCGGATTTCCCGGATGAAGTTGTGCAAACCAAATAAAATTTGTTAGAATAGAGCTTTTCCATTAAGGCGGTTTACTTTGTGCAAAAGTAGGCTTTAGCTATGACAAAGTAAGTGTGATATGCCATATATCAAGTTTAATCTATCGTAGATAAAGCGTTATCCGTAATAAATAAGGCTTAATATGTCGCAGATGAACGGTGTTCTGCCACAGATGAAGCGTTATCTGCCATAAATGAAGCGCCAGTTGTAGCATATTAAGCGTTATATGTCGCAAATGAAGCGAAGTAATCTATTTACACTTGGCTAACGGCTAACAAAACGGTTTTCACTTAGGCGACAGTATATTATAAATAAATGCCTTAAATTGGTCGAGCCATCCCAAGTAAGAAAAAATTGCAAGCAGCGCCGCAAGAAAGAAAACAAGAGCGTAAATAAATGCTGACGTTTTCTTGAATATCCGGCGTTTTCTTTCTTTTCTGGCTATTTTCGCTATATCGTGAAGCTTTTCTACGACTTCCCGTGCAAATCCACGAAGTCTGGCATCCTCAAAGTAACCGGCGTCAGGATCTTTTTCGAACAAGCTGTCTACCAGCTTCGCTTGCTTTAGCACCTCTCCAAATTTCTCACTAACTAACTTTCCTACCTCTGGTATCCCTCCTAACAGGGTTACTACAACATCGTCCATCTGTTTTTGAACCATCACAATGAGTTGCGCGTGGTGGCCAACCATTTTCAGTTCGGATGGCACACTGCCATCTTTCCACTCGTCGAGCGCATTGGCGACTTGCTCGATGGACTTGATTTCGTCGATTGTTAATAAATTCATCATTTAAACCTCGCATAACACAAATTTTTATCAAAAGCCTCTATAAGAAACTAGACCGTTAAACGACCGAATTCTAAGAGAATTTAGAAATTTCGTAAAATTTTTATCACATTCCAATAGTGCCAAGGGCACCGCTATTCCCTGCCAAACAACCTGGTGCAGAAAATGCCTTTGCTCAGCGGCAAGAAACAGCGTATAATCCGAATTGACAAGTAAATAGCTTTATTGCACTGAATTTTTGGCGTTTTGGTCGAAACCAGCAAATTTTGAAATCCACGAACGCATAAAAGTTGGTGCTCCTGGCAACAGGGGCGCTGCTTGCGTGTCTTTCGTTAGGCTCTGGTGGGCCTGAGAGAAGCACGATGTATCGGTGCCCTTTTTTGGTGCACTGCCAAGTACCAAGTGTTTGTAAGGCATGACGTTATGGACGACCCAAACATAAACGACCAACTTTTGACTGTACCCAAGCTTGCTGAGGAATTAGCCAGTGACCCTTCATTCGTCTATGAAATTGGATTAGACGAATTCTCACATTCCGAGATAGTCCAAAGATTGACGTTGGTTATTGGCTTTGTCTTTGCAATGTATAATACAGCAAAGTCAATATTTAAGAGCTTGGAATATCCAACTTTGGACGATAAGTTCATAGAGCTGATATATTCTCGCATACGCCTTATGCCCGAGATAGTTCAAAGCGAACCAGAACCACGAGATTATGCAAAAGAATGTTACAGCACGGCCAAGAGAAGAATATACGAGTCAGCAAGGAACTGGGGTGATTTGACCTTATATGAACAGTTCTTTGAGATTTGTGTTCGTGTATTTCTCGAAGAAATGAAAATTGATAGACCCGACCTTTATTTATCAATGCCCGAATTTGAAGAAATATCATCTCGTAGTATCATGACTAAAATATTTAAGGGTATTTTCTCAAATATAAAGTGGGAACTTGTCAACAAAGCTGAGCTAACACAAAGATGTAAGTTGTCAACTAAAAAAGGACTTGGCCCAGAATCATCGCTTAAGGAATTTCCACTACTATATTTGTACTTTGATAATTTTAGTGAAATTGTGAAAGTCTGGAATCAGGGATGTTTAGAAATATGGAAAGATGATATTGATATTCGTAGTGGAAGGATTTTACGTGATGAGATAATGAAGGATGAAAAGCTTTTTCTTGAACTTTATAAGAATAATCTACTAAGACTGAAAGTCAATCGTGATACTGAACTCAGCCGAGACATCGAAAAAATTTATTGGGATAGGATTATTCATCCTGAGAAATTCGCACATGAATTATCTTCCAGTTCAGATGCTGATGAAGAATTGGTAGCATATATGAAAGAACTCCGAAATAAGATTGATGTTGATATTGAAGCAATCAAGCGGAGATATGGATTAGCCAACAAAGCAAATTTAGAGAACCGTAACGTCCCAGGCTGTTACAAACATAATGACATTGACAGACAGAAGGACAAGAGGCTAACGCGGGCTGAAAAACTAATTACTGTTTTGTATTATTATGAAGGAATGGCAGTAAAAGAGATTGCAGCAACGCTGGATTTATCCGAAGCTTGTGTTTCGCAAATCCTTAACCGCCTTGAGTCTGAGATGTAAATAAGGAAAAGGAGAAGGAAAAAATCGAGACAAAACTAATGAGCTACAAGGAAGTTGACGCTCAAAAAGAACACTTAAAGGATTTTCTTAGCGGTTTGACACGGCCTGAGAAATTGATTGTTGTTCTGTATTATTACGAAGAATTAACAATGGCGGAAATTGCAAAGACATTAGAATTGCCGGAGTCCGAGGTTGAGAAAATGCGCTCTTCAATCATTGCTCGCTGCAAATCTTATTTGCAAGAGAAGGGATTGCTATGAACCGAAAGCAACTGGTTTCTATGTGGTGCGGGATATTGGCTATTGTATTCTTTGCTCTTGTTATGGTTCGGCTGCCCCACTTGGTTCCCTACGCTAACTTTTGTGTGTACGTGTTTCTAATAACCCTCGTAACGAGCGGTCTGATTTATACTTTCAGAGACAAGAAAAGACCAGAAGGCAAAGCAAGGAGACCTACGAATGTAATACGTGGATTAAAGAGAATTACACTTGTTTTATCTTTGCTTTCTGCTTTATTATTCTTAGTTTTTGGAATACTCAATGCTTTGTATGGCGAATGGAATGATGTACCCTCATGTCTGTTTGGATGCTTGGCAGCTTTTTGTGGTGTTTGGATTATTTACTGCATTATCCGTTGGGTGATAAAAGGTTTTTATGTTGATATAGGATGAGACTTGCGAAAAAGCTGAGGAGCCGGCAGTTTATTTGCTGCTCGGCTTTGGTGTGCTGATGTTTAGAAAATGATGCTGACTTTTTGGGATAAGGAAATTCTATGAAAGATAAGTCAAGCATACTGAAAATCGGGATAGACTTGGATGACACAATTACCTATTGCCCCTCGTTTTTCTCTATGATGACCAGTGCAATGCAGAATATGGTAGAGATTCACATTGTTACTAATAGAGAGCAAGCACAGGAGTCCGAAGCTGGAATTAGGAAGGAACTTGACGAGCTTGGTATCTGTTACCATCATTTGGTTGTTACTGACAAGAAAGCTGAGTACATTTTGAAAGAAGGCATCACCGTCTTTTTTGATGATACCGATGAATACTTTATAAGCTTGCCCGAATCCGTTACAGTATTCAAGATGAGGGAACCTTGGAATTTTGACTTTGAGAATCACGTTTGGTTATACACTAACGAAACCGGCAAGTATATTGAAAACCTCAGCCAAAGACTGGGTACATAACAAATTGAATGGAATATATTTCCCCGAACAACCACCCTTTTACTGCTCGGCTTGGGATGTTTGGCTTTACGAAGAAAACACAGGGCAAAATAGCTTTGAGTGTTAATGCTATCTCTTTTTCTCATTCTTTTCCCGTTGAATCGCTCCTGCCTCGCCGTGGCTCCGGCACGGCGGTTCGGATTTTCTCCAGAGTTTTCATTACCGATACAATTTGTTCTCTCTTTTTTACTTACTCAAACTGACCGTTTTGTCCGTACCTATAAACGCAACTCACCTCTTGACAAGGTATTATGCGCCATAAAAACAATAATAAAATCAGCCATCCAGCACTTAAAATCTTTAAGTGCTGGGTTCGACAATTTTGCATTTTACACTTTGATTTTTACATTTTCAAACTGACCATCGGTCAGTTTGAGGTTTTAAATTTGGTGCGTGCACAATCTCCGACAATGTCAAATATTTTCCAACTTCCTCTCTCAACTCAAAACCTTGTACCCGCGCAGAGCTTGCCCTGCTTGCCCCGTCCCAAACAAATTCTTATCGTCGTTTGGTACGGGGAGCGAAGTCGAACGGGCGGGTAAGAGCAAAAATCCATTTTTTCAAATTCTTTTTATCTCTTTCCACATAAGCATTTACAAATTTATACCATTTCGAAAAACCCGCGTTTTTCGCTCCATTTGCGCAAGTTCACCCTAATTATAAAGGGTCGCGTTCTCTTCGAACCACCCTGTAAAAACCAAATTGTCAATTAGGAACACTCATAATGGTTGCCGAAGCTCAAACTTGTGCCATAGGTATAATCACCATCCTCAACATCCTCGTTGCTCTATATTTGTCGAGAGTCCTCTACAAATCCACCCTTTTTATGCAAAACAAACCCAATTTGCTTAAACGCCAAATGAACGTAAGTTCAGTTAATACAATGAACTATGAGCTACGAACTATGAACTATTTTATGCAAAACAAACCCAATTTATCCCTACCGAAGGGGGATCAAACCCAATACAAAGCCAAAACAAACCCAATTTATCCCTACCGAAGGGGGATCAAACCCAATTTTACCCCATTGGAGGCTTACAACGAGCATCTAACGGGGGGAAGGTCCGAAAAAGTAGAAAATGTTCTCAAAGGACACGTCAAAATAGCCGATTATTCATCGGACTATTTTGGGACTTTATTCCTGGCTTAAACTCCGGTTTGGAGGCCGGCGTATGTATGACAAGCATTTCAGTTACGGTGATGCGCTGTGTTTTGGTTGGGATGTGATGAAGCGGAACTTCTGGTTCTTCGCCGGCGCCTGCATCATCACGTTCCTGCTGTCTTTGACGGGGCAAATTCTCCAGAATGTTATGGAGAATTTCCCTGGTGCAATTCCGGCCTTTCTTATTCTTCCGCTGATTGTTGTCGGCCTCATAGTCGAAGTCGTAGTGGCAATAGGCCTAATCAAAATAGCACTTGGTTTCTGTGATAATCAGAAGCCCCCGCTTTCCACCCTCTTTGATGCGCGCGGCTGCTTCTTCAACTACGTAGGTGCGGCCATTGCCTTTGGCCTTGTTGTAGCCAGTCCCATACTGCTGACTGTCTTGCTTATTGTATTGATGTCCCGAACGGCTGTCCTGCCTTGTCTTGCCATTCCTGTCTTTTTCGCAGCCGGTATCGTGACAGTGTTTTTATCAATTAAGTACAGCTTGTGTTTCTACTTCGTTGTTGACAAGGGTCTTGGTCCTATCAATGCACTTAAAGCCAGCGGTAGAACAACAATGGGTGCCAGATGGCGGCTGCTTCTCTTTGACGGTCTGTGCGGCCTTGTAAATCTTTTGGGATTCATCTGTCTTGGTCTCGGCCTGTTGGCTACATTTCCAACTGTCTTAGTTGCGCTCGCACTGGTCTATCGGTGGTTGTCCCAGCAGACACCCGGCCTTGCCGAGCTCGGTATAGGCGAACCTGCTGTCCAGCCCGCTGGCCATACTGCCGAAGGCCTCCCTATTGGGCCCCCTTCCGCCGTTGGCTCAGGTGAGCTACTTGGTCTTGGTGTCAGACTTGCTATCGGCACACCTGTTGCACCGCCGCCACAGTCCGTTCCTGATGTCGCCCCCAATACATCAGGCAGGAAAAATCTCTTCTTCTTCCTCGTCATAACAGCAGGTATTCTCATCCTCATCGTCGTCCTTATCTACAGCTTCTTGCCGGACGTTAAGCAGGCTATTGTTCAACCCTCACATATGCGGGTCACCGCCATATTGTATTCCGATAGCCCATCGTGCATAATTGATGGTGAAATAGTCAAAGAAGGTCAAACTGTAAAAGGCGCCACGGTCGTAAAGATACATAGAGACAAAATCGAATTTGAAAAAGATGGACGGAGGTGGACTCGATCTCCCAGCCCCCCGTAGAAGATGGGTGATGAGTCGGTTGTCCGTTAGTCAACATTCCAGACCAGCGGATTGAACATCCGCTGCTTATTGAAGCCATAACGTATGGTTTTCGCTTAGCGAGTCAGAAGGTTTAATAGTGCCGATACATTGGTCATTTGCAGTTAAGGCGCTCTGTGTCTATAAGCGTGCCGGCGGCTTTTTATGCTTGTAAAACCGTTCAACCCTTGATTATAATCTAAAAAGTGGTTGTAGTAAGGCAAGAAACGCACACCAGCCGAATGCCAAGAATTGCTTCTGCTACAACTACTTAGGCCAACGTAGCTCAACGGTAGAGCTCTGGTTTTGTAAACCAGTGGTTGTCGGTTCGAATCCGACCGTTGGCTTTCGAGCGATTGCGGCCCGATGCTCAATATGGGCGAGGGCCCATCTCTCTTGACATAGTCGTATTTCTCAACAGTGTAACTTTCATGCTGTGCCAAACGACAGCAGACGCAAGCACGACTGACGGGTGTACGAGGGATAAAAGAATTTCAGAAAAAAAGTGTTTTCTCATCATTTCCTCATTTTCGGTTTTGTAAAATTGCGTTCGAAAATACTCATCTGGGTGTACATCCTATGTAGGGCGGCCTGACCACGGCGGCAGGCTGCCAAGTTTGGTCTTTCGCATAAGGAGATTTGAAATGAGACAGAAATGTTTGAAACTAATTGCCATTGTTGCTGTCGTTGGGGCAATAGTCTGCGTTGCGACATACGCGGGCAAACAAGAGAAGGATCCACTTCCTTCTGCGGTCAGAGCTGCTATCAATGAGCTTTACCCCGACGCGGTCATCGAAGAAGCGAAACTGGAGGAAGAGGCAGTGAAAGTCTATGGGGTGGAGCTTAAGCAGGCCGGCCAAGAATTTGAGGTAACGCTTGCACTGGACGGCACTATTATGGAAGTGGAGTCAGAGCTCGCGGTCAGTGACTTGCCTGCGGCTGTGAAAGCAG
>Ga0315533_1000611_pt1 | contig 29797 bp, 26 predicted proteins | sample SalMarSW160130MG_FD_203081 | JGI IMG/M metagenome (GOLD analysis project Ga0315533, IMG submission 203081) | Salt marsh sediment microbial communities from the Plum Island Ecosystem LTER, Massachusetts, United States - Salt Marsh Sediment SW1601-30 ...
CGGTACTCAAAGGAAAAATGAATCCCAAAAAGCTCCTCCGAAACTCTATCGGATCGGTGAAATCATAAAATACACTTCTTTTTCACGACAAACAATTCACAACTATACCGTAATGGGCCTTATACATGAAGCCGAGTGGACAGAGGGTGGACATCGGCTTTATGATGAATCTATATTTAACACGCTGTCCCAAATTGCTCAGTTTAAAAAAGCAGGAAAAACGTTAAAAGAGATACAACAGCTCTTGTATGGTTCTGAAAAATAGATGCTGAAATATACTGATTTATGTTCTTGCATACGTAATAACGCAAACAAATTATGCTTGAAAAGGCTAGACCTAACAGTAAAATTGTACTGAATTTATTAGGTTCAGCATTGTGATTTTTAAATTGGTCAAATGTGGAAAGGGTAGCAAATGGGTTTCGAAGCGTTAGATTGGTTGGTACTCGGCGCATATTTTGCCATTCTTTTGGGCATTACCTGGTGGGTGATCCTCAAAAGCAGGGATACTGCTGCCGACTATTTCCTTGCGGGGCGAAATCTTGGATGGTTTGTCATAGGTGCGGCCATCTTCACTTCTAACATAGGCTCAGAGCACGTAGTTGGTCTTGCGGGGTCCGGCTGCACGGATGGTGTGGCCATGGCCCACTATGAGCTGCATGCCTGGTGCCTGTTAGTGCTGGCATGGGTTTTCGTACCGTTTTATTCACGGTCGCTGGTTTTTACGATGCCGGAGTTCCTGGAGAGAAGATTCTCACCGACAGCTCGCTCAGTGTTGTCCATGATTTCACTTATAGCCTATATTTTTACAAAAATCGCTGTCGGTATTTTTGCTGGCGGTATCGTATTCAGTGCTCTTCTGCCTGAGATCAATTTCATGGGATTGGATAGCTTCTGGATAGGGTCGATCCTTGTAATTGTACTTACCGGTGCTTATACAATTCTCGGTGGCATGCGGGGGATGTCCTATACTGCAACCGCTCAAGCAATTATTCTTGTGGTAGGCTCGCTTTTAGTGACCTTCTTCGGCCTGAAAGCCCTCGGTGGCTGGGGGCAATTATATAAAATAACCGGCTCGGAAATGTTCAATCTCTGGAGGCCGCTGGTACCTGCGGGTGTCGAAGGTACCTGGGCTCCGGTAAAGGAAGCAGGTCGAATGGCTTGGTACTTCAACGATAACTATCCCTGGCTCGGCATGCTCTTCTGTGCGCCAATCATTGGTTTGTGGTACTGGTGTACAGACCAGTATATCGTTCAACGTGTCTTGACGGCACCGAATGAAAAAGTGGCCCGAAGGGGCTCGATTTGTGCTGCATTTTTCAAATTGCTGCCGGTTTTTCTTTTCATTATACCCGGTATGATTTGTTTTGCCCTGGCCTCGCCAAAAAACCCAAATGCAATTACGCAGATTCAGCAGGTCATGTTCGATCCTCAGGGGCAAGTCATCCGGGATGAAGCTCAGAAGGCTTTTCCATTGTTGGTGATGACAGTTCTGCCTGTTGGCGTGCGTGGAATTGTCGTTGCCGGTTTGCTGGCGGCTCTGATGAGCTCACTCTCCGGGGTATTTACTGCGTCTTCCACACTGTTCACAATGGACTTCTATTCCAAATTGCGTCCTCAGGCCTCCCAACATAAGCTTGTATGGACCGGTCGTGTAGCCATGACGATCATGGTATTAATTGGCTTGTTATGGATTCCGGTGATCCGAGGCGGAAAAGGTCTGTATGATTATCTTCAGGGTGTGCAGGCATATCTTGCTCCACCAATTTTTGTAGTCTTCTTCCTTGGTGTGTTCTTCAAAAGAATGAACGCCAAAGGATGTTTGTCGGCATTAATTGTCGGATTTGCCCTGGGTTTGATTCGGATGGGTATAGATACACCCGTCAAACTTATAGATAATTTCAATTATACCGAAGGCTCATTCCTTTGGATTATGAACAACATATTCTTTCAATATTACAGTCTGCTTATTTTTATAGTGTGTGTGGTGGTCATGATTGTAGTCAGTTACATGACCAATATACCATCCTACGAGAAAATCAGTGGACTGACATACGGAACCGTCACAACCGAAGACAGGAAGCAATCTCGTGCAAGCTGGACATACAGAGATGTAATTCTCTCAGTATTGCTTATGGCGATTATTGTAGCAATCTATCTCTATTTCACAGGCTAACACAAAACAAAATGAAATCGCTTTGTAGAAAAGACTCACTGTCATTTCGACCGAAGCGTCCCCAAGGGACGCGAAGTGGAGAAATCTGCATACAAAGCAGATTCCTCGACTCGCCTTCGGCTCGCTCGGAATGACAAGTACTGTGTTTTCTACAAGGCAAAATGAAATATTAAAAATAAAAAATCAAAATTGTGGAATTGCCCCCGCTCTTATCTTCGACAAGAAGACGCGGGGGCAAGGATATCCTTACTTTTACATTTTTTCGGGGACAAAGTATGGCTTATACAATTGGCTTGGATTACGGAACTAACTCAGTAAGATGCTTGATAGTTGACGTCACTAACGGCAATGAGCCGGGGACGGCAGTATGCGAATATGAAAGCGGCGAAGCCGGCATTGTCCTCGACTCGGCTGACCATAACTTAGCAAGGCAGAAGCCGGCTGACTACTTAAAAGGACTCGAATTCGCCGTTAAAGCAGCAATTCGCAAGGCCAAGAATGCAGACAAAAACTTCGAAGCCGACCAGATTATAGGTATTGGCGTTGACACAACCGGCTCAACGCCGATACCGGTTGACAAAAACGGCACACCTTTGGCCATGCTGGATGAATTCAAACACAATCCAAACGCATACGCCTGGCTGTGGAAAGACCACACCGGCCACGCTGAAGCCGCCGAGATTACCGAGCTTGCCAGGAAAGAATGTCCTCAGTACCTGACAAAATGCGGCGGTACATATTCCTCCGAGTGGTTCTTTAGTAAGATTCTCCATTGCCTGCGTGTTGACCCGGCGGTTTTTGATGCGGCCTATACATGGGTCGAGCATGCTGACTGGCTGCCTGCCGTGCTGACAGAAACGGATGCGCCGGATAAACTGAAACGATGCCGATGTGCCGCGGGACATAAAGCCATGTTCAACAATAACTGGGGTGGATATCCCGATGCTGAATTCCTCGCTAAGCTCGATCCAAAATTAGGCAAACTCCGCCAAACACTCGGCGATAAGACCTTTGCGGTGGATAATATCGCAGGAAATTTAACGCAAGCCTGGGCAAAAAAACTGGGCCTGCCGGCAGGCATTCCCGTTGCTATAGGCGCATTCGATGCTCATCTTGGCGGGATCGGTGCTGGAATTAAAGAAGGTGCGCTGGTCAAGATCATCGGTACAAGCACATGCGATATGGCTGTGGCTGCGACAGGCACTGAGCTTCCCGACATTCCTGGAATCTGTGGGATTGTAGATGGCTCCATCCTGCCGGGCTATTATGGCTTAGAGGCGGGCCAGTCGGCGGTGGGTGACATCTTCAACTGGTTTGTCAATTATATTCAGCCGGGTGGTGAAAAAACCGGCTCTCACGAAGCTCTTACAAAAAAGGCGGCGAAGCTCAAGCCAGGCCAATCCGGCCTGTTGGCCCTCGATTGGAATAACGGCAACAGGACAATACTCGTTGACCAGAGGTTGACCGGCTTGTTACTGGGCCAGACTCTACACACAAAGCCGGAGGAAATTTATCGAGCTTTAATTGAGGCAACAGCTTTTGGAGCTCTTACAATTATCAACAGATTTGAGGAATATGGCGTTAAGATTTCAGAAGTAATAAACTGTGGTGGTATTGCTGAAAAGAATGCATTACTTATGCAAATTTATGCGGATGTCACGGGCAGAGAAATGAAGATATCTCGCTCGGCTCAAACCTGTGCGCTTGGTTCTGCGATAGCTGCCGCCGTGGTGGCCGGTAAGAAAGCGGGCGGTTACGATAATTTCGCTGATGCACAGGCAGCTATGTGCGCTATCAAGGAAACGAGCTACAAGCCAATCTCCGAGAACCACAAGGTCTATCAGCAGCTATACGTACTTTACAAACAATTACACGATGCTTTGGGCGTTGCAGATTGGTCCGGCAAATTGGCCAATGTCATGAAGGAACTTTTAAATATTAAGGATAATATAGTTTGAAAGACGTTTGCGTTAAACGGTTGCGGTTGCGCGGCTCGTCACGGTTGCGTTGACCGTAAAACACTATGGAAGATAAAAAACCTATTAGGAGCTTCTTTGATTTAGAGGTCTATCAAGTTGCTTATCAAACAATGCTCGATGTATTTAATCGTATTCTGCCTACACTGCCAGTCGAAGAAAAATACGATTTGATTGACCAGCTTAGACGTTCAACCAAAGCTGTTCCTCGTTTAATCGCGGAGGGTCACTCTAAAAGACATCAGAAAAAAGGATTTCAAAAATACTTAGATGATGCAATGGCAGAATCTAATGAAACAATAGTCTCTTTAACACAAGCTAAGGATTTGTATTTTTCTATGATTGATGTGAAAATATGTGAAAGATTAATAGATACTTACGATAAAATTAGCAGGCAGTGCTATAATTTAGCGGTTGCATGGAATAAATTTAGTAATCGTAAATCCGGAACGCAACTGAAAGAAGAGGCACGTAAAGAGTAGCGCAACCGTAAAACGATTAACGAAACCAGCAGCGCAACCGTTCAACGAAAGATTATGCAAGATCAGCTCAAAAAGGCAGTTTATGAAGCAAACTTGGAATTGCAGAAAAAACAACTCGTCATTTACAGTTGGGGAAATGTCAGCGGAATAGACCGGGAGGCTAACGTAGTAGCCATCAAGCCCAGCGGCATTATGTATGAAGACCTTTCTCCAGAAAGAATAGTGCTGCTTGACTTAGATGGCAAACTAATCGAAGGCGAGTTGCGACCTTCGTCCGATACGCCGACACACCTTGAGCTTTACAGAAATTTCAAATCTATCGGTGGCGTATGTCACACACATTCACCCAGCGCTACCGCCTGGGCACAGGCCTGCAAAGAAATTCCATGTTTGGGCACCACACATGCCGATTACTTCTATGGACCAGTACCTGTCACTGAGGTGATGACCGACGACGAGATAAAGAGCAACTATGAATTAAACACCGGCAAGGTCATTGTCAGGCGTTTTGCAGATTTGGACCCACAGTATTACCCAGGCGTTCTGGTGGCGAATCATGGACCTTTTACATGGGGCAAGACCCCTGCCGATGCTGTTGAATCCAACGCTGTGCTGGAGCTGATAGCCCAAATGGCTTTGGATGCCATAGCGATAAATCCCGACCAAAGGCCGATTAGTAAAACTTTGCTGGATAAACACTATCTGCGCAAACATGGTAAAAACGCATATTATGGTCAGAAAACCCGCAACCTCGCTCCGCCGTAGCGGCCTGCCTGCGCGTAGCCGCTTCGGCGAAGGCAGGCTGCGCAAACTTGTCCCTTCAACTATGTTCAGGGCAGGCTCTGAGCGAAGTCGAATGGAGTTGTTACCTGAGAAAAGACCGGGGAATAAAGCGTGAAAAAAAAGTTCTGATTTGCTCTATTTTTTTGGCCAGCCGAATTCCGCGAGCGAGCGTTTTCAGCACACTATCATTAGCCCTCTCCGCCGAAGTGGCTACGAAGGCTGGATCATTGGCTGCCAAGGCTCTTGCCTTACTTATCCTTTCTTCAGCCTCATCTAATCTACCCATTTGCAAATAGACAAAAGCCGAATCTCTCAAGGCCCCAATATGATTACTGTCGATATCAAGTGCATGAGCAAAAAGCTCCCCAGCACTTTCGAATCGCTCTTTACTGGCACTAATAAGGCCAAGATAATAATAGGCATCTGCATTCGCACAATCGAGATCAACCGCCTCCAAAAGACAGCGTGTTGACAAATCAAGCTCGCCAATTGTAAAAAGCATAGAACCCATGGAAACCAACGTGCCCGCATCATCAGGCTTTAGCTTCAGCTCAGAAATCAGATAAGCTCTGGCCTTCTGCTTTTGTCCTTTCAACAACGCATATTGAGCCAGCCTATAGTATGGCCCCTTGATGGTGTTATCCTTTTGTAATACCTCGTTGAACAGATTTACCGCCTGCTCAAAATCAGCGATGTTAAAGGCAATCTCTCCAAGATAAAACAAAGCCGGTACGAAATCGGGCTTTAGCTCAAGTATCCTGGTAAACTTCTCCTTTGCAGATTCAATATCACCGATCTCGAGCAGAAACAGGCCGAAATCGAGAATAACATCGATGTCACCGGGATTGTTGCGAAGCTCAGCCAAGAAATGCTCATGGGCCGGCTTGTTATCACCGCTGGCCCAGTGGGCCTGAGCGATACGATAGTTAATTTGTGGATGGCTCGGCTCAAGTTCAGCCGTTCTTAACCAGCAGCGAATAGCCTTTTTATACTGGCCCTGAGCAAAAAGGCTGTTACCGATATTGTAATAGCACAAAGCGCAGTCTGGATTTATCTGCTGAGCGAGGTAAAACATCTGCTCGGCCAAATCATATTGACCCATTTCGGTATAGGTAATTACTCGGTTGCAATAACACGGCTCGAAATCCGGATCAAGCTCCTGAATGTGCTCGAAGACATCGAGAGCCAGGTCGTATCGTCCAGTGCGGGTATAATCCACGGCCAACGAATTTAGTATCTCCGGGTCGTCGGGGCTAAGCTGTAAAGCGACTTCATATTCATTAACAGCATCATCGTAGCGATTCATAGCATCGAGGGTAAGAGCTTTATTGAAATGCCACGAGCTGTTGGAAGGATTTATCTCAAGAGCCTCCTCTATTTGCTCAAGAGCTTGTGGCATTCTGCCATCTTCATAAAGCTCAAATGCCTTCAAAGCCTTGTGCTCGGCTTTGTCATAGGAGCCAAATTCCATATCCTCGAAGATCATAATCGCACTTTATATCGCTTATCATCATACTATTGATATACTAACACCCGCCTATGGCGGTTATCGCCCACAAATCGCAATCGCCTTAATGGTTTTTTGACGACTTGAAAGCTGTTTGTCTTTAGTGAAAATTTTGCTTGAAGTTTAGGTTATAAACTCTTACAGTTATATAACTTAACTTAGAATCAGTGAATAGACTTGGTCTTCGCAGTTAGGATTAGTTACTGTTTTTCTGGAAAGCGGTTGCCAAGAGTCTTATAATATTCGGTGATTGGTAACTGGTGATTACCAGTTTCCAGTTACCGTTTAACCATTTACAAGTGGAGAAGCAAAATTATGATTAAAGAAATAAAAGGGCAGATAACAGCAGGTAAAGGTAATTACGCTATAGTAGTCAGCAGGTTCAATGAATTCATAAGTGCAAAGCTGCTTGCAGGTGCTATAGATTGTCTTGTGCGCCATGGTGCCGCCGATCAGCAAATATCCGTGGTTTGGGTGCCGGGTGCCTGTGAAATTACAATAGCTGCAAAGAAATTGGCCCAAACTGGTAAATACGTTGCGGTTATCTGCCTTGGCGCAGTCATACAAGGACAAACCTCTCATTATGATTATGTCTGTCAGCAAGTCTCTCGTGGAGTTGGGCAAATCAACTATGATACAGGCATACCGACAGCATTTGGCGTTCTGACTTGTGACACGTTGGAACACGCAATCGATAGGGCCGGCACCAGAATGGGCAACGCCGGCGCCGATGCAGCAATAACAGCTATGGAAATGGCCAACGTGATGGAACAAATTTAAGGTTCTCAAACCACAAATGCAGGTGGACAAAAGAACAAGGGCCAGAGAATTGGCCTTACAGGCTCTATATCAACTGGATGTGCAGGGACCGGATGTATTCGGGTATTTAGGCCAGTTTTTCACAGAGGCGGACCGAAATGATTATGTCCGCCGGCTCGCGTCAGACTGGACAAAAGGAACGTGGGACAATCTGACCCAATGCGATGAATTGATAGCTGATGCGAGTATAAAGTGGCAATTCGGGAGACTGTCAGCTGTGGATAAAAGCATTTTAAGACTGTCGGTTTATCAGTTGAAATTCTGTCCTGACATCCCGCCCAAGGTGGTGATAAATGAGGCCATTGAACTGGCTAAAAAATATGGCTCAGATAAGTCCGGCCCATTTGTTAATGGCGTGCTTGATGCTGTCCTAAAAAAAACTTAAAACCAAGGATGCAGAACGATAGATGAGAACTATTGCGGTATTAAACCAAAAAGGAGGAGTTGGAAAAACCACCACCGTGGTCAATACCGCAGCAGCTTTGGCTGCTATGGGTTTTAGGGTTGTTGTTATAGACCTCGACCCTCAAGCACATCTGACAATACACCTTGGCGTCGAGCCGCAAACCATTGAATTAGGTACATACGGAGTCCTGATCAAGGAAGCCAAGTTTGAACAGGAAATTATGTTAGTTCGTCCGAATCTTTGGCTGCTGCCTGCAAATATTAACTTAGTCGGCGCCGAGAGCGAGCTTATAAGTGTGGTTGGCAGAGAAACAATCTTGCGAGAGGCTATCGTAGGAGTTGAGGACAAATTTGACTACGTTTTTATCGACTGTCCCCCTTCGCTGAGTTTGTTAACGCTGAACGCACTTGCCGCCGCCAGTGAGATTTTGATACCACTTCAGCCGCATTTTCTTGCTCTGCAGGGATTTGGACAATTACTGCAAACCGTTGACCTGGTAAACAGAAGAATAAATCCGAGCCTGAAGGTTAAAGGGATTTTACTTTGTATGTTCGATAGCAGAACGTCACTTTCAAGTGAAGTCAAGGCCGATATTGAACGGTTTCTTAATAATGCACACGGCACTAATAGTGCCTGGGCCGAAGCTCGCATCTTACCGGTTTTTATCCGCAGAAACATCAAGCTTGCTGAAGCGCCCAGCTATGGCAAGACTATCTTCGAATACGAACAAAATTGTCATGGTGCCGAAGATTACAAAAAAGTAGCTCAATATTTACGAGATATGGAATCTGGGTCTCAAACTTACGTTCAAGACAAGGCGCCTATCGAAATCATGGAAATCCCTCAGCCGGATTCACCTGCCCAAACTCAGCCGTATGGCACTTATACTAATCCTGCCGAAGAAATCGAGGAGGAGTTAGATATTTAGCTCGCGGTTTTATCACAGGACATTAATTCTCTGTCATGGTTTTTTTATCCAATACTACTCTGCGTAGTAGCTACGCTACGTAGCACGAGTAGTCCTCTTGCCCGCATCCAATCGGCACAGCGAACAGGCCAGCTTGACGCGGCACTGCCTTCTTTACCTAAGCCGAAGCCGTGGCCGCCTCTTTCATAAATGTGCATCTCAGCAGGAACCTTGGCCTTTCGCAAGGCCAGATAGAAAAAGATGCTGTTTTCCGGCGGCACAGCTTTATCATCATTGGCGTGCACCAAAAATGTCGGTGGCGTGTCAGATGTCACCTGCCTCTCATTGGATAAACTTCCAATGAGACTCTGGTCTGGATTTTTACCAAGCAAATTCTGTTTGGAGCCAGCGTGTGCGTACAATTCGGTAAGAGTGATAACCGGATAAATTAATATCATAAAATCCGGCCTGCAGCTAACCTGGTCAATCGAATCCTTAAGCTCGTAATAATTTTTCTGAAAATGTGTACCCTCAGTTGCCGTGAGGTGACCGCCGGCAGAAAAACCCAGTATTCCAATCCTGTTCGGATCGACATCCCATTCTTTGGCATAGCTGCGAACCATTCTGACCGCTCGCTGGGCATCCTGCAACGGCGCAGGATGGCCATAGCCTGCACCGCTGTTGCGGTGACGATACTTAAGAACAAAAGCAGTAACTCCAAGAGAGTTCAACCACTGAGCGACCTGGCGTCCCTCATGGTCGACAGCCAAGTGTCCATATCCACCCCCAGGGAAGATCACAACAGCGGCACCGGACGCTTCTTTTTCAGGCGCCGAATAAATAGTCAATGTTGGTTTGTCGCCCTCGGTATCACCTTGGGCTCCGGGCGCTCCATCTGACCAGAGCAGTTGGACTTTAAGCGAGGTTTGGGCTTGTTTTGTGGCACCAGTCGGACCATAAAACAACATAATAATAACACAGGCAACAATAGTTCTAAACAAGCGATTCATATACGTTGCTCCTTTCCGGCCACGGTCTGGCACACACCAAGACAAGAATTGGAAATCAGTAAGACGATATATTCGTTGAACGGTTACGATGCTCGTAACGGTTACGTTAATCGTTAAACGTTTGACGAAACGAGCAGCGCAACCGCAACCGATAAACGTATAACGAAACCAAGGTGGTTCAAGCTTTTTGCAAATTGCCCGACAGGGCGGACTGTGCCCGCAATACCGCAGCGGCATCGTTCAGTACAAGCTGCTTTATTAAGCTGACAGGAACACGTGTAATTCCCATATTTAAGATTTTCTCTTCAACCATCGAAGCTATCATGCGTGCCGTTTGCCGTATAAAACCGTCTTCGGCTACGAGGTCGTTAACTATCCTGGCCTTATCCCACCGAGACCTGCCATCAGTTTCCTGGACATTGCAGAACAGCTCCGCATCCGCCAGCTCCTGGATATCAAAGCCGACAACCTCGACTCGTGATCGATTAAGCTTTCGTTCGAAATGATGCTCACTTAGCGCAATAGCAGCTTCTTCATGGTCTGTGGCTGCCAGAACCGCCTTTATTACGGAAAAGACCTCACGGCTTGTCACATTGTGCCGGTCCTGTCGATGATAGAGATAGTATGTCACCACCTCTGCAAACTCTTCAGCAATGTATATATCGGCTTGTCCGACCCCGCCGAGAGCATTATTGATAGTTCCCATCACCTTGGTGTGCAGGTACTGCTCGACAGCTCCGTCTGCCTTTACTACTTTGAGTTGCATCCTCAACTCCTCCAGTTTTTAACTGGCCACGATTCAACCAAAAAAGACGAAAAATGTAAAGCAAAAAACCGAGAAAATTTTAAGTTTATAAGCCTTTAGCGTACTTAACGGTTTTACAGACCCCATATTCATTTCTTTACTCATCGAAAAGCTTCAATTGCTCCAACGGTTCGGCTTCTTTGATAATTCGGCTGACCTCTTCAATTAATTCTCCTGCGTTCTTGAAGCCGCGATAGACACTTGCGAAACGAATATATGCAACTTTGTCAACAGCCCGCAGATGTTTCATTGCGCTCTCGCCGATAAAAGCTGAAGAAACCTCTTTATCAAAGTTTCTGAATATGTCCTCCTCGACCTTGTCGGCTATATGCTGGATTTGCTCTTCCGAGACAGGTCTCTTATAGCAGGCTTTTTGCAAACCACCAATAATTTTATCTCTGTCATAAGGAATTCGCGACTTATCTTTTTTTATTATATACAGCTTAAAGGTTTCACCTGTCTTTTCGTACGTGGTAAAGCGTCTTTTACAGGCCAGACACTGGCGTCGGCGTCTGATAACTCTGCCGGAATCGCTTGAGCGTGAATCAATAACCCTATCCCGGTCTTCCTTGCAAAAGGGGCATCTCACAAGTCAAGCCAACCTCCCTTGCCTGTCAGCGTTTTGCTATTCTGCTCTATATATACTAATTTCCAGCGTCAATCAATACTATACTACATTTCGAGTTCTTGAATATTCTAAAGGCAACATATAGTATGTCAAAGAAAATTTTGCTGCGTAATATGGAGGAAAAACTCCTATTTAGCACGACGATCCTTTGACCTCCCGTAAGGGATGGCTTAGTCCACAGCTCAGTCCCGCCCTGCCTGTCCTGAACGTAGCCGAAGGGAGCATGGCTGATGGGATGGATTTATCGTAGGATTCTCGCAGAGTTCTTCATGCAAGGCGGGATTCTTTACAATTGCATAACGGTGATAGTACGCAAAAAAAAAGCCCCTGCGTTGTGAACGCAGAGGCCAACTCGGAAAGAAACTTACATAGCCCCCCCTAGGATATTATTCAAGATCCACTCATTAAATCCAGACGATATGTTAGCCTTCTGTTAATTTTTTCTTAACACGTCAGGCAGAGCTACAAAGTTAAACTCAATTTTTATCCGTAGGCAGCAATGCTTAAGACCAATATAACAAATTACGTCTTGGTTTGTTTCCTCATCCGACTGTAGTAAAGTTTAACATAGAAATCACACAGAGGCAAATTGAGAAGCTGATTTTTTTTGTTTTTTTTTGGAAGTCGATGTCGCCGTGCCGGCGACAGCTAAACTTCTCAAATCCAAATACCTGTGCTTATATTTCTTCAATCTTAGCTTTATTTTTTAGCTGGTCTACGAACTCATCGACAGCCATTTGACGCATCCTGTCTGTAAGCTTCTCCACTATTTGTTTTTTTACTTCTTTAAGGCTGGTGATCATCCCTGGTTTTCTTTCATAGACCTTTGCTATATGAAAGCCATAGCGAGTGCGAAAAACGTCACTTACTTCTCCAACACCCAGGTTAAAAATCACATCCTCAAACTCTTCTACATCCTCACCCTTTGTGAAATAATACGAAATGTTACCGCTGTTGGGATCGTCGGTATATTTATCAATAACCACTTCAAAAGGTGTGCCCTTCTCGATTTCGTCCTGGGCCTGTCTTATGGCGTTATGGGCGACTGCTTCATCGTTCCGCCAGTTCACATATTTGACTATATGAGCTGCTCTGACCCGGTCGGGACTTCTGAATTGCTTTTTATTTTCCTCATAGAACTTTTCAATCTCGGCCTGTGAAGGCTTAGGCAAATCCTTATAGAGCTCACTGAATCTTTGCTCGGTTTTTAATATGAGCCCTAAAACCTCTTTTAGTTTGTCATCATCTTCGGCATCAAAATCTTCGTAGAGCTCTTGTTGGTTTTCGTATTTCTCTTTCAGCCTGTCCAAGATAGTCTCAAGATGGTCTATCGGTATTGCAGCATTGATATTTTTGATTTCCTGTTTGAGCAGGATTCTTTCAATGACATTTTCTTTTGACCAGTCGAGAAGCTGAGTTTCCCGCTCTTTGGAGTCCATATCCACGAAGGCTTTTTCATAGTCCGGTCTTAATCGCTCGACTTCTTTTCTTATTACCGAATCCTCAACTTTTTCACCATTGATAATTAAGGCCATATCTCGTCTCTCACAAATATGGTTATTGGTTAAATGGTTATTGGTTAAATGATTAATTCCATAATCAGTTACCAGTTACCAGTTACCAAACTTTAGCCTCTGGCTTTTGCGTACCAGTCCGGGTCCTGCGCCAGTTTTTCTTTAGCCTGCTGCGTACACATAACAAAAGCCGGATGGGTGCTCTGCCAGGAGCGTTGAGTGAATGGACTTTTGCGCATCTTTTCCACCTCACGGACAACCTCGTCGAAGTAGCTGCCGTAGATGTGCAGAGAATCGCTTATATCGACGTATCTGCCGACTTTCACTGGCTCGCCCCTTTTTTGCGATATCCGCTCGGCGATTACTCTTTGCAGGTCGGTTATCGCATAAACATTCATAAACCAGGCCTTGTAGAGGTCTCTGCTTCGCCAGTGTGTGTTCATATTAAGTGACAGCTCTCCTGTCTCATTTGCGGCCAGTCTGCACCAGATTCGCTGAAGACAGGGTGGGTGTTCCGTGTCCGGGTCTGCGGTCGGCATCCATGTTATCGCCTGGGCACGCCTGCTGTGGCCGGCCTGCGACAGGCAATCGACAATATACTGAATCTGATCGACTTTCTCGATACTCGATGATGTGCAGTATGAAAACAACCTTTCATGGTAGGTATATGTCCACTTGCCCGCAGCAGGATCTATCCAGTGGTCGTGAATGCCATTGACAACTTCCTGCCGATAGGCTTCAAGCTCCTCAGGCCCGCCGGGAAAGTTTTTATGAATCCGTGGCTCATTGAAAGGATCGTTGATGGTAATTATAACTGTGGCGTCTTTGCTTGGCGGGTCGTCAGGCTTATCGTATTGAGTTTTTACCTCGATACCCTCTTCCCAGACAGCTAAAACTGCTTTTTCCCACGCTTCCGGCAGACAATCGGCAGTGATTGAGATGACGGGGATCATCCCATTGGTCATGGTCATCGTCGTATCGGCTCCACAATACGGGGCTCGGTGCCTCGCCTTGGTTTTATGAATCGACTGATATCCAGCTCCTGTTTCGTGATTTTGTAGTTGAGGGCGTAGCGCTCCGAGATCTCTTCCAACATTTGCTTGGCCCTGAAGGCGTACCAGCTATCTGGCCAGCGTTCCTCGATCTGTCGGCAGGCTTTTACCATTAGGCCATATTGCAGGAAGGGCAGCCTGCCGAGGCTTCGTCCGGTAGTAGCCCAGGGCAGCAACTCTTGCGCCCGAATGTCCTCTATTTCCTCGAGCGGCTTGAAATACAGCGTGGTCGGCTTTATGATATCGCTTGGTAGGACGACACGGACAGTACGTCCGGCGGGCTGGGTGGGAGCCTGAGCGGGCTGCTGTGCTGGCTGTGTCTGCGTTTCCGGTACTGGTTCCTGCGCTTGCTCGGCCTTCTGCTCGCCAGCTGCTTTCGGTTCCTCAAGAAACTGCTTATCCCGTTCGGCCATGCCGTAAAATCCTTTCGGTTTCTCCCCCTGTTCAGACTGTGTTTGCCGTGCAGGAGCAGGTGTAGTCCTGCCTGAGCGGAACTTCCCGATAACTACGATAATGGCCACCACAACAATCGCAATCCCGGCTATTTTTAACCAAAGTGTATTCATTTTATCAGCCCCTGGATTTCAAACCCATATCAATTGAAGATTGATTATTGACGATTGAATACTTATAATCGATTTTAAACTTTAGCTCAAGTTTTTCAATAATAAAAAGCTAATAAACAACGGTCAATTTCAAATGTTTACAGGACTAATAGAGGCAATTTGCACAGTCAAATCCATCCGCCAAAGCGGTGGCGGCGCCACGCTGACCGTCGATTTGGGCGAACTGGGCCAAGATTCCAAAATCGGCGATAGTATCGCAATAAACGGCGTCTGCCTTACTGTCAGCGAACTTTCAGTAAATATTGCAACATTCCAATTAAGTACTGAAACACTAAAAAAATCCGCTCTGGGCAGTTTAAAATCCGGCTCTCCGGTCAACATTGAACGGGCTATTAAGGCAACCGACCGATTCGGCGGACATTTCGTCCAGGGCCATATCGACGGCACCGCAAATATTAAAGCGATTAAAAGGGCCGGCCAGTTTGCCGATATAGAATTCACAGCCGAGGCGGAACTTCTCGACCAGATGATAGTCAAAGGCTCAGTGGCAGTGGATGGAATCAGCCTGACAATAGCAAGCATGGATGACCGTAGTTTCAGTGTGGCTATAATACCTGAAACGCTGAAAAGAACCACGTTAGGTATGGCTAAAGCCGGTGATGTAGTGAATATCGAGACCGATATTATCGTAAAGACAATAAAAAAACATATAGACAAAATTATGCCGCAGAAACAATCATTGACGGTAGAAAGATTAAAGCAATTGGGTTTCTAAGCACTAAAGAAAGACGAAAAATGACAAGGGCCCCTCGAAATCGCACTATAACGCTAACCGACAAAGACAGGGAAGACTATCGCCGTAAGTTGTTAAATATAGATAATCCTCTCTCGCTGGGGCAAATTCTGAACAAGGTTATCAACGCGGATATTTTTAAAGCAGCGGATTTGCTGCCCTCGCGGTTCGTGGACCTTCTCTTTATTGACCCGCCTTATAATTTAACCAAGACCTTTAATACTCGTTCTTTTAAGCAAACCTCGATCGCACAATATATGACCTGGATGGAGTCCTGGCTGGAAAAGCTCATAAGATTGCTGAAGCCCAGCGCATCAATATACATCTGCGGGGATTGGCGGTCTTCCTCTGCGATTCATTTGCTTTGTGAAAAATATTTTATTGTCAGAAATAGAATCACCTTCGAAAGAGAAAAGGGACGAGGAGCCAAAAAGGACTGGAAACAAAACTGCGAAGATATATGGTTCTGCACGGCCTCCAATGATTTCACCTTCAATGCAGATGCCGTAAAATTAAAAAGAAAAGTTTTAGCACCCTATCGGCAAAACTGCATACCTAAAGACTGGACTGAGGAAGAGAACGGAAAATACAGACTGACTTACCCATCAAATATCTGGACGGATATTACAATTCCTTTCTGGTCGATGCCGGAAAATACGCTCCATCCGACACAGAAGCCGGAAAAGCTGCTTGCAAAGATTATTCTTGCCAGCTCAAACGAAGGGGACGTTGTCTTTGACCCATTCGCAGGCGTCGGAACAGCCGGCGTTGTTGCAAAGAAGCTAAAGAGAAATTTCGTTATGGCAGAGATAGACGAAGAGTATTGTCTTTACGCCGAGAAAAGATTGCAAATGGCAGAGAAAGACTCTACCATTCAGGGATACAATGATAGCGTTTTCTGGGAAAGAAATACGCTGAATAATATTAAAAGCAGCAATCCGAGAAGCAGAAAAAACGCATCTCCGCAATCCGTGCTTGTTGGCGCCTAAAAAGCTAACGAAGATATGATTAAAAGTAACAACCACAATTCGATATTTAGTCAGCCGGTCATCGGCGTAACGATGGGCGAAGCCGCTGGTATTAGTCCGGAGGTGATTGTAAAGGCACTGGCTGACCCCGGCATACGCCGTGCTGCAAAGTTTATCGTCTTCGGCATGAATGAGCAGCTTTGCTACGCGGCTGATAAAGCGGAAATCGAGCCTTTCTGGGTCCGGCACCAGCATGAAAAAATCAGCAGAGATTATCCATGTAAAGTTAGCGTGGCCGATTACGATGAATATTCAGTTCCACCCTGGATAAAAGGCCCCAGTAAAGTTGCCGGCGAGGCTTCAATAAGGTTCTGCCTCGATGCGATCCAGGCCGCTCAAGACGGCATAATAGATGCAATAGTAACCGCACCGATCAGTAAGACCGGTTGGAAGCTGGCCGAGGCTGAATGGCCGGGACATACCGAAATGTTCGCCAAACGCTGCAAGTCCCCCCGTAAAGCTATGATGTTTGTTAGCGGCCCGCTGAAGTTAGCCCTTGCCACCATCCATGAGGCGTTATTTGAAGTGCGGCATAAGTTCACTATCGGTTGCGTCTTCGAGCCGATAGATTTGTTAAATGACGCATTGAAAGAGTACTTTGGCCTGGAAAACCCCAAGATCGGCGTAGCTGCGCTAAACCCGCATGCAGGAGAGTCCGGCCAGTTCGGTGACGAAGAGCAGCGCATAATATCACCCGCTATCTTGCTGGCGCAGGAGCAGGGAATAAACTGTCACGGCCCCTTTCCAGCCGACACACTCTTTTTGCGGGCCAGCCGAGGCGAATTCGACGGCGTCGTCGCAATGTATCACGACCAGGGCATGATACCCGTTAAGCTGCTCGATTTCGAAAATGCAGTTAACATCACTATAGGCATACCAATAATAAGAACTTCACCGGCTCACGGAACTGCTTTTGACATCGCCGGCAAGAATATTGCCAATCCGAGCGGCATGAAAGCTGCCATCAATACTGCTATAAATATGGCAACAATGAAAAAGAATTTAGAATTGAAAATTCAGAATTTAGAAACGTAATTCTGTAGGTGCAAACTAAACGACAAATCAAGCAGCTACTCGCGGCAGCGGGTGTTCGTCCGAATAAACGGCTCGGCCAGCACTTCCTTATAGACCTTAATCTGATGCGTTTGCTCATAGGGTCAGCGAACATTCAAAAAAACGATGTCGTATTAGAGGTCGGCTGTGGTACAGGCTCTTTGACCGAAGGCCTGGCTCAGTACGCCGGAAAAGTTATAGCTGTTGAGCTTGATAAAACCCTTGCCGAGATCGCAAAAGAGCAACTCGCAAAAACCAAAAATGTTGAGATTCTCAACAACGATATCCTGGAAAATAAAAATACCATTAACCAAACCGTAATAAAAGCGATTGAGACAGCGCACAAAAAATATGCCGGCAGAATCCTATTAGTAGCAAATCTGCCTTACAACGTTGCATCGCCGGTAATGGTGAATCTGGTTAAAGGCCCAACAATAGCTGATGGTATGTTTGTCACGGTTCAAAAGGAGGTCGCCGACCGAATGACAGCCGTACCCGGCAGCAGCGATTACGGTATTTTAAGCATTTTCCTGCATGCAACCGGTGATGTAAAAAAGATAAGAGTCCTTAAACCAACGGTATTCTGGCCTCAGCCGCAGGTGGATTCGGCAATGGTCAGCTTCCGCCGTGACCTCGATAAATCCGCCAGAATCGCGGATATGGAGCTTTTTGGCAGGATCGTAAATCTCTTTATGTCTCATCGTCGAAAGACCCTTCTGGCAAGCAGTAAGCTGGACCGCAGTGAACTTGCAAAAAATTGGCCCGAAATCCTTAAAAAATGCTCCATAAATCCTCAAAAACGCCCCGAACAGCTCAACGCGGAAGACTATATAACCATCACTAATGAGCTCTAAATCCTCGATTTTAACCTTGCAGAGCGATAAATTTTGATATATAATAACACCACCTTAAGAATCCTATTAAAATAAAGCAGAATCTAAAAAAAAACGAACAGAAAGCCATTTATTCTCATCTAAATTAATGGCTTTGACGTGCCAGTAAAACATCGTTGTTTTCAATATTTTATTTTTAGGAGCGTGATTATGAACAAACAAAGAAGAGGCTTTACTTTAATAGAGCTTTTAGTTGTGATCGCTATTATTGCTCTGCTAATGGGTATATTGATGCCAGCTCTGCAGCGAGTGAGGAAACAGGCAAAGACGGTGTTGTGTCAAACCAATTTAAAGCAATGGGGGACTGTATTCAATATGTATTGCGATGACAATGATCGCAAGATGCCCGATCGTAGCGCTCCAGACATCTCCGGGCAGGGGCGTTGGATGTATTCTTTACGTGAATATTATAGCAATGCCAAAGATCTCAAGCTTTGTCCCCTGGTCAAGAAGTCGAGTACTGCCGCGGGAATGGATGCTCAGAGTTGGTGGGGGTCGACCTTTACGGCCTGGGAAATCCCTGCTAATGATGCAAGTGGAGGTCGCGAAGTCGGTACTTATGGCAGCTATGGTATTAATGGCTATTGCTATGACACCAAAGAGACGTTGATGGGATTTGCGACTGTAGATATGCATTGGAAGACTCCTGATGTCAAAGGAGCTCCCTACATTCCACTTTTTATGGATGCAATGTTTTGGACGGGATGGCCGCGGTCCATAAATGCTCCACGGCCTGAACCCATTATGGTGGGAACGCACATTGATGATGAAGATGGAATGCAACGCTATTGTCTTGATCGGCATAATGAACGAATCAATGCCGCGTTCTTTGATTTTACTGTGCGCCCGGTAGGCTTAAAAGAACTATGGACGTTGAATTGGCATAAGGGTTATAATCGAGCCGGCCCGTGGACTCGGGCCGGTGGTATAACTCCAAATGATTGGCCCGAGTGGATGCAGAAATGTAAAGACTATTAACAATCTTTAATAGATATCGAGTGAACGCTTACCATTGGGCAAACCGCCCCAGCCCTGTAGTTACAGGTGAACTTCAGTCAGCTCATCAAGAATTTCATGGTCGAATTCTGTTAGTTGCAAATCTAGCCTACAATGTCGCCTCGCCCGTGATAATGAATCTGATTACAGGTCCTATAACTATTGACGGTATGTACGTTACGGTGCAAAAAGAGGTCGCCGAGAGAATGACAGCTTCATCCGGCAGCAGTGACTATGGTACCTTGAGTATACACCTTGGTGCAACCGGCGAGGTTAAAACAATCAGGACTCTTAAGCCGACAGCCTTCTGGCCTGCCCCACAGGTCGATTCAGCGATGGTCGGCTTTGTTTACCAAAAAGAAAAGGTAAGCAGGATTAAAGATATGTCACTATTCAGCGAAACTGTAAAACTCTTTATGAGTCATCGCCGTAAGATGCTCAAGTCCTGCATAAAATCCGCCCCCCTGCTTTCTTGCCCGCTGCCCCGACTCGCGTCGGCAGGCGAAAGCAAAAAGGGGGGCAGACTTGCAGAAATAAACTGGCCGGAAATTTTTGAAAGGTGTTCCATCAATTCCACCTGGCGTCCCGAGCAGCTTTTGCCACAGGATTATGTTACAATCTCGAACTCATGCTGCAAGTTCTTTTCTGCCTTGCGATCATAAATTTGTGTATGTGGCTAACCTGCATTTCTCACAAACCGCAGACGCCGTCCTGAGCAAGGTCGAAGGAGATCGCAGGTTACGTATTTCGTTTATCGGTTGCGCTGCTCGTTTCGTAATACGTTTAACGGTTGCGCCCAAAAAAACATTTTACGTTCAACGCAACCGTAACGAGCTTCGCAATGGCGCGAGCCATGCTGTGCACCGCAACCGTTTAACGCAGACTCTCTGCCCATCATGCTGTCACAGATAACACCAGTCTCAATCAAGTGTAATTTTTTTATATCAAGAAGCTCTGCAATATCGGCATTCTCCGCTGTGATAAATACGGGCTAAGCCTGTCTCTATGCGAGCCTTCCTTATTATTCCTGCGGCAGTTTGGCCAAGTCCTCATCGGAGCCGGCGACCATCAAAATATCGTCCTTATAAATGACGGTGCCGGGCATCGGAACGTTTATAATCGAGCCTTTTTCGCTTTTACCGACTTTACTATCTTCGCCCCGCTTTACCAAAACGAGGTTCACACTATATTTTTGCCGCAATTGCAAATCCATAACCGTTCTGCCATCGAAGCTGGCGGGTGCCTTTATTCGGGCAAGACTATAACCCGGTGCAAAGTCCATCTTCTCTCCAATTTGCGGAGCGATAAGCTTATACGCCCATCTCTGAGCAGACTCAATTTCGGGATAAATAACATCGGTAGCACCGACTTTGGAAAAAACCTCACCCGCCAAAAGGCTTTCCGCCCTGGCGTAGATTTGCTTTACTCCCATCTGCTTAAGATTTACCACCGTCAACACCGCAGATTCGAAGCCCTGCCCTGTGCCCTGGCCTATACCTACAATAGCCACGTCAACCTTATCGACACCCTGAGCCTTTAGCGCCTCCTCATCGGTGCTGTCGAGGCGTACAGCGTGACTTACCTGGTCGCGAATAAGCTCAATCACTTCTCTATCTTTGTCAATGGCAATTACCTCGGCACCGCTCATCGCCAAAGCAATCGCCAGCTTCTGTCCGAATCTACCCAATCCTATTACTGCAAACCGTCTCATAATTCATCCCTCGCATATCGTATTGCGTATATCTTATTGCGTATTGCGTTCTTGTTTTACGCGATACGCACAACGCACAATAAAATTAACCAACAATTATAACTTCCTCAGGGTAACTGTATCGGGCCGGTTTCTGATTAAAAGTCACTGCTGCCAGCAATGTTAACGGTCCCAGTCTGCCGATAAGCATTACTGCTATAATAATCAATTTACCTGCTCCTGTCAAAGAAGGAGTTATACCAGTCGTCAGGCCGACAGTACCTAAGGCAGAAGCCGCTTCGAACATAATATCCAGCATAGTAAAGTTGCTCTTATTGCTACTTTCTGTTATGCTTAGTGCAAACGTAGCAAAGAACAGAACAGCCATAAAAAGCACCGTTATAGTAACTGCTCTACCCACAACAACCAACCTGATAGAGCGTCCGAATATCTCAACCGTGTCCCGTTTTCGCAAGGCCGCAACAACGCTCATAATTATTACTACAAAAGTCGCGGTTTTGATTCCACCGGCAGTGGAGCCTGGCGAACCTCCGATGAACATTAGCAAAATCAAAACGAACTTGCTCGATGGCGATAACGCTTTAATATCAACCGTATTAAAACCGGCGGTTCTGGCGGTAATAGATTGGAAAAGTGCACCAAGAAATCCTACCTTCTGAGAAGACTCACCTCGGCCTGCATAACGTTCAAATAAAAGAATTGCCAGCATTCCTACAACTATTAACAGAGCGCTTGCACTAAGAATAATTTTGGTTTGTAACTGCATTCTCCTGGGAGCCTCTATGGGTACAACATACTGCCTTCGGAATAGTTTTCTAAAGAAGCGTTTTATCCGATCGGCACTGATGTTAGCCAGATTATAAAGCACGCCAAACCCAAGCCCTCCTAAAATTATAAGCGGACAAATCACCACATAAACCTGCCAGCATCTGTTATAACCAATAAGGCTGTTACTAAATAAGCCGAAGCCCGCGTTGCAGAAAGCGCTTATAGAATGAAATATACTGTAAAACCACTGCTGAACAACCGAAGGCGGATTACCTGCCCAACCCGGCACATCGTCCCACATCCTGAAAAGACTGACGGCACCAACGGCTTCGATAAGTATCGTGCCAACGAAAATAAACAATATCATATTTCCAATCTGACTTAGTGTCCGCGCACTAAGCAAGTCCTGCATCGCAACGGAGCCTCGCAGACCCAGAGCTTGACCCAACAGCAGTGCAAAGACCACACCAAAAATAACTATTCCCAGGCCACCGAGCTGAATTAACACCAAAATGATTATCTGCCCCATCAGGCTAAAGTCCTGCCCCGTATCCCTTACTATAAGGCCTGTAACACAGGTAGCGCTGGTTGCGGTAAACAGGGCGTCTATAATGCTGGCTCTTTGTTTGGTAGAAGCCCTCGGCAGCATGAGCAAACCCGCGCCTGCAACAATAAGAATTAAAAAGCTGGCTATTAACGTACGTGTCGGATTTTTTCCTGTCGCTGCCAATCCTACAGAGGTGATACAAATCTTAATAACCACCTCAATAATAAGATAAATGCCCACTGCGAAATGTCCGACCTTGCCCGGCTCAATCTCACCGAACCAGCGACCCGAACCTAAAATGACCGTTAAAAATATTACAAGAAGCGGTATTTCAAACCAGTTGGCAACTATGTAATTTCTCTTCGAAATTGCGTTTTGAAACCGGATTATCTTGCCGGCGAGAAAAATAAACAACATACCTACCTGGACAGCAAACAGAACACGTATCGGCAGCAACAGTTCATAAAAGCCGAACAATATCACAAAAGATGCTACCACCATTACTGATGTGACGGCTTTGACACCTATCAATACCTTTTCCAGCCGTTTGTCTTTGTAAGCTATCTTCATATACAAATTATCAATTGTGGAAAAGCTATTGTCAATTAACAATTAGGCGACATCTACTAATCCGAGTGTATCACCAAACCTGGTTACCAGTGCCTGACGGATATTCTTGTGCTCGGCTTTTGTCAACATCGGGTCCTGTGAAACTAACTCAAACGCTTTTCTTCTGGCCATAACCAGCAGGTCAAAGTCATCAACGATATTTGCAATTTTCAGGTCCGGCAGCCCATGCTGGCGAGTGCTGAAAAGCTCCCCAGGCCCGCGCAGCCGCAAATCCTGCTCAGCTATCTCAAAGCCGTCGTTGCATCTGGTCATTACTTCAAGCCTGCTTTTTGCTACTTCGTTATCGGTCTCAGCAAACAGCAGACAATATGATTTTGCTGTTCCTCTGCCGATGCGTCCACGCAGCTGATGAAGCTGCGCCAGACCAAATCTATCCGCTCCTTCTATAACCATTATTGTTGCATTCGGAACATCCACTCCCACCTCTATAACTACGGTAGAAACAAGTACATCAATTTTGCCTTTTCTGAACTCGGCCATAATTTCATGCTTCTTTGCCGACGGCATCTGGCCGTGCAGAAGCTCGACAGTAAATTCCGGAAAAACCTGCTTGGATAGCTCCTTCCAGCCCTCTGTAGCTGCTTTAACTTCACTTTCATCTTCAATTGCAGAAATTCGTGGATAGACAAAATATGCTTGTTTCTTAGCCTTTAGGCGTTCGCGGATAAAATCGTATGCCTTTTGGCGGTCGTGTCGATCGACCCAGCGAGTAATCACGGTACCTCTGCCCGGCGGTGAATGTTTGATAACAGAAACATCCAAATCGCCGAACGCGGTCATTGCCAAAGTTCTGGGAATGGGTGTAGCCGTCATAACAAGGCAATGAGGGGTGGTTCCTTTCCGCAATTGTGCTCGCTGATGCACGCCGAACTTATGCTGCTCATCAATCACTACTAAGCCGAGCTTGTCAAATTCCACATCTTTTTGCAGCAAGGAATGCGTTCCTACAACAATACCTATTGCCCCACATTTTATTTGGCCTAAAAGTTGTGTCCTTTTTTTGCCGGTCAATCCACCAGTCAGTAAAACCCTCTTGACATTGCTTTTTTTCAGATACCTTTCAATACTTAGAAAATGCTGACCAGCCAAAATCTCAGTTGGTGCCATAATAGCCACTTGTGTGCTGTTGGCAACCGCTAATAAAGCTGCGTAAAGAGCCACAACTGTTTTGCCCGAGCCAACATCACCTTGTAAGAGCCGATTCATCGGCTTTGAGCCGCGCATATCCGCAACAATTTCTGCAATGCAGGCGTTTTGGTCTTCGGTGAGCAAAAACGGAAAACGCCTTCTTATTCGCCTGTCGATTTCTTCGCTGTAAATACAGGCCGTCGCGGATGAAAAATGCTGCACTTTGTATCGACGCAGTGCCAATCCAAGCTGCATTAGAAACAGCTCATCGTATTTTAATCTGCGTTTTGCCTGGGCCAGTTTCCTTTCATCCGGAGGCGAATGTATCCAGGTAAAAGCGTCACTTCTCTTAACCAGATTTGCCTCTTTAAGAAAGCTTCGGCCATAGAACTCGGATACAAGCTCAGCCAAATTATCAAGCAAGGGTCTGATTATTCTTTTGATTTGCGTGCTGCTCAATTGATTACTTGCAGGATATACACCACCGCTAAAATACTCGACCCCCGCCTGCGCGGGGGCAAGCCCTTCAGCTTTGCGCAGGGCAAGCTTCGGATTAGTTAATTGCAATTGGTGCTTATATAAAGTGACTTTGCCGGAAGCGATAATTATCTGTCCCGGCTGTAACTGGTCGCGGAGATAACCGCCGTGAAACCATACGATTCTGCAAACGCCGGTCTCATCACTGATTATAGCCTCGAATAGTGGCTGTCTGCGATAGCTTTGATAATCTGTTGACTCAACCAAGCCTATGATGGTTACGGTTTGGCCGGGCTTAATTTGGCTTATTTTCGATAGTGCTGGGGCGAAATTCCAATCGCGTGGAAAATATTCCAACAAATCTGCAACCGTATGCACACCCAATTGTGCAAAGGCCGTGGCCCTTGCCGGCCCTACACCCTTGAGATACTGAACCGGCATCGACAGATCAAGTTTGCTCTGCGCCTTGATATCTGTATTCGTCATTGTCGATAATATTATCAAAACATTTCTTTAACAGCAACCATGATGTCGACATGCCGTTTCAGAGAAATTGCTAACTAAAATAAAAGTTTTACAGCCGCAGCAACGGCCAAAATCTGCACCACTGCATTAAACACTCTTTGCGGGATTCGTCTCAGAACCAATATTCCCAACACCGCCCCGGCCGCGATAAACGGCAACATCATTAAATCAAGCTTAACAGATTCCACAGACATCAATTGCAGGCTGGCGCTGAACGGCACCTTTAGCCAGTTTATAATGAAAAAGAACCACGCGCTCGTTCCTACAAACTCAATCTTGGGCAGCCTCATAGCCAACAGATAAATAATCATAACCGGCCCAGCAGCATTGGCCATCATTGTTGTAACACCGGCCAGAAAACCAAGCCCCACGGCAAACCACCATTGTGTAGGAACCAGTACATCCACCCCTTTAATTTTTGTACGCCAGTAGTTGATGGCCAACATCGCCAGAACAATAATTCCTATTATGGGCTTGAGCTGCTCATTGGTAACCACCTTCAGCCCGTAGTATCCAGTTATGACGCCGGCAAAAGCAGCAGGCAGAAGCCGAAGAACATGACGCCAGTTAGCGTTATGTCGGTAATAACCTGCGGCGAACAAATCCGCCAATATCAAGATGCCTAACAGCACACCCACCGAGCTGCGAGCCGGCAGAATACCGGCCATTAAAGGCACTACAAGAATGCCAAAGCCGGGAATACCTGTCTTGGCAATTCCCACTAAAACCGCACATAATACAATAACAATCCAGCCGGTCAGGTTCAGGTCAAACATACATCATCCAAATATTTTGTCCCCAAATCTTGACTGTTGTCAGACAAGTTTATTCGGGCGTCTTCCACCCTTAAAATTGACTCTCTGGTCGAGACCGTTATAATACAATGGACAATAAGCAATTTTCAGAGTTTAGAAAGGAAGCAAAATGAAAATCAAGAAGATTCTTTTTTATTTATTAGCCGGCCTTTTAGGAGGCTGCATACCTGTTATGTCACTGCACCCGCTTTTCACGGAAGAAAATCTGGTATTCGAGGAAAAACTGCTCGGCACATGGGTTGATGACCCCAACAGTCCCGAAACTACGTGGGAATTCAGACGTTTTGATAAACCAGGAGAGGCAAACGAGATTGCATATAAATTGCTGTTTTCCGATAACGAGGGCAAAAAAGGCTCGTTTATCGCCCACCTGGTAAAGCTGGACAATAAACTCTTTTTAGACGCTTATCCAAGTGAAGTACCGTGGGAACCGAAGGACCCAAACCAAGTCCAGTGGCTTTACAACACTCTTTTTCTAATACCTGCTCATACGTTCCTAAAGATAGATTCCATCGAACCACAGTTAAAGATGCATTGGACCACCGAGGACAAGATGAAGGAATTGCTCAAAGAAAATCCAGACGCCGTAAAGCATACATCGGTCGAAGATAGACTTGTTTTGACAGCATCGACGAAAGAGCTTCAGGCATTTGTGCTCAAGTATGCAGATGACGAAAGAGCATTTCCAGCAGAAGCCATCTTGACTCGCTCAAAAACAGGTAACAGGTAGGTTGTGCCTACCATTGCTTATAAGCAGTAGTGTTATGGCTAATAAAGAAAAGCTTGACCAGCCGTCACATAAGGAAGAAGGTTCACCAGCCGAGCCGCGGCGCTATCTGGTGAATGTAGACTCTATTTCCACGAATCAGCTCTTTACAGATTGCTTAGTGATTGGAGCTGGTATAGCCGGTCTTCGTGCCGCCATTGAAGCGGCCGATCCTCGTTCAAATCGCGGATGCAATGTCATTATCGTCTGCAAAGGCACTATCCAGGACAGCAATACATGGCAGGCCCAGGGTGGAATTGCCTCTGTGCTCGATAAAGAAGACTCGTTTGAATCACACACAGCAGATACGCTTACCACCGGCTGCGGTATAAGTAATAAGAAAGTTGTCGAATTAGTTGTCCGCCAGGGCCCAGAGCTGGTAAAGCAACTGCTTCAATGGGGTGCTACATTCGATCTGATTGACGGCCATATTGCTATGACACTCGAAGGCGGCCACAGCCGCCCTCGCATCGCTCACGCCCACGGCGATGAAACAGGACGTGTAATTGCAGAGACACTCATAGAAAAAGTAAGACAAAATCCGAATATAAAGGTAATAGAAAATTTCTTCGCCATTGATCTGCTTACCGAAGACAATAAATGCTCCGGAATCATCGGCTACGATAAACACAGAGGCCTACAAATCATCTGGTCAGCAGATACCATCTTAGCCACCGGCGGGGCGGGCCAGCTCTATCGCGAAACCACCAATCCGGAAACCGCAACAGGTGACGGCATCGCAATGGCTTATCGAGCAGGAACTATATTGAGGGACTTAGAGTTTGTGCAGTTTCATCCGACAACTCTCTATGTGGCAGGCGCTTCACGAGCCTTGATAACAGAAACACTCCGTGGTGAAGGAGCGATACTTTTGGACAGCAACGGCCGGCGTTTTATGAAAGAGTATCACGAGGCTGCGGAGCTTGCACCACGTGACGTTGTAAGCCGTGCTATCCTGGCCCAAATGCTCAAAACCAGCTCAACTCATGTCTATCTGGATGTCCGTCACTTTGATAAGGTATATTTTGCAAAAAGATTTCCAATGATTAGCGAGCTGTGCGAAAGCTTCAACATAGACGTCAGCCGGAATCTGATTCCAGTCCGGCCAAGCGCACATTATATGATAGGTGGTGTTAATACTGACACGAAAGCTGCAACAAGCATAAAAAATCTTTATGCCTGCGGTGAGGCAGCATCCACCGGTCTGCACGGCGCAAACCGGCTCGGCAGCAATTCTCTGCTCGAAGGGCTGGTCTTTGGTAAAATAGTCGGCCAAAACGTCTCACAAGGCACTAAAACCACTACCGCACATATAAGGCACTCACCGATAAGATATCGAATCCCGCATTCAGACCGCACCCGTTTGGATACTGCCGACGTAAGGAACTCGCTTAGAGCTCTTATGTGGCGAAATATCGGAATCACCCGAAAGGCCCAACCACTCAAAGAGGCTGAGGAGATTATCAGGTTCTGGCAGCGCTACGTAATGGACAAAGTCTTTGATTCGCCGACAGGCTGGGAATGTCAGAATATGCTCACAGTCTCTTTACTTATAACTCGTGCCGCCCTGGAGCGGGCGGAAAGCCGGGGCGTCCACTTCAGAAGCGACTTCCCTGAGACCGATGACGAGCACTTCAAAAAACACATAGAAATATTAAAAGGTGTGTAATCAATCCCGATACATCAGGATTTAGCCCCGCAGTTTACTGCGGGGGCTTCAGGCAGCATCCGCCTGGCCACAAATCTAAAAAATGGTGGAAAGCAGAGCATATTTATATTATAATTATCTACGATATTTGAAGTGATTTGAAAGAGTGGGTCGGGCAGTCGCCCCCGCCGTTTTGCTTCGCAAAAGCGAAGCTGCGGGGGAGGAAAGTCCGAGCAGGACAGGGCAACGGTGGTGGCCAACGGCCACCGGTTCACCTTCGGTGGACCAGGGAAAGTGCCACAGAAAATACACAGCCGACCCCGCACTTACTTTGACGATCGGCCCACAGTGGTTAATATGTGATTCGTTTAACAGCGGTGCTGACAGGCCATCGTGTGCGCGAATTGTCAAAGTAGGTGCGGGGGGCAATGGTGAAATGGTGCGGTAAGAGCGCACCGCGGAGCCGGTGACGGCTCCGGCAGGGTAAACCCCACTGCCTGCAAGACCAAGTAGCTGGTAACTCGGCCCGAGTGTGAATCTGCCAAAGGCGGATTCGACCAGCGGGTAGGTCGCTTCTCGATTTTTCGGGAGAGCCAACTGGTGACAGCTGGTCAAGATAAATGACTGCCGCCTGTCACTTTCGACGGGATACAGAACTCGGCTTACAGACCCACTCTTTTATTGTGTGATATATAATCAAATATAAAAATCCCCAAATAAACTTGTCTGATAACAGTCAAGATTTGGGGGCTAAATATTTTTCCGTGTCGAATCTTCCGCTGTTTCAAACTTATCTTTAAAATATCCTAATTTGATTTTAACCGTGACGACACTGCCATCAACGGTCATTCTAATTTTGCCTTTGTCAAAACTTATATGATCGAACTGAACACCACTTTCGTCACTCAGGTTCTTTGCCATCGCAGGGGATTTATCCAGCTCAAGCAAAACAGTTTTAAATATCTGATTCAGGAACATACTGGAAACGGCGAGCTTTTGATTACCCCTGCCTGGATCATTGGCAGGAACCTTACCAAGCTCATCGGTGTCTTTGCGAAGACTCTCTGCAACCTGCTTTAGTATTGCTATTTGCTTTTCTTCTTCGGTCATATAAGGTTTTGTGAGCACTTCTGACGGCAATATGATTTGGCTGTCAAAGATAAGGCCTTTGCCAGGGGGAATTAAAAAACTCCCATATTGAGACAATGAAGACCCTGCCTTTTCATCTACCAGGTAAAAATATTTCCGCTCTGCTGTCATATTTTGCTTATTGAAGGCAACCATAGTGAACCAGGTTTTATAACCACTTTTACTCTGCCCTACCAATGCGACAGCATTGTCACTTTGACTAAGCAATTCGGTAGAATCCGGTTCAAGCTCATATACCG
>Ga0315533_1000614_pt1 | contig 29702 bp, 29 predicted proteins | sample SalMarSW160130MG_FD_203081 | JGI IMG/M metagenome (GOLD analysis project Ga0315533, IMG submission 203081) | Salt marsh sediment microbial communities from the Plum Island Ecosystem LTER, Massachusetts, United States - Salt Marsh Sediment SW1601-30 ...
TCCGAATATTTTAAAGGGGGTTTGGGATTTGGAAATGTCAATTTGTATCTTGATTTTGCTGGAAAATTAAAAGGTTCGACTTTTAAAGGGCGTTGCTACGTCCAAAAAGTTGTAATCACTGCACCCCTTCCGAATGTGCCCTGGAACTGGGGCAGGATATATTTCCAGAACGGTTCCCTGTTTGAATTCCTGCATCCCTATGTGTCATTATCCAAATTCAAACGCAAATTCGCCACGTCCGCATATTTTTATGATGCGAAAAACAAGGAAAGCCATATTTTTAGCAAAGTGAACGTAATGAAGTTTGGGAGCAAAAAGCCACATTTTCTTGTGCGTGTGGAATCCGAAAATAAAGAAATGATTTTCATGCTAAAGCCATATGCTACTAAGAAATTCGAAATAGACTCGATAGGTAAACTTAGTTATGATGAACATCTGGTAAATGTCAGCAGTTTTTCGTTTGAAGACTCAAAAAAGCCAGTTGAACTCAAGGATTTTGGCGATGGTGTCGGTTTACTGGAAGATGGTCATGGTCTTGTAATTTAAAGCAGCTATATTAACACGCTTTTCCTTTGGAGAACCCTGTTAATCTCATCCAATATTCGTTGTATTTCACCCTTGACTTTTTTCCATGCCTCTTTAACAGGAATGGAACTGTATAAATACTTAAGTCTTTCACCCTGTTCCACTCTTTTGTTTATTAACCTTTCCTCATCAAGCCTTTTAATGTATTTTCGCACGGTTCTTTCTGAAATATTCAACTGTTTTTCAATTTGTTTTATGCTCATTGAGGACTTTAGTAAAAGATTGTATATCTTTATTTCTATTGCCTTGAAATTAAGAAAGCCCAAAATAATACTCAATAGCTCCGTTGGTTTCTTCTTTTCTTGCAGTGCCTTTTCTATATCCGCAATATAGTTCCTTCCTACCATATTTATGGTATGAAAAAAACACTATATAAATCTTCATATGTATGAATTTTCAAATACGAATTAACATTTAAATACCTTTTCCTAATAATAGCATATAAGCCTTTCCTAATAATAGCATATAAGCCTTTCCTAATGTGAACATTTTGTTCATTGCCCGGCGGGGGCATCGCACTTTTCGTGTCAATCCCTCCCGGGGCTTTGAACTTTTTTCAGATTCTTCCCAGAAGCATTAGAGAGCCTGTGAAAAGTGCGAGGAAGACGCTTGACATTGCAATCCTCATCTCGGCATCATCGATAGCAAAAATATAGTTCAGGGTGTACGCGAAGACGAACGCGATGGCCAGGATTATCAGGAACTGGAAGTACAGTCTCCCGATATTGCTCGGTATTCCTCTCATTTTATCCCCTTGATTTTCTTTACATGTTAACAGTTCACACCAGGCTGACCAGGCCCATCACGAAGCCTGGCGTGGCCAGCCTAGCGTACGGCACGTATATGTGCTTCACCTTGGCCTTTTTAAGCTGGGCAATCGTATCTTTTTTCGGTTCCGTCAGGATCACCAGATAAGGGTATCTCCTGTTCTCGCATATCGCCTTGAACCGCTTGAACATCCCCATGTTCTTCTTATTCCCGTCGGTGAGCAGGATTATCTTCCCGCTCTTGTGCAGATGCGTAAAGAACTGTTGCATGCAGTTCTTGAATATGTTCTCACCCTTCCATGAAAAGAAGGTCTTTTGCTTGCCCAGCCCCGAATAAGAGTAGACCATGGACAGCGTCATGTGCTTCTCCCTGCATTTCCTCTTCAGCTTATCCAGATCGGTGCCGAGCGCATCGTGCAGTATCAGCTCCACCCCCTTTGTGGAGATCTCGTACAGGGGCATGGTGACCTTTGTCAGGCCCGACAGCAGGCTCCTCTTGTTGACCTCGTAATCTATGTAGTAGAAACTCGGGCTGAACGTGGACAGGCCGATTGCTATGTCCTTTCTTGTGCACAGCTCTATGAAAATCCTGCTGAACTGCAACATGTTCTTTGTGCTGTCAGCGGCGAGGTTCGGGTTCGTCAGATCAAGCACCAACATCCACCTGTCCTCTGAGAATGACTGGAACTCCTTCACCAACATCTCCCCGCTCTTCGCAAGGCCTTTCCACCATATCCTGCTCAGCGGGTCCCCATAGGCGTATTCCCTCAAGCCGGCAAAATCCAGCGAAGAGCCAAGCTGTTTCCGGATGAGGGAGCCTGTCTCCTTGAAAACGGAAGGTTTCCTGATGTAGATCCTTGTCCTGTAATGCAACGGGGGGATGACAGAGATGTCGGCATTCGTATCGCATACCTTGTAAACGGTTGTGTGAAAAAATGGAAAGGTGAATATGCTCACAGGAACTATATCGAAGTTGTAGTAGCCCTCATGCAGCGCGAGCTCTTCCGTGTTCTCGACAGACGTGCATGACATGCCCTTTTTCGATTTCATCTTCCATTTCGTTCTATTCCCCTTGCTGACCGGGGCTGCCCTGAGGGACGCGTTCGGGGCGGGAAAAGAACATGACAGGCTTGTCTTCAAAACCAGCTTATCCCCTGCCTGGCACAGCTGTTTTGACACGTGCCTGCTGACCTTGATGTGGCGTCTGCTGAGACTGACCGTCATGGTGTGGTAGAAGAGCGGGGACATGAAAAGGGCGCATAAAAACGCATCAAGCCTTACCGGGGAGAAGATGTAGAGGGGGCTGATCACAAAAAAATTAAAAATAGCCGCTAGGATGGAAAGGATTGTGCTGATAACATCCCCGGCGTAGCCAGACATGATCGACACCTGGGAACCGGCCTGCATGACGGACTGGTCCAGGCTTGCAACGACATCGCCCGTCATACCAGGCTGGCGCATGAAGTAAGGCACGAAGAACAAGAGCAAAACCACCAGCGAGCATATGAAGAGATACTTCACCATGCTGCCCCTCTTTATGCCGAGGTAGTGCCTCTCAAGCTTGTGGGCCGGGAAAACCTTGTATTTCAGCAGAAGAACAGCAACAGAAAACAGGATCCCGTACCCGGTCCATGCGAGGATTTCCGGCAAAAAGGAAACCATCAAAACGTACACGAAATCCAGGAAGACTATGTCGAACTTCATGTCCAAAAGCGTGCGCTGGATTCCGAAATATGTTATCAGGTAGGAGGCTATGACAAACAAAACCCCGTAAACGATCCTCTTTATTATCCTGTTCAAAATTACCCTTCGCATACCAAATCCTGCAAACAGCCACTGCCAATAACCAAGGCTCAGATGGCGTCTATTTTCTCAAAAGACTTTTCCACTATCTCCGATTTTGTCAGTCCCTCAAGCTCGTATTCCGGTCCCAGGCCTATCCTGTGACCGAGGATGTAACTGCAGTGTTTCAGAACATCTGACGGGACCACATAGTCCCTTCCATTGAGCATTGCCATGACCTTCCCCGTGTTTATGCCTGAAATGCTCGCCCTCGGGCTCGGGCCCCACACGATGCTCGGATTTTCCCTCAGGTTTATTATCATGTCCGAGACGAATTGCATGATTTTCTCAGAAACCATGACGCTTTCAAGCTGCTTGCTTGCCCTAATTATATCGCTCTTGTAAAAAACCTTCGGGATTTTCGCCCCGGCCCCGGCACCGAATTTCGTTTGCAGTATCCTTACCTCATTGTCATGCGATGGATAGCCTATGTTGACTTTGAACAGGAACCTGTCCAGCTGGGCCTCGGGCAGAGGGAAGGTCCCCTCTTGCTCAACTGGGTTCTCCGTGGCTATGACCATGAATGGCTCCTCAAGGGGATATGTCTTGCCTTCTATCGTTACCTGCCTCTCCTCCATGGCCTCGAGCAGCGCTGCCTGCGTCTTTGGGGACGCCCTGTTTATCTCGTCCGCCAGCAGTATGTTGGTGAAAATCGGGCCCGGCCTTGTGCTGAACTTCTTGGCGGTCGGGTCGTAGATAACCGTGCCCACGATGTCCGTGGGCAGCAGGTCCGGCGTGAACTGTATCCTCTTGAATCTGGCGTCTACCAGACTGGCGAATGTCTTTGCCAGCATGGTCTTTGCAACACCGGGGGGGCCCTCAAGCAGCACGTGCCCCTTCACTATCAGTGATATCATCAGGCATTCCGCCACTGTTTCAAACCCCACGAGCTTGGTTTTTATTATTCCCTGATATTCCCCGTATTTTTTCAGCAGGTCTTCCGCCATTGAATCACCCTATATCTTTATCTTGATCAGCATGATTAAAGTTGCTATCGTCGCAGCCACTGCAATGACGTAGGCAAATTCTATCGGTATCTCCTTTACCCAGTCTCCTAATTGCTCGAGAAACCCTTCTGAGAAGCTCTGTGCCGCCTCCGTCAGCATTTCCATGAGCTTGGAATCCTCGAGCATCTCCTTTATCTCGTCGATCTTCCCGTCCCTGACCATATCCCTCATGTGCTCGCTGAACCCTTCCATGAGGGTTTCCAGCAACTGCTGCTTGTTTTCAAGCTTGTTGAAAAGATCCATCACCTTTTTGACCGAGTCCCAGTCGGCATGTTCCAGCATCTCCTTGACCGCGTCCTTGAACATTTCCTTTGCTTCCGGACTCTCAAGCCCCTTCTCTGCCAGATCAAGCACCTTTTCGAAATCTTCCGGATTGCTCTCCAGCATCTCAGATGCCTTGTCCGCCGCCCTCTTGAATTCTTCTGAGTCCAGCATCTCGGAGAATTTCTCGATGTCCCCGGCATCCAGGACCACGCCCTCATTCTCGGCCATTTTTTCCAGGACGTTCCGCATGAATTCCTCCAGCTGAATCTGGCCGATCTTTTTATCTTCCAGGGCAGAGTAGAGGTTTGACATGTCATAGGCCTCGTCTATGTCAAAGTTTTCGTTGAGATATCTTTCAAGGTCTTCCACCGCTCCATCAAGGTCGTTCATCCTGACATTTCGCCTGAGGGAATCGTAGATTTCCGGATAGTTTTTCAATTCATCCAGCGCGTAGTCAAACACGTCCTCGTAGGCATTCTCGAAATACGTGCTCCTCAGGTAATCTTCCTGGCTCTCGAGCAGCTGCCTTTCAAACTCCCCCAGGGCGTCGGGATTGTCGGCTAAAGTGGTCCTCATAGAGTTTATAATATCCATGGAATCTTCGATTTGGCTGTTGCCCACGACCAGGGATTCAGGGAAAATCTCCATGTCAGGCCCCGCCGAAATGTTCAGCGTTTCTGACCCGAACACGTAGTTGTTCATGGTGATGTTGCTGCATATCCCCTCACATCCGAAAGTCTCGTTGGCAGAGTAATAGAAAAGCGGAAACCCGTCTTCACCGATAACAGGATACACGGACTGGTTATACAGGTATTCCAAGAAGGAATGGTGGAGATATGGATTGAGCAAGACCGTGTTATTAGCAGCCTCGATGAACGGATAAACCACCTCGGCAGAAGACCCCTCTGCGCACATGACGGGCTGGCTAAAGGCTAGCGTAGCGATCAAGGATATCAGAAACAACCTTGGCTTCATTGGATATCCTCCTGTTTCCATATGCCTTTGCCTCGTACAACTCGAAGAGGCTTTGCAGCAGCTCTTTCTTCACGCCCCCTGGGATGGCTGCCAAGACCTTTTTTCTGGACAGCAAGCCATCCTTGTCATTCTTGCTCAGGACGCCCTCTTTTCTGAGACTTTCCATCACGGACGCGTAGACCTCATCGACTGTTTTCATTTCGTTTTTTTCCCTCTTGGCCCTCATCTTCCACAACAGGTGTGAGATGTATTTTGCCGGATGCCTCTTTTTCGAGATGTAGAGAACCACCCTGACCATGATGTACATGACGATGACAAGGGCTATTACGAGGATTGCGAAAATGTAGGGACTTTCAACAAGCAAGGCAAACAGTTCGAACATTATATGATTTTTGGTTTTTATTAATTAAAAATGTGAGGCTCATGCGATGTATAATTGTGGATTGGCTAATATCCTCCCAAAGCCGCTCATGCGAGGCGGGTTAAGGCAAGTCTCCGGATTTGAGGCGGGTTAAGGCAAGTCTCGATTTTTTACCATGGCTGTTTTGTTCTGCTTCTTCTGCTGAAATACAAAATCGTGACAATCAGTGCCGCCAGGGAAGCCATGGCAGGGAAAAATCCCAACCCGTACTCACGCTCTTCCTCTCCCCAGTCGCTCGCGAAAGCCCTGGCATAGTAGCCGACCGATTTCCCTGCTACCGCCAGGCCGATTTCCCTGTTCCTCATCACCGAATTCTCGTTCCAGTTTATGCTGGACACCAGCGCTATTTTGTCGTCTATCACGATCCCTTTGTTATGCACCTTGGATAAACCCTTTTCATCCAGATCTATTGCCTTCGCCTGAATCGGGATGCTCTCATTCGCAGCCAGGGAGTTCACATACTTGATCGTTAGATAATTGACCCCGCTGTCTTCGTCCATATTGTAATAGGTGCTGTCAAGCAGGATCCTGACCCTGACACCGGCCCTGGCCTTATCAGCCAGAGCCTCGAGCAAGGGGTTGGGGGCTGATTCAATGGTGTCGTACTTCACCGAGCCCCAGTGAGGGTAGACGTAAAACTGCTGGACGATGATGCTCGAGTTCGCTGAATTTATGAGGGCCAGCATGCCGTCCAGGGAATCTGGTGACACGACAAGCCATACTCTCTGGTTTTCGCATGTCTCTCTTCCGAATCTGGGGTCGTATGCCCCGGCGGGATCCCATCTCCGCAAAGTGTAGTTTTCTGTTTTGCAGACGAATGGTATTGAGCTTTTCTTGTCTTCTTCGTATATTGTCCTGAGTTCAGAAGAAATGTCCGCATCATGCACGATCGCGCCCCAGCCCCTGTTGCCGTAATCGCCGTCAGGGGAAAACCCTGTAGTTCCGAGATTCTCGCTCGTCACCAGAACCGCATCATCGTCGCTGATGATGTATTTCGCATGCATGTATCTCAGAGGGCCGTCATACAACATAACGGACACGTTGTTTTTTACGAGGCTGCACAGGACAGCGAGTTCCGTTTCTGACATGCCTCCTGCCGGGCTTTTTTCCACGAGAACTTCAACGTGAACGCCCTTGGCATGCTTTTCCAGAACCATGTCCATGATCTCCGGGGAACTGAACGTGTACGTGGCTATGATGAGCGAGTCCCTGGTCTCTGTCATAAAATCATACAAAGCGGAAAAGCCAGAATCCGGGGAGATAAAGGTTTCGACATTCGCAGCATGCGCAACTTGTACTTCACTGATTGTGAAAATCAGCGAAACGAGCAAAAACAGGGTAAAAAATTTCAGCCTCATAACAATTAGCTGCTTTTTTGCTATAACTTTTTAATCCGTCCCTCTCCTTTGATTTTCTTGATGAAATCGTAAACCTCGGGCGGAACAAGCTCTTTCCAATCCTTGCCAGCTGCTATCATCTTTCTTATGTTCATTCCGCTGTATTTCCTTTTGTGGTACAGCCTGTGTTTTTTCACGTGCATGCCGTTTCTTTTGAAGCATTCTATGGTCCAAGGATTCTGGGAATAAACGGCGTCGAATCTGTACGCGCGCTTTATGGCGGCGGTCCACATCTTGTCGTCGTTGAAATCATGCAGGGAATCGATTTCGAAATCACGTATACCCCTGGCAAGCAGGCTGTTTTTTATCATTTCTATCCTTTCCTCAACCGAGAAAGGGTTTTCAGGGGTGTTGCGCTGGCGAGCGGAGCCTATGATTATGATCACGCGGTCGTTCTTCCTCAGAATTTCCTCGATTGCGAGCAAATGTCCCAGATGGAACGGCTGGAACCGGCCAACGAACAACGCTTTTGACATAAAACACCATCCTATTCTTTACATCTTTACATCTTTACCTATTTTAAACCAAGAACCTTTAGGGCTTCTTCTGTGTAATGAATCATGTCATAATTTTGCATTTCTTCCAGAGAAACCCATCTGAAATCATCATGCTCATCGTCCATTCTCACGTTCCTGCCCTCCGATTTGCACAAGAAGGGCACGACAACGAATCTCCAGTCGCCGTCTTCAAGAGCTACCGGTTTCCCTGGCCTGACAACCTCGATTTCCAAGCCCGCCTCCAGCATGACGCCCCTTATCGCGTTTTCTGCAAGGGACCCCTCTTTAACCCTCTCGCATGGGAAGTCCCACGCCCCTGGATAATGATTCTTGGTTTTGGACCTTCTCATTATGAGTATCTTGTCATCATTGACCACTATTCCTGCCACGGCTATATCCAAGAAAACTGCCATATAAGGACATTGTCATATTTTTTATAAATTTGTGAATCCCTTTTCGAATCTCTTAAGGGTTGGGGTTGATAATCTTAATGGTTGATAATCAATTTTTAACAGAAAACGAATAAAATACTATGGACACGGTAGACATAAAACGGTTCGCTTTTCTGTCGGCGGTGAACGGCGGGGTTGTTGTCCTGGCCTTATGCATGTATGTCGTTTTTCTGAATAACGTTTTCCCGCTCATCGATCTTTCAATTCTGCTGAAACTCGAGGCTGGCATCGTCTTTGCGATACAAAAACTGCTTGGAATGCCGGTCGAGGTGCAAGGTTCAACGCTTTACTACGCTCCCCCATCCGGCCAGGCCTTTTATGTAAAACTGATACCTGAATGCGCGGGAGTCGTTGAGATATTGATCTTTGTCATCATGTTAACGGTTTTCAGGGGGGTTGGAAGAGAAGCAAAAATAAAGGGGGCGCTCATTTTCGTGCCGCTAATCTTCGTTGAAAACATCGCAAGGCTCGCGGTGCTCTATCCGATGTCAGTCTGGATCGGCGTTGATGCCATGTGGGGCGTTCATTCCATCATATGGCAATATGGACAGTTCGCGATTCTGTTGCTGCTTTTTGGAATCTGGTACCTCACACTAGCTAGCCCGGAGATAAGGGGACGTCTAACGCACACGCCTCCTCTTCCCCACACTTCCACCAACCATCCTAAAGGCGGGAAGAAGATCGAGAAAAAGCCCTAACCAAAGAAGTTGCCCTTTATAAAGTTAACGGTAGTAGAATATAGAAATTGAGGAGAATATTACTGGGTGTTTATTTGAGCGAGTTTGAACTCAAGGTAGAGAACGTGGTAGTCTTCGTTACGCTGGGGAATAAAATACCCCTGGATAAAATTTCAAATGAGCTCGTTAGTGCGGAGTACGCCCCGGAATCATTCCCGGGGGTCATTTACAGGATAAAAGAACCAAGGGCTGCGGCACTGATTTTCTCTTCAGGCAAGATAGTATGCACGGGCACGAGAAGCGTCAACGAGGCGAAGATCGCCGTGCACAAGGTCGTCGACGACATGAGGAAATTGGGAATAGACATGCCGAAAAAATTCGAGATAAGTGTGGAAAACATGGTGTGTTCAACCCAGATTTCGACGCCAGAGAAGCTGAGCCTCGAAGAGATTGCATTTTCCCTGGAAAACTCGGAATACGAACCCGAATCGTTTCCAGGTCTCGTTTTCAGGGTCCAGGATCCCAGAGTCGCATTTCTTTTGTTCGGGACCGGCAAGATCATATGCACCGGTGGCAGGAACATGGAAGATATACAGGCCGCGCTGGCAAAGTTCGAGAAAAGGCTCGTCGGCGTGGGGGTTGACTTTGAAGTAGCCGGCTAGAAACAGAAAAGCGGTCAAAAAATAACAATCATAAATTTTTTATACCCCTTTTAGCATAATGTATTATGCCGGGGAGGAAATCGTCCAGGAAAATTCCAAAATACATAGTGATAACAGGTGGTGTTATCTCCGGGCTTGGAAAAGGCATTTTTACCTCTTCTCTCGGGAAACTGTTGCAGTCCAGGGGCCTTAGTGTTGTCCCTGTCAAGATAGACCCCTATATCAATGTGGACGCAGGCACCATGAACCCTATAGAACACGGAGAGGTCTTTGTTCTTGATGACGGCAGCGAGGTCGATATGGACCTTGGAAACTATGAAAGGTTTCTGAATTCTAATCTTTCATCGGAATCCAACATAACGACAGGGAAAATATACAAGCGTGTCATAGAGGGGGAGAGGAAAGGCGACTATCTAGGTAAAACCGTGCAGCTCATCCCTCACATAACGGACGAACTCAAATCATGGTTCAGAAACGTGGCTAAAAGGAACGATGCCGATGTAGAACTGATAGAGGTAGGTGGAACGGTCGGGGACATAGAGAACCTGATTTTTCTCGAGGCGTTGCGCCAGCTTTCCATGGAAGAGGACGTTGTGTTCGTACACTGTACCCTTGTGCCGGTGATGAAGGTTGTCGGCGAGCAGAAGACCAAGCCCAGCCAGCAGTCCGTGCAGAAACTCAGGGAAATAGGCATACAGCCTGACTTTATCTTTGCAAGGTCAGAGACACCTTTGCAGAAAAAAACAATCAGCAAACTATCACTTTTTTGCGGGGTGTCCAAAGAGAACATCATATGCGGGCACGATTTAAAAAACATATATGAACTGCCCCTGGTGCTGAATAAGCAGAAGGTTTCCGAGCATGTGAATGGAATACTTGGGCTGGACACAAAAAGGGGCAAAGACCTTAAAGAATGGAGAAAGCTGGTTGAGCGGATGGTCGGGCCCAAAAAAACCGTGGAAATAGCCATAACAGGAAAATACACGGCCCTGCACGATTCTTACGTTTCCATAGAGCAGGCGCTCAATCACGTCTCTGCCGAACTTGACTGTGCGTTGAAGTTAAAATGGATCGAGACAACCGACATAGAGCATGGCAAAATCAAGGCCGATGATGCGTTGCTGGGCGTTAACGGCATTATAGTCCCGGGAGGTTTCGGCTCAAGGGGGACCGAGGGGAAAATCGCATGCATAAAATACGCTAGGGAAAACGATATTCCGTTCCTCGGCTTGTGCTTCGGCTTCCAGCTGGCGACCATTGAATTTGCCAGGGATGTGTGCGGGATGAAAAAAGCTAACAGCACGGAGATAGACCCGAAAACGCGGGACCCTGTTATAGACCTGCTTCCTACTCAGAGAAAGGTTTACAAGAAAGGCGGCACCATGAGGCTCGGGGGCCAGGACGTGATAATAAAGCCAGGCACGTTAGCGAAAAAGTTGTATGATGCGGCAAAAGTCAGGGAAAGATTCAGACACAGGTACGAGTTTAATCCGCACTACATGAAAAAAATGGAAAGGTGCGGCATGGTTTTTTCGGGTCACGATAGCAGCAGGGAAATAATGCAGATTCTGGAATTGCCGAAGCACAAATTCTTCATGGCGACGCAGTTCCACCCTGAGTTTACATCGAGTATGCTAAAGCCGAGTCCTGTATTCCTCGGCTTCGTCAAGGCCTGCCTTGCCTGAATTCATCAGGAATATGGCTTCCCACCATCATAATTTTTTATACCGGGCCCGCATAATTTATTATGCCAAGAAAAGTCTCAACGGAAAAGAAAAAAAGGCAGGTTCTCGGGTTCGATACACGGAAATATCTGGAGGCGCAGACCAGAGCCATTCTGGGCAGGGTCGAAAGATTCGGTAAAAAACTTTACCTGGAATTCGGCGGGAAGCTCTGCTATGATTATCACGCCGCCAGGGTTCTGCCAGGTTACGACCCGGAGACAAAAGTAAAGATGTTCCAGCGGCTTAAAAAAGACCTGGCAATAGTATACTGCATCGGGGCAAAGGATATCGAAAAAGGCAAGGTCAGGTTCGATTTCGGTCTGACATATGACAATCAGGCGCTCAAGGACGTAACCGATTTAAGGGAGAGGGGATTGCCCGTCCATGCCGTTGTCATAACCAGGTTCGCCGGCGAAGACAGGACCAGGAAATTCAAAAGAAGGCTGGAAAATCTTGGCATCAAAGTTTACGTGCATACCGAGATAAAGGGGTATCCCAACAATCTCGATGTCGTGATCAGCAAAAGAGGGTACGGCTCCCAGCCTTATGTTGAAATAAAAAAGCCCATAGTCGTCGTCACCGGCCCTGGTGGGGGAAGCGGGAAGATGTCGTTCTGTCTCACGCAGCTTTATCACGAGCATAAAAAAGGCCTTCTATCAGGATTTGCCAAATTTGAGACATTCCCGATTTGGAATTTGCCTCTGAATCATCCAGTGAACATTGCGTATGAGGCCGCCACCGCGGACCTCGGGGACGTAAGCATGATCGATCCTTTCCATCTGCATGCCTACAAAAAGAAAGCCGTGAACTACAACCGGGATATTGAAAATTTCGGCCTGCTCAAGCTGATACTGGAAAGAATTGCAGGAAAAGAAGCTGCTTTCTACAAATCGCCAACCGACATGGGCGTTAACATGGCCGCGGCAGGGATAGTCAACGATGATGCCGTCCAGGAAGCTGCCAGGCAGGAGATCATAAGAAGGTATTTCAGATACAAGAAGGAGGTTTTCATCGGGCTGGAGTCTCCCGAAACCATGGAAAGGATGGAATCGATTATGCGGCGTGCAAAAGTCAAAGAGAGCGACAGGCAAGTTGTGAATCCTGCAAGACACGCAGCGCTGGACGCAAAGAGAAAAGGCAAGGGGGACAATGGTGTTTTTTGCGGGGCAGCCCTGCAATTGCCAGACGGCAGTATAGTCACCGGGAAGAATTCCCCTCTTTTGCATGCGGAATCTGCGGTTGTCCTGAATGCCGTAAAGGTCATGGCCGATATTCCTGATAAAATCCATCTGCTGCCTCCCTCTGTCATCCAGAGCATAAACAGGTTAAAAACCAGAACACTCGGGGGGAAGTCTGAAAGCCTGAACCTAGAAGAAACCATGATAGCATTGTCGATAAGCACATCCACAAACCCTGTGGCAGAGAGGTGTATTGCAATGCTTAAAAAAATCAGGGGGTGTGAGTTACACACCACTCATATGCCAAGCGAAGGCGATGAGGCAGGATTGAGAAAGCTCGGGCTGAATGTGACAACGGATGCAAAGGCAAGCATAAAATACACGGACTAGAACCGGTGCCTTCAATCCTCTTCATACTCTGAATTGAGCAGTCGCGATATGTTTTTTGCCTTTTTGTCCCCTATGCCGTCCACTTTCTTGATATCTTCCTCGCCAAGGCTGAACACCCTTTTCACCGTTTTGAATTCTTTGAGCAGCCTTTTGCTCAGGACAGAGTTGATGTTGGGCAGCCCCGCCACCAGGAATTGCTGCTGCTGGGCCATGTTCTTTCTCTTCTTGCATACCCTTGCCTGCAAGCCCCTTTTTTCTTTCCCCTGCTCCCGGCACGCCATCCAGTAGATCTGGGCCGCCGTGACCTTTGGGGAGTGGGTCCAGATTATCGGTATCCCGTAGTCCAGGGTGATGGACGACAGCACCCCATGAATCGTGTTCGGGTGTATGTTTCTGGCCAAGAAAAGCATTTTCTGGTCTCCCTCCAGTATCAAAAGGGGCTTGGCAAAAGAGGCGGACAAATCTTCCAGCTGCCTGAAAAGCCGCTGGTCTAACACGGACTGCAAAAAATCCTGAACCGTTTTCCTTTCTATCCCAACCGTGTCAGAGACTATGTAATCAGCAACATCAAGCTGTTTTTCAATTATCCTGGCATCAAAGCTGTGCAGCCAGGCGTACGTCTTTGTCCTTTTCTCCCGTTTGTCGGCTATTATGCTTATCTTGTCACCTGAGAATATGTGGTGGGCCTCGGCCATTTTGACCATTATTAGAATTGGACAGGGAAAAATAAAAATAAAAATGGGAAGGTGAAAGAAATCTGCCTGAACGCTGGGCTTACATGACCTTTGAGCCGACGCTGACATCCTTGTCTATGGTCAGCAGGCTAATGGTCCCGCCGTCTATCGCTGCCAGCAGCATCGCTTGTGATTCTATGCCCCTTATTTTGGCAGGGTCAAGATTGGCGACAACGATGACTTTTTTCCCTCTTAGCTCGTCTGCGGTGTAATGCTGCCGCAGCCCTGCAACCGTCTGGGCCTGTTTTCCTCCGACATCCATCTGCAGGACGTACAACTTGTCAGCGCCTTCAACGCTTTCTACAGAAACTATTTCCCCGACCCTCAGGTCCAAGGCCTGGAACTCTTTTATCGAAACCATACTATCTCTTTGGTTAAATAATATTTAAGTATTTCAAGTGAAACTTATATAATATGAGAAAAGTCGGATTGATGCTTGCTTTTGTATCGTTAATTCTGCTCGCGGCGAATGTCCAGGCTAGCAACATGTGCAATCTTGAGCACTTGCCGTCGTATCCGTCGGTAAATTCCAGCATGCTGCTTATAATCCCGACATTAACGGTTCAAACGAAATTGGCCAATCTTTCACACCCAATGAAGATAAGTTATTGGGTGGTAGACAGCTATTTTAACGTTATTGACGAAGGCGCTCTGCTAAAGTTCAACGACTGCTGGCTTTGTGAATTCTCAGGGAAAAGAGGTGACTTTTACGGTAACTGCGGTCCCACACCATTCAGGGGAAGCGGACAGTTCCGGATTCATTTCACTGCCAAGGATTTTTCCAGGGAGGTGGAGTTTAACAAGACCATCCTCATCCACCAGGAAGGATTGGCTGCGGGGGTGAATGTTGACACTAGCGGAAACGTCAAAATCACCGTGGACGCGCCGACAGATACCAATGAGGTGTGGATGTCACTTTACAACGCGGATGACGGGAAGCTGATTCAGGATTTCAACAAAACCGATTTAAGGGTAGGTGACTATCCAGGCCGGTATTTCATGGACATAACATCTCTCAACGTGGGGGTTTATTACGCCACGTTCGGTTTCAGGACGACAACAGCGAAAACAGGCGGCGGCGTATCGAAATTTGAGATAAAGACCAAGGAGGTTGAGCTAAACGTCCAGACTGACAGCGATTCTTACTGGCTGGGAGAGGAAGTGATAATATCCGGCCAGACAAAATACGATCAGGTCTCTGCCAGCGTGAGATTCCCTGGTGGCAGAACAGAGTCTCTTGGTACGAAAAATGTGATCAACCAGCAATTCAGCTACACATTTAAGTTGCTCAACAACTACGATGAGGGCAACTATGTTGTCACGGTAAACGCCGGAGGGGTGTCCGCCCAGTACTCATTCTCTGTGGAGAAGGTTTTGCACGTCTCCCCCACATCGCTCTCCTTTATCGTAACCAACCAGACCGGCACACTCGAAAAAACCGTGACTATACAGAACCTGGGCAATGCCAGCGTGTCGCTCTCCGCCAGCACTGAAGGCATAACCAATTACGTAACCCTGAATTTCGATATGAGTACTGTGTCACCAGGATCGACATCCACGCTTACCGTCAGGGTAAATCCCTCCGCCCTGAGTGGCAGCGTAACGGGGCGGCTCTTGATAAGCGGCAACAGCATTGTAACAGTCCCTGTTGACGTTAGCATAAACCTAGCTTTGCCAGGAGACGGTAAAGATGGCCCAGAGGTTGAGATCAGCCCCGGCTTTTGGGAGACAGATGACTGTATGGTAGGAGACTCCCTCGCACCATCTTTCACATTGCAAAACGTGGGGGAAGGCGAGCTTAGCGGCTTTGGCTACGCCCTGAGCGGCGACCTGGACGACATAACCGATGTCACCCTGCCCACGTCTTCCTTGTCGGCCGGCTCCTTCGGTTCTGTGGAACTTGAGATTACGCCAGACAAGGAGAAGATATCGGGATGGGTTAAAATAACAAGTAGCGGCGGCTATGAAACCGTATACATCAGCCTGGATTGTGTCCGGGACCTAGGCTATGATCTATCGACCATGCAATCAGACGTGGAAGACCTCAAATCGCAGTTTTACGATGCTGGCTTCGAAGAAGACGCCATCTCAAGCATATTCTACACGCTTGACGCCGAACTCGAGGATTCCGTGTCCAGCATAAATAGCGGTGAATACGCTGCGACCAAGGCAAGCTACATGAGCGCCCAGGCGAGGTTTGATACGCTCGGCAACTTGATAAATGAGATCGGTGGGGTGCCAGGTCCGGCGCCAGACGGCTCATGGGTGACCTGGGTGGTTGTCATCGTGGTTCTGATAATATTGGCTTTGGTAGGATTCATCTTATACAACAAATTCGGATCGAAGATTTTAGGCGAGAAAGGTGAAGAAGAGGCATACGAAGAGGAGCTTTATTGATTTTTAAACCCCTTCCCTCTATGGCTTTTTGTCTTCTATTCCACATATCGATTGAATTAAGCTTTTTAAGAGTTAGATGGTAAAAAATCTACTATGAGATGCAGAAGGTGCGGATTTGAACTAGAGGGAAGCTGGAGCTTCTGTCCAAGATGCGGAACACGGAAAGACAGCGACATGATGGACAGTTTCGGCCGGGACCTGTTCAGCCAGCTATTCTCCCAGATGAAGAAGTCTTTCAAGGATATGGAAGGTTTTGAAAAGATGTTCGAGAAGGACATAGAAGCATTGGACCTTTCCCCCTGGTTCAGGCATAAGCAAGGCGATGAAAAGAGATTCAAGCCCATACAAGGCAAGGGCTTCAGCGTGCACATTACCAGGGGCACTGGAATGAAACCGAAAGTGGATATCAAAACATACGGCGACGTGAACGGGGAAGGGATTGAGAAAGAATTGTATGACAAATTTGGTCTAGAGAAAAAAGTGCAGTTGGAAAGGGAGAAGCGTAGCCCCCGCTTCGGCTTTCCTTCCATAACCAAGAGGTCTGTGCCCAAGAGCACGGAAGAGCCCAAGGCGGAAGTTAGAAGGATTGGCGACAAGGTCACGGTTGACATCAACATGCCTAGTGTGAAATCACCCGAGGATGTGGAAGTCAAGGAACTGGAATCAAGCGTGGAGGTAAAGGCCATGACGGGGGACAAGGCGTACTTCAAGATTCTCACAAAACCGGCTCAGTTCAGGCTTGCCGGGAAATCATTAAAAGACGGCATGTTGCATCTGGAATTCTCTTAAAGTTTTCTCCCATCCAATCATAAAGCCTCGGGATGGCCTGGCACATAAAATCGAAGGATTGGCACATTTTGCCATTCAAGAATTTCCTGTTAATTCTGGGGTTTTATGAAATTTAAAACCTTTCCAACAATATATACCTACAGAGACGTATTGATAATGGTAGATTTTTTGGGCGAGTTCGACGTAAAGGTTGAGAATGTAGTTGTCTTTACGACACTGGGAAAAGACATACCCCTGTATAAAATTTCACGAGAACTGGTTGGTGCAGAGTATAGGCCTGAATCATTCCCGGGGGTCATTTACAGGATAAAGGACCCAAAGACTGCGGCTCTCATATTCTCTACGGGCAAGATAGTATGCACAGGAGGGAGGAGCCCGGAATTCGCCAGAATTGCGACGAAAAAAGTCGTGGATGATATGAGGGCACTGCAGATCGAGCTGCCGACCGAATTCCACACGGGCGTTGAGAACATTGTGGCATCTACACAGATTAAGATAAGTGAGAAGCTGAATCTGGAGCATATAGCGTACAATCTGGAAAACTCCGAATATGAGCCTGAATCGTTCCCAGGCCTGGTTTACAGGATAAAAGAACCTAGGGTAGCTTTCCTGCTATTCGGAACAGGAAAAATCATCTGCACAGGAGCGAGAAAGGTAGAGGAAATCCATACAGCTCTGCAAAAATTCAAGGTCAAACTCGAAGAACTGGGAATTCCTGTCAAGCCGATAAAACGGACCGAGTCCTCAGTGGGCTCCTGAAAATCCATCATCAGTTCAAGAAGAGAAGAAGGATGCTTGGGACAAATTTCAGGTTTTATGGTTTTATCACTCTTACTTTTCCTTTCTTTTTATGAATCAGGGAGACAAGTAGGCTAGCCGTACCTTCACCTACTATGATTATTTCATCGCTTACGTTGGCAAGTTGCCTTATCATCCCCATAAGGCTTTCATACCAAGGGAACACACCAGCAAGAGCGTGCAGGCTGTTGTATGAGAAGTGGTAGTTTATGCTAAATCCGGGTTTGAGTATGTCACTGTTGTCCCCCAGCGTGTTGTAGTCAAATCCCATTATCATATTACGGCCTTTGTCACCCTTGAGTTTGAACGGTATGGATATTATAAAAGGAAGCACGAAACCTCCATCGTTTATCAGTTCCTTAACCTTTGAGATATTTTTATCAGTTGCGGTTGATAGCACCAGAGTTTTTTTCAATTTCCTTGGACGAAATTTGGTTTTCCTTATTATTTCAGCCGTCTCCATTGAGCCATCGGATCCGCCTGCCTGTACTTTTTTCAAGGACTGCGCAAAACGCCTCCTGGCATCCTGATTTTTCATGAGTCTAAGCACCATATTTTTTAATTCATCGCAAAAGTTGGGATAGTAATTTATGATTCTGTTTAACTCAGGATCGATCCATTCGTCAAAAAAGCCTTGTGTCTTCCCTGTGACCACGAACGGCTTTCTCATGACAATGGCCTCAAGAATCTGGATATAGCCTTTTTTGCATATCCAGAAATCCGACATAGATGCAAGTCGATAGTAGTCATCCTTTTCAAGATAGGGAATGAATATCCTATTGCCACTGCTTTTTATTTTTTCTGTCGTAGAAATGACAAATACTGTTTCCGGCATTTCTTTCCTAAAAATTTTCGCAAGTTTCGTCACTGTCTCCTCAGCGTCACCATAACCAGTCGAAAATATTATTTTCTTCCCCTCAGGTATTCCATATTTCCTTCTCAGGGCACTTTCTTCAGATGTGTTAATATCGAGAAAATTAATAGGTGGAAGCACTATGCGAATGTTGTCTTTTTCATCTGATTTAAAAAAGTCAAGGCCAGTAAGGATTAGTGCATCGCATGTCAGTGCCGTGTTCTTATATACAATCTCACCCGTCTGCCCTCTTCTGTAGATATTCTCAAGAACTACACAAGGCATCTTTCTTTCTCTAGTGGCCATCAGAAGCGATGTTTGGTATGAGTGATTTGTCGGGATATCGCAGAATATAACACATTCCGTATTATCTGGAAAGACAATTTCCGTCGGTGGGACGAAAACATCGAAAGGTACATTCTCGTACTTGTAACCGGCCTGCTTAAGCCAGTCATCATCACCAGAATGGATAAAAAAGACATCTTCTTTTTTGAAATGCTCGGCTACTTTGAGTCCCCGAGCAAGGACTCCCCTCATCCCTCTGTGTGCATAGGTCACGAAAACGTACACAAGACCACAGAATAATATTTTTTTTATGCTATAAAAGTTTTAATTGGGGGGGGTCAAAAGAATTTTTGCACGACCTAACATCTTCAATCAAATTCTAGAAAGTTTAGGTATGCCAGAAAAACAAAAATACTGGCAATAAAAACTTGAAATAAAAAATTAAGAGTTTATATCTTGCTACTCACTTCTTTTTCGGCCTTCCTGGCCTTTTCTTTTGTGCCACTGCCGCTTTTACTTCCTTCGCTTCGGCCGGTTCCCCTGCGGATTCCATCTCTTTCTCGGCGCTGAGTTCGTCTGCTTCAAGCCAGACTATGAAGATGCCGACCAGTATGAGCAGCGCTGGTATCACTCCAGTGACCACAATTATGAAGTTGTTCCACCAGTTAATCCCTGTTATGCTATTCCATACACCGAGTGAAGGAGAGTCGATGAACAATCCAAAGCCTATCACTATTATTATCAGGCCAAGCAGAATCTTTACTGCAGCATGCATTTTATCACCTCATCAGTTTATAATTTATAAATCGGGTAAAGAGTTAAATATATTTATCGTGCTAATATTTATAAGTTTTCCAAACTGAAATGTGTTTTGTATGTATAAGTATTTGGCCCAGATATGGAAGAAACCAAAGGAAGGACTCGGAGAGGCCTATAAAGAAAATATTGTCCGGTGGAGGAACGAACTGGGTGTCACTAGAATTGCTCGACCGACGAGGCTGGACAGAGCCAGAAGTCTTGGCTACAAGGCAAAGCAAGGTGTTGCAGTTGTCCGGGTTAGAGTGAAGAGGGGTGGGAGGAAAACACCCAAGCAAGCTGGCGGCAGAAGGCCCAGACGGGCGGGCCGTTTCTTCACCCTTAACAAACCCAAGCAGCAGAACGCCGAGGAAAAGGCAGCCAGGAAATACAAAAACATGCAGGTGCTGAACTCATACTGGGTCGGGGAGGATGGGAAGTACAAATGGTACGAAGTCATCATGGTCGACATCTCTCATCCTGCCATAAAAAAAGACAAAGACCTGAAATGGGTCACATCGGGAAAACAAAGGGGCAGGGCCAACAGAGGCATGACAAGTTCTGGCAAAAAGTCGAGAGGCTTGAGACATAAAGGTAAGAAAGGTTGATGATAGATTCGGTGCATTTGTCCGCCAAAACTGGAAGGTAGTTACAAAGAACAATTAAAAAATTGTTATAAGGAAAAAATTATCCTGAGAAGTGGTACCTGAACTTTTCTTCCTTTTCACGCCCACTTATCCTCTGCACCCTGGATTTGATTTTTTTCGCCACATGGGCTCTTTTTACTATAAGGGTAACAGCTATAACCCCCAGGATTATACCACCGAAGAACATACCCGGTAGCTGTGTGCCCACAAGCATTCCGGTCATTTCGTTCAGTTGCCTGTTGGATTCCTCAAGGCCCTCGGACTTTACCTGTAGGTTTTTCAAATTCTGCTCAATTTCCGCCTTTTCCGATTCAAGTCTACTTTTCTCATTTTCCAGTGCAGTAAGATTTTTTTGATAAGCGTAAATATCTTGCATCTTATCCGAGACTTCTTCCTCAAGGGTTGCCAGCTGGACCCTCATGCTGTTCATGCTGTCCGTCAGGGATTCCACCTTCTCTTTCAGCCTGCCTACCTCTTCGTCCACGTCCGACAACTGCTCGTAAGCCTTCGCATCGCTCAGTTCCAAGGTCACCTTTATTTCCAGGCTTGACAATTTCTTCCCGTCCGCCTTTACACTTCCCTTGTACTCTGCCAGTTCCGTTTTAGCAGGAACGGAGATGGTTACCAGAACTATTTCGGTTGAATAAGAGGGGGAAATGTTGTACTCTGCTTTCTTATTTTCACCAAAGGTTATCCAGTCCTCGATTTCGCCATCTGCTCTCAATGTCACCAACTCTTCCACGTTGTTCACCAAGAGGAATAAGTGGTGTGATGACCCTCTCTCCATGGTCAGGTATATGTCTTCCTGGCTGGCGGGAACGCTCAGAGCGGAGGTGAGGGGAGGAAGTAAAATCAGGGATAACGAAATGCCCAAAAGCGAAAGAAGGAAATGATTGTCTATTTTTACCATGATAATAATTTGAACCGAAATTATAAATCCTTTTCCATCACGAATCTCTTGGTTTTATATCCAATGTCATGGTAAAGCGAGACTGCGGCTTTGTTATCCGATGTAACTGTCAATTTCATTTTTTTGATTCCATGACCCTTGAAATGCTCCTCCGCTGCTAACATTAATTTTTTGCCAAGGCCGTGTCCCCTGTATTTTTCATCGACAAATATGTGCTCTATTCTGCCGAAGGTGCCGACAGTGCTGTCCACTAACTTGAACCAGATGTATCCGGCCACGACTCCGTCGAGCTCTATAACCTTGACCATGTCAGGGTTGAATTTCAATTGCCTAAGCAGATGGCGCCTGAACATCTGTTCTTTGAATTCGCACTCAGGGAAGTTCAGCCTGGCGCTTTCCCTTTTGTAGCCGCAAATCTTATCCGCATCGTGCGGCCTGCCTTTTCTCACTTTTATCATATTATCATATAATGTAATTAGGGGCAACCCGTTAATTAATTTGAAGAATAACCCCAAGAACCTGATCTTAAGAACCAGTTGCCTGCAGGTAGTTTGTGATTTTCCGCATCGGTTTTATCTCGTTGACTATGTCCAGTATTATATCAGAAGCCTCGTTCGGATACCAGTAGTTGAGAAAGGCGTTGGATTCTATGCTTATCACGTTCTTCAGGCGAAATATCTCCCTTTTCTGGCTCCGGCCGTGTTCACCCCTGAATATCGACTCGACCGTTACTTGCGGGGTTCCCCCGTTAAGCAGGGCGGACCTGACGGCGAGGATGAAGTTTTTTGGGGTGAAGTGGCTGGCCAGCCTCTTGACCCTTTTTTTATCCGCATACCTTTTTATGATATTCAGATCCTCAAGCACATGGTTTTTGTACTCGATCCCCATGTCTCTGAGATCGAAGCTGCCGTATATCTCGGTTATTCTCTCAGCCGCCCTTTTCTCTTCCAGCAATATCGCATTGGTGTAGTTGTCTTTTATCGATTGCAAAAAGTCTGCGTATTTCCTGTTTATCCGTTTTATTATCGGTGACAGGATCTTCTTGCTGAATCCGTAACCTTCGTAAGCGACTATGTCCATTATGCTGGGGAAGTTCTTCAGCCTGGTAAATTTCCTGTGAATGAAGACCACAGTCCTGCCCGATTCCCTCACCGCAGACCAGAAGTTTTTGTATATTCTCAGCCTTCTGGCGTAATCCCTCTTGTCGGCGGCGCAGAACGCGTATTTTTTTCTGTATTCCTCCAGCTTCTCCGGGTACTTGTTAAGCAGGAACAAAGGGTGGTATTCCAGTGATTTTTTCATTGGAGGTTTGTCCCTGTTGAAGTCTACCCCTAAAGCCCTTTTTCTCGGCATCGTGGACACCACAAGCCTGCCTCCGATCTTCATCCAGCACAGGCTTGCCACCGTGTCCGAATTGTCGTCTCTCGAGGTCGGGGTCTCGAGCGCTGGTCCTGAATGGGGAGTCACCCAAGTTATCTCCTTGCCCTTGGCAAAAAGCAGGAATCCGGGATTTACACGCATAATAATTTATTGGCGGCACATCTATTTGTTTTTTAATGTGCAGAAATGTTTTTTGCTACTTCTTGTTTTCCCTTTCGAGTGGCCTTTTGGTCAGCATGGAATTCGGCATGATTATGATGGATTTTCTTGTGTTCAGCTTTGTTACAAGGGGTTGTATTTCCTCAACCACGCCCGTGTATCCGGCCACCTTTATCCTGTCTCCAACCTTTATCCTGTTTTTGACCTGAATGCCCGATGTGATTTCAGGCAGCATATCCTTTATACCAAAGCTCGTTATGATTATGATCGTTACCAGCAACGCCGCAAGGAGAATGGCCAGAGCAGCTATATCCAGACCTATGAGGGCAAGAGACATTATAAGCACCACCATTCCTATCGTGTACCTGACTAAGCCTCCCACAAACTTTCCCAGATTCGCGTCAGCCAATACCTTGGAGCCGGCCTCCCCGAATACCTTCCCAAAAAAATCCGCTATGATGAAACCAACCACTATCAAAAGTATGGCCCCTATGAACCTCGGTACGAAGGTAGCGACCTGGCTGAATATATCGGCCACGGCTGAAAGGCCCACTGTCTGCAATATGAATGCGAAAAAAAGTATGTAGATCAGCCACTTCACAAGGTCCCCTATAAGCTCGACTATGCTTCCCTTGTATCCAGTAATACGCAGCACGTTTTCTGCCCAGGACCTGGCTGCCATCCTTTTCAGACCTACTATGCTCAGCAACCTCCTGGTCACGAATTTTCCGATACGGCCAGCTATGTAGGCAACTATGAGTATCAGTACCAGTTCGAATATGAGCCACAGGTTTGGCACGATGTATTCCGGTAGCAAGCTCTCTGAAAATTCCACCAGCCATGCCCAGATGGGCTGCCATAATGAGTTCAAATCCATACTCATAATTTGACGTTTATTTATAAATATACCCACTTTTCTACGCTAATATGCATGATGATGCATGATGCCCTTTTAGCTAAAGGTAGCTCTTTATTTCTTCTTAAGAACGTCTTTTACCACTGATTTCGCATCTTCAAAAAATTTCATCAGGATGGGCTTCTCAAGATTGGTCTTGTAGTTCTGGTAAAAAGATTGTATGATCTTTTCCGGTATGTTGATTCCGGTGACCTTGCTCGGCTCCATCAATCCCGGGTTCAGCTCTATGTTGACCACTCTCGGCTCTTTGTTCAGTGACATGTCCACCCTCATTATTTGCGTGTCTATCGCTTCAGCAACTTCCATGGCCAGATGCCTGACCTCTATGTCCAGCCGCTGTGACTTCAGCGAACCTTGGGCGAAAATGACATCATGTTCACGCGTGACTTTTTTGACCGCTGCTACGACATCGGGCCTGGCCACGTAAACCGAGACCATGTCCTTTATCAAATCTTCAATCAGCACGGGTTGCTGCAGAGAGCCCAGAGCCTCTATTATGCTTTTGGCCTCTGTTATGCTTTTTACGGTCACCCCTGTCTTCTGTGCCGGTACCCTGATCACGACCGGGAATTGCAAGCCCTCCAGAATCCTTGTGGCTGCAACCACAGACCTGGCAAGATACAGGTTCAGGGTGGGTATCCCCCTTTTTCTGAGAACCGTGAGCAAGAAAAACCTTTCGGATGCGAGCAAAAATGCTATGGGCGGTATGGCCATGAATGCGTCAGCCGGGAAAAGCGACAACAACTGATAAGCATAAGAGTAGAACCTTCTGGGTATTCTGGGCAAAACCGCCTTGAATTTGAGCAAATCGGATGTCCGGTATGTTATACTGAAGTCCCTGTTCAAGCCTACCCCTATGCTTTCTATAGGCACGAAGAAAACAGAACCGAACCTTTTTTTTGCTTCTTCCAGCAAGCGCAGATTGCTCTCGGTCTTTTCCTGGCCGAGGATGCACAGAGTCATTAAAATCCCCGTTATATGCCCTTAATTGAATTCGGGGTTAAAAAGTTTATGGGGTTATTTGTGGGATTATTTTTGATTTTGAGTTATCTATCTCCTGATAACGCTTTTCACGTAATCTATTATTCTCTGGGCAACGTTTATGTTGGTGGCCTTCTCTATCCCACGCAGGCCGGGATTGATGTTGGCTTCTATTACATAAACCTTTCCCTTGCTCTCCACCATGTCGATGGCGCATATCTTGCTACCTATGGCCTTCGCTGATTTGAGCACTATCTCCTGCATCTCGGGAGTGAGCTTGAAATCCACACCCCTGCCGCCAAGGTGTATGTTTGCCTTCTTTTCCCCGGCATTGGCTATCCTCTTGAAGGATGCTATCACCTCATCACCAGCAACTATGCCTCTTATGTCTTCCCCTGGATTTGGCAGGTATTTTTCTATCAGTATTTCCTGGCGCAGGGTTTTCATGGTGTCTATCGTGGCCTTTGCCGCTTCCTTGCTCTCCATTATCATCACGCCCTCCCCGCCGAAGCCCGACAACAGCTTCATTATCACGGGCAACTTTTGCCTGTCGATTATCTTATCTGCCATTTCCTTGCAACTCGTGATCCAGGTTTCAGGGACGGGTATCTCCCGGCTGACCAGCTCCATCAATGTCAAGAACTTGTTGTGCGCCGTCACTATAGTGGAAGAGGAGTAAGGCTTTTCTACACCAGCCCCGTCAAGAAAGCGGAACACATGGTATCCTATCTGTGCCCTTTTGGAGTCTATCCTCGGTAGAATGTAGTCGTAATCGCGCAGGCTCTTCTTGCCCCACAGGGCGTCCATTCCCTCGTTCACCTTAAGCATGACCTCGGCTACAGGAACCAGTTCGGATTTTTTAAACTGACGACTGGCCTCTTCCACCAGTCTCTTTGTGGTATAACCTGCAGCATCCTTGCCCGGACCGAGTATGGCCACTTTCATGCAACAGCAACTCGCAGAATTTAATTGAACTGCTGATTTAAAAACAACTACTCATACTCAGATAGCGTTTTCTTTTTCGTCGCAACGCGTTTGAATATATCCCTGTTTTTTCCCGCATCGACCAAGAAGTTACCTGTGAGTATGTTCCGGCCAATCAGAACAGGGAATGTCATGTGAGACCTGTCCTGGATGTTGACCTCTGTATCAAACCTTTTTCCAGCAATCTCGATGGTCGCTTCCAGCACAGGTCTCCTTGTACCGAAATTCTTTGAAGCGCTTTTTATCTTCGTAGTCCTCTTCACCGGACCGATGCCTGTCTCGGCCGCAAGATTTATATCAACGGATGTCAGCTTGGCTCCGGTGTCTACAAGGGCCATCGCTTCCTTTTCCCTTTCTCCGATGACCATGACTTTCTCGACCAGACCTATGATTTTTTTTGCCATACATTATTTTAATCACGATTCGTTTTAAAAAATATGAGCGATTTTGTTCAACATCCCATGATAAAGCCGGGGACTCTGCAGTCTAGGTTATATCAGCAGAAAATCTTGGGCAGGACCATCAATGAGAATTTGCTGGTAGTGCTGCCTACAGGATTGGGAAAAACGCCTATAGCCATAATGCTCGCTGCCCACAGGTTGAGAACCATGCCCGGCTATAAGATATTGATTCTCGCTCCCACAAAGCCTCTGACAGGTCAGCACTTCAACTCCTTTAAAAAATTTCTAAATGTCGATGAATATCAGTTTCAGGTTGTAACCGGGGAAGTAAAGCCTGAAGAGAGGAAGGAATTGTACAAAACAAAAAGTATCATATTCGCGACCCCCCAGACCATCAGGAATGATTTGGAAAAGAAGAGGCTGGAACTGGCTGATTTCTCTCTGATTGTCGTTGACGAGGCTCATCATTCCATAGGTGGATACGCCTATCCGTGCATAGCCAAAAAATACATCGAGCAGGCCAAAAACCCGAGGATACTTGCCTTGACCGCATCGCCTGGTGCCACCAGGGAAAAGATCAAGGAGATATGCGGCAACCTTGACGTGCGTGCGGTGGACATCCGGACAGAGCAAGACAGGGACGTAAAACCGTATGTCAAGCATAAAGAGATAGAGCACGTCAGGGTCTCCCTGCCTCCTTCATTCATGGAAATAAAAAACATGGTAAAGGAGGTTTATCAGCTCAAGCTGGGGCATCTCCGCAAATTCGGATTCACAAAGCCGACAAGGCTCATAACAAAGAAAGACCTGCTGGCCTTGCAGGGCGAGTTCATGGGCAAAATCAGATCGGGAAACAGACGCGCCTTTGCCGCCGTATCCATAGTTACGCAGTGCATAAAGCTGGAGCATGCGCTGGGCCTGCTGGAAACCCAAGGCATAAAGCCGCTGGAAGGGTACTGGAACAAATTAAAATCCGATCAGACAAAGGCGTCAAAGGTTGTAGTAAACGATAAGAAGATAAAAAATGCCATGGAACTCACACGTCACCTTTCCGCCAAGGGCTCAAGGCACCCCAAGATATCTAGGCTCTGCTCCATAGTGGAAGCCGAGATGCGTGTGAACCCTGCCTCGAGGATCATAATCTTCGCGAACTACAGGGCAAGCGTTGAGGAAATAGTGAAATCTTTATGCAATATTTCCAATGCAAAAGCGGTCAGGTTCGTGGGCCAGCGCGAAGGGGTCACGCAACGCCAGCAGCTGGAAACTGTAAAAAAATTCAGGGAGGGGGAGTACAACGTCCTTGTTGCAACCAGCGTAGGGGAAGAGGGCCTGGACATTCCCAGCGCAAACCTAGCAATCTTCTACGAGCCTGTGCCAAGCCCTTTGCGCTCCATACAGCGCCGGGGCCGGGTAGGCAGGGCGAGCATAGGCAGGGTCGTATTGCTGATAACGGAGGATACAAGGGACGAGGGCTATTTCTGGACGAGCTACCACAAGGAAAACCGGATGAAGAGAATTCTCAAGGGCATGAAGAAAAATGGAGGGAAAACAACGATCAAAAAGCCAAAAAGCTTGGAGGATTTTTATTAAACAGTGTTATAAAGGGCTTTGGTCAAAATTAATATTCATCATCAAACAATATCTGGCAACTTAATTTCAAGTCAAAATCGTCATCAGAATTAACGTCTCCGGTAAATGCTGGATAAAAAGGTTGTTTCTAACGATTCAGGTACTAATGGTTATAGTGATTTGAAGCTTTAGAAGACAAGTCGGACATAGAGGAAAGAGCTGCTGAGATTGTGTTCTGTATTTTACTGCCTTATTTTTTTACCCTCGTGCACAGATGCTGGCGCCGCATCGCTCATTACCATCGTTATCCCTTAGGATGAGCGTATCCTTGGAGGGTGTAAAACCTTCGCCTGCCCGGTCATCATAAATATCGCAATCCCAATCTCTCAACCTAGTTTCACTAGCATCGCCATTTACCCCTCCCGATTCCCCGCTCAGAAGTTCCCGGTAGTTGCCGTTCTGGTCCTGAAGATATATTTTGTGCGCATCGCCGTCTATATCACTTAATCCGCCTGAATCCCACATTTGGTATAAAATCACTTCGCACCCGTGAGGTGTCTCACATATGTTTCTGCCATTTACAATAAGATTAATTTCATAATATCCTTGTTCACCAACTCCGCTTTCAACATATGCGCATTTTTCACCGAGAGAATAGCTTGAGCTGCCACCCCCTCCTCCACCAACAATCTCGATTTCCTTTCCATCGCTATTTTTATAAAACAAACTCCTGCCATGATACGGTGTAGTTGGAGGGGCGAAGTTGCTGGTCCACCTTGCTATCCCCTTGGATATACGCACTTCATCGATGTAGCCCCTAGAAGATGTTGACATCTCCCCATCATGCCCTACCCTTAAAACAGATACAGAATTAGGAATTGCAGAACTCTGTGCCTGGGTACCACCAGTTTGGACACCATCGACAAATAAATACCAACTGTTCCCGTTTCTAACAATTGCCAGGTGATACCATGTGTCTGCGGCGGGGGCCCAGCTCCATACGACGTCTCTTCTGGTGTTCGTTGTGTCATAGTAATGGACTACAAAAGAATTGGGTGGGGTACCTGGGGGGGCATTCCAAAATATCCCCCATTTTGGTTGGGCTCCGCCTCCATTGGATTGCCCCAAAATTCCTGTTACACCAGGGGGTCCATCCCATCTTATCCAGAAATCAATGGTAAAAGCACCGCTTCCAAGATTCCAATCTTCGCTGTCAGGATAATATGCATTATCTGTAACCCCATCAAAATGCCCTGCTTTTCCGAACACGCTTTGGGATGAAGTTATTTTTGCCTCAGCCTGTATCGTAGGGAAATGGGCAGAAGAACTGCTGTCTTCAAAACCTGTATCCATGTGCAGCATGAGTTTAGTATACGAATCAACGCCGTTTGGTTGTTTAGCATATATTTTCCCGTAGCCAGCATCTGCTGCTGGTGTTGTGGTTTGCTCTTCTAGACTTATTGCGCCGTCAACTGTAAGTTTTTCGTTTGGACTCGTCGCCCCGATGCCGACCCTTCCATATTCGTCGATTCTCATCCGCTCCTTTAGATTGCCCTGATCCGCCCCAGGTCCCTGCGTCGTATAAAAAGCTAAATCAGCACCGAATGTACAATCAACCCTGTCTATTTCTATTGCAACGCTTTCCGTACCGTCCTGCATCATAATTCTATCGTTAGTCGAGTCTCCCGCACAAATCCTGTTTCCGAGTGTATTCAGCTTCGTGTTCGAACTCGCTCCCCCAACATAGACACTGCTGTCATAATGGATATTCGAGCCGCTCTGTGACCAAAGGCCTCCCATGCCGGTTATTGCTTTGCAGCTGTTTCCATCTTCGTCGCAATATTCAGTTGCACCAACCCTGCCATCAACGTCGAGCTTCAAACCTGTGCTTGGACTCGTCGTCCCTATGCCGACGTTGCCATCACCCCTCACATAAAGCCTTGAGACGCCACTCGACTGAACATCCAACGCATAGGCGTCAGCTACGTTTCTGCTTATATCAATTAATAAGCCACTATCACCTGGAGCGGTGTCAAGATTCCTTATTCTGGCAGCAATAGACGGGCCTGAAATTGGTGGGATTTCAACATCCAACTTCGCTCCCGGGCTACCCGTCCCTATACCGACGTTGCCGGCGTCGTAGTAGATGTCACCCGGCTTGTCTCCATCCCATTTGCCCTCAGCTTGACAGTTTGTTCCATCAGACAAGCACACAAGTTTCCCGTTTGACTGTATATCACCTGCGACGTCCAGTTTCGCTGCCGGC